>WBZT01000144.1_pt1 | contig 59818 bp, 54 predicted proteins | sample 5204241 | NCBI WGS metagenome assembly WBZT01 (sample SAMN12344358, study PRJNA552823) | activated sludge metagenome | biome: Activated sludge suspended growth; feature: Nitrification reactor; material: Wastewater; isolation source: activated sludge from nitrification reactor of wastewater... | reverse complement strand
ACCTGACCGGCACCCTGTTCGGCGGCAAGAGCACGGATCTGTTCTATCTGCTCTACCGTCTGCTGCCGGAGGTGCGCCGAGAGTTCGGCTTCCGCGAGGCCACCAAGTGGGCCAGCATCTACGGCCGCCTGGAACACACGCTGATTCAGGACGACGACGACAGCACCCGCCACTTCTCCGGACGCAAGAAGGTCATGGCCGAGAGCGTCAAGGAGAAGCCGGGCATCAGCCCCCGCATCTACCAGCTGCTGCTCCAGACCACCATCTTCCTCCAGATTCAGGACCTGGGCTACAAACTGCCGCCCTACGAAGAACAGGTCGTCACCCTGGACATGAGCCCGACGCAGCAGGCGCAGTATGAGTGGTTGGACCAAACCCTCTACGAAGAAATCGTCGGTGGCCTGAGCAGCTTCGACGCCAACGCCATGCGCATGGCCCGCCAGCTGCTCAGCGTCTGGCTGACCGAGACGCTCTACCAGCCCAACGCCGGGTTCCGCAGCCGCCCGATCCTCTGGGTGCCGCCCCACGACAGAGGGACAGCCAAAGCGCACGAACCATGGCTGGTTGACCCCCACGAAAGCGAGAAGTACGGCTACACCGCTGCGGACGACGACCGCGACCGCGCCGCCGGCGCCACCCCCATCCCGCTGCCGCCCGGCGACCAGCGCGGCTTCATCGACCTGGGCGAAGAATGGGAAAAGCGCAACAGCCAGATCATGCACCTCTACCCGAGCTGCCGCGTCGATGAACTGCTGCCCAAGGAAGAATGGCTGCTCCAGTTCTGCCTGCAGGAGAAGCAGGCCAACCGCAAGACCATCGTCGGCGTGCAGCAGACGGCCAAACGCGACATCCAGCCGCGCCTGCTCAACATCTTGCGCGCCAACGGCATCCGAGCCGCCGTGCTGCCTGACGAACTAGCCCCAGAGAAGCGGGAAGCCTGGATCGCCCAGCGCGCCCACACCATCGACGTGCTGCTGACCAACCCCAAGAAGGTGGAGACCGGGCTGGACCTCATCGCCTTCGCCAACCTCATCGTCTACGAGCTGCCCACGAGCCTGTTCACCCTGGCCCAGTTCGTGCGCCGGGTGTGGCGCTTGGGACAGACGCAGGCAGTGCGCACCTACTACCTCATCTACCGGGACACCATGGAACACCGGATGCTGGGGCTGGTGGCGCAGAAGGTGATGGCCGCGGCGCTCCTCTACGGCGACAACGCCAGCACGGCGATGTCGGCGGAGGCGGAGACGGACGACCTGCTGGCGGAACTGGCGAAAGCCGCGCTGAATCAGCTGCCCATCGAGACCGGCATCCGGGCCATCATGGCCCCCACGATGCAGCAGGACGCCACGGTTGAAGTGCTCGACGACGTGAACGCCGCGGAACTGGCCGCCAACTTCAACGCCGAAGAAAACGCCGCCGACCAGGTGGAGGAACCCGCGGAAGCGGCAGTCACCGTCGGCATGAGTGACGCGGCCCAGGAGGCTGAGTACACCGTCCCCTGGTGGCAGCAATGGCAGAATCTGGCGCAAGCCGCGAAGAAGCCAGCCAAGCGCAGCAAGCGCGTCGCCAGCACTACCGGCCAAATGGACTTCTTCGCCCTGGCCATGCTGGCGGCAGAGACCACACCCCAACCCGCCCCGGCCCCCGGCGCCAACTACGCTGCGCTGCTGGATCCCGGCGCCTTCGCCGGCGTCCAGCAGCAGGCGCTGCTGTTCTGAACCCACACGCCAGGCCCCCCCCCGCCTGGCCCTTACCCAACGAAAGGATAACTGCACCATGCCGCTGTTCGCCCTGCCCGCGCCCAAAATCGGCACCCGCTTCTATGACGGCAAAAACCGCAAGTTGGTCTTCACGCTCACCGAACTCAAAGACAACCGCATCCATGGCCAGGCTGTAGACGGCGCCGCGCTCCAGCACAAGTTCTGGCAGATCGATGAGTGGGAAAAGATGACCGGCCTGAAAATCGGCCAGGACCTGCTGGACACCATGATCATCACGCCACCCCCGCCCCCCAAGGCCAAGGCCGCCAAGCCGGCGCAGGAAAAACCCGCCAAGGCGACCAAAACGCCCAAAACCGCCAAGGCCAAACCGGCCAAAGCGGCGCCGGCAACCCAACCGCCGCCGCCGGCAGCCGCCAGCGATTTTGACCCGCGCAGCCTGAGCACCGACCGCAGCGCCAAAGTGCCGATCCTGACCCCCGCGCCGCCCGCCCCTGCTGCCCACGCGCCAACTGCCGCGCCCACACCCACGCCACCCGCGCCAGTGACAGAGCCGCCAACCTTCCCGGCGCTCGTCATGACCTGCCCGATCATGAAGAAGAACGTGAAAGAACTGTCGCTGGTAGAGCTGGGCACCATCGAAGGTCTGGTGCGCAGCGAACTGCGCGCCCTTGCTGCGGGCAAACAACCAATCATGCCCGACGGCAGCGCCTGGCCCGCCAACCTCACCAACTACCAGGAGATGCTGGAGCAGGTGCTGGTGGTGGCGGCTGAAGCAAGCGAACGCCTGACCACCGCGCCGCCGCCGGCGCCTGCACCCGACCCACGAGACGCCGTGCCGGCAGCCAGCAAGGAAGTCGCCGCAGCCAGCGACGGTCGCATCGTCATCTGCACCCCGCAACCTGCGGCCAAGACTGCCACCGCAACCACACAGCCCAAGCTCCAACCGGGCAGCTTCGTGATCAACATCGATCAGGTCCACTGCACGCCCAAACTGCGCGACGCCAACGAACCCAAGCGCCGCGCCAAAGTGGCTGAGGAAATCAGGGCAGCCGGCGATCTGAAAAGCCCGCTGTGGGTCTACCTGTTCGCCCCTGACCCCAACTGTGCATTCGGCGGCAATCCCCATGGTCCCCTGGCCCAATACGAACTCTACGAGCACGACGAGCGCACCTTCCGCGCCGTGACCGAGATCCTGGGCTGGACGCAAATCCGGGTGCAACTGCGCGACGGCCGCCCGACCCCAACGCCGGAACCGCCCGTGACACCGGAGCCACCGACCCCGGAACCGCAGGCCCCGACCACCGAGCCGCCCGCCGCGCCAGTGAAGGCAGCCATCAACTCGATGCCCCCCGCCGCCATCGAAGCTGAGTTACAGGAATATGTGGCGGCCGGCTGGCAACTGGTGACAACCACAGATCGGGGCCGCACCTACAACCGCATGGTGCACACGCAGGACCAGATCGCCACACCAGACCAAGTCAAACTGGCGAACCTGCTCGCCATCATGCGGGGCGATCTGTACAAAACCCACCAGGAATTTGTGGCCTGGCAGCAGGCCAACACGCCAGCCGAACCAACCCCGGCAGCGCCAGCCGAACCCGTGCTGACGGAAGAGGAAATCGCCGAACAGCGCAAGACCGCCTTTGGTCACTGGGGCTGGGAGCAGGAGTACAGCGACTTCTTCCTGCACGAGCTGGACCGCACCGGCCGCCCGATCCTCTGGGGCTGCGCCCCGGACGCGCTGCCCACCATCCATGCCTGGCAGCCGGCAGACGGCAAAGACGACCACCTGGGCTTTGGCTGCTTCCGCATCAAGAGCGCCACCTTTGAAGCCTACTTCGATGCCGGCAGCGCCATGCAACAGCACGGCAAAATCAGCTACACCGACGTCGATGTCCGTAAGGGCGCCATGCCGGCCTGGTACAACGCTACCACCGTCCGCCAAACGCTGATTGACCTCAAAGCCAAGGCCGCGCACTTCGACGCCTTGACCGCAGCGGCCACCGCTGCGGCAGCAGAACTAGCGCAACCGGCCGCCACGCTGCCGCCAGGCGCAACGGTCGAAACCCACGCCGGTATCGACTTTGTCTTCGCGCCGCTGGTCCAGCCGGAGCCCGCTGCCGCGCTGACAGCCCCGCTGCCGGTGGTCGCCAACCAGCCACCGACCACCAACCAGATCGTCAGCGTCACTGCCCTGCCGCCGACCACCCAGGATCTGGCCATACTGGGCGCCCCGCCCCAACACAACAACTACGACCCGGGGCGCGTGGATCTGCTCTACGGCCTGGCGCCGCTGGCCGACTACAAGCCCAGCCACTTCGCCCACCTGGGCAGCAGCTGCGCCGACTTCACACCACCGGCCCAAGCCATCAACTACACCATCCACCAGATGCTGGAACAGATGCGCTTCAACCTCAAAGCGCCCAACCGCTGGGGCATGGTCATGCGCTCAGTCATCAACGCCACCGGCGGCCAAGGCATCATCGCCTACGCCAACGACGCCGACAAAACATGGCCAGGCGCCAGCAAGTTCGATCCGAAAACCGGGCTGATCCACAGCAACACCTTCATCAGCTGGCGCGCCAACATCCCCGGCTTCTTCCGCTTCCACGTCGCCTACGAATGGGGCGCCGACACCTACACCGTGCGCCTCTGGCGGGCTATCGACCCCAAGCTCAACAATGGCAAGGTGGGTGAGCTAGTCAACGAACGCGACGACGTCTACTGCGACATGCTCGACGAGACCATCGACCGCATGTACATCGCTGGCTGCAACCAGTACAACGCGCACGCCATCGATCTCGACACGCCCACATGGGTGCCGTTACCAAACCCGCAGCTGCCCACCCGCAGCTCCCGGGCCGTCACTTCCCGTAGCAAGTACAACTGAAAGGAAAACTACCCATGGCCGATTACCACACCAAACAAGCCGCCCTCGCCCGCCTCGCCGAAGCGCTCAAAGCCCAAGGCTGGACCCTCTACGGCTACCAACCCAATGAATCCAACGCCATGATCGACTACTACTCCCCCGCCAGCTGGAGTGGCTACGCCGAGCACAAAGCCTACCCCGGCCTCAAGGTCGTCGCCAGCAGCTTCGCGCCCCGCTACTGCACCTTTGAGCACCCGCCGAGCAACGAATCGCCCAAGGGCGCCATGTGGCACATCGAGCAGAATGGCAAACTCATCGCCAGCGGCAAAGGCTTCAACACCTGCGGCGACTACAAGAACGGCGCCAAAGCCGCCTGTGAACTGGCCGCAGAGATCACCAACATCTGCCGGCAGCGAACTACCGCAACCGCGGCCAAAGCTGAAGCACAGTCGCCCCGCGGCATCGCGGCCAGCACCGCCACGCCGGTGGCCATCACTGAAGACGGCAACTGGCTCTGGGTGAAGTTCGCCCAGAAGCCCGACGAACTGGTGCGGGTCCAACTGAAACAGCTTGGCGGCAGCTTCTCCAAGCGCCGGCAAGCCTGGTACTTCACCTCACCCCAGTACCTGGACCAGCTGCGCGCCCTGTTCCCAACGACAACGCTGCAATGAAGCGCCAAGCCAACCGCGTCAACCAGCCGGGCCGCTTTGTCACGGAGCAGGTCATCACCGGCGTCACGCTCGCGCTCTGGTGCCGGCCCCTGGGGCGCGGCGGTGACGCCGTGTGGACTGCTGTCCTGGAACCTGCCGGCCCGCAGCCCCAAGCCTTCACCCGCGCCACGCAGCAAGGCGCCATCGCCGCGGCCTTGGCCGCCAAGGAGCAATTGCCATGGCTGAGGAACGCAAAAGCCGGGCCTACGCTATCGTCCAGGAGCTGAGACTCCTGGGCGGTTTTGCCGAGTTCACCTTCGACGCAGCCACCACCGACAATCTCCGCAGCGCCAGCACCCCCGCCAGCGTCCAGTACTTCGGTTTCCAGCGCGCCGACGGGGCCCGCTTCAACATCCACCACTATCCGGGCTGGGGCAAGAAGGCCGGCGACATCAGCTTTGGCGCCTACCCCATCGACGAACTCTGGAACAAACCGGAGCCGCCACTCTACCGGTGGAAGGACACCAACACCCGCCGCACCGACTACGACATCGCCGGCGCCATCGCCGCCGCGCGCCCCGTCATGGAGGAATACTGGCAGGCCGGCCAGCGCGCCAAAGCCGACGCCATCGCTGAGCACGCTGCGCGCTGCCGCCTGGCGGACAGCATCGCCCAGGCCGGCAACGGCAGGGCCAGACACGACCCCTACAAATTCAACGACAACCGCATCTGGTGCAGCGGTCCTACCTGGAGCATCGATAGTCTCACCAGCACCAGCATCACCCTCAAGTTGACATCCATCAGCCCGGCCGAAACCATCGCCATCGTCACCATGCTGGCGACTCGCCGCCAATCCAAAGGAACCCAACCATGAACACCTTTCGCCACCATCACCACGCCGGCCAAGTGCACATCAGCGACGAGCACGGCCTACCCCAAATCCTGATCACCTTACCCAACGGCCAGCGCATCACGCCAGCGCAGCCCCTACCCCGCAAATGGCGTCAACTAACCCCGCTAGTGCGCCAAGCGCAGCGCAAAGTGCGAGCGGCCGCCCACTGACCAATTGACAAGCATCCCAACTAACTGCTACCCTGCATACACCCCAGCCAAGCCCCAGGCACAACCACAAAGGAACTCCACGCATGGCACAATGGGCCCGCCGCTCACGGCGCACAACACACGCCAGCCCGCACAACAGCACCTTGATTTTCATTTACGACGGCAAACTCTACCGCGATCCACAACACTACAACCACCAACCCAACTGCACCACGCCAGCCGCCGCCCTTGCCAACCTGCACGCCGGCCAATTCCCCGACACGCTCATCCCGCCCGACGAGCAGTTCTGGCAAACGACAAAAAACCTCTTTGACTACGGAGACCACCATGCCCAACCGTAAACCACAGCACTCCGCTGCCGGCCCGGAATACCGCGTCATCACCACCGGCCCGAACCACTGGCGCATCGTCGACCGCCAGCAGCGCAACCACGGCGCCTACACCGACCGCGCCGCTGCTGATAAGGCTTGCGCAGACCTCAACGCCAAAACCGCACGCCACCCCACCCCAAAGGGCACCCAATGAACCAACCCCTCGCCCCACGCCCGCCGGGCGACCTGGCCAACATTGTCACCCTACTAAGCGCCTTCCGCGCTGACCCGCAGGAACACCTCTGGGTCTTCGCCCTCGATGCCAGCGAACCGCCATGCATCGCCAACGTGGACCTGGTCAGCAAAGGTCACCACAACACCCAGGTCGTCACCGCCGCCGAGATCCTGCGCCCAATCATCGTCAGCGGCTGCAACCGCTTCACTCTGGCCCACAACCACCCGATCGATTCAGCGCAGCCGACGGCAGCCGACATTACCCTAACCAGCCGCATCCGCGACCTGGCGCGTCAGCTGGGCCTGGAACTGGTTGACCATGTGATTGTCAGCCGGATTGCGGCCTACAGTTTTGCCGCCCAGGGCCTACTGTAAGCAAACCTGCACATCCACAACAACCTAATAACGACTACCAACAGGCAATATCACGATTGCGTGATATTGCCTGTTGACAATATCACGATTGCGTGATATTGTTAGTTCAGGCAGTAATGAGCGGAACTAACTAACAACAAAAAGGAATGAACGATGAACACTCTAACGGTCGGCAGCAAACTAATCATGACACCAGTGCACGGTTTGACTGGCGAAATGGTCATCACGGCAATCGAACCGGTAGACCCCGACCTCGACATCTTCCGCGAAGGCGACATCATTCGCGTGCACGAGACCGTCGTCGAGGCCGAGAACGGCAAGCGCCACGAGTACGACACCTATTTTTTCGCCAACAAACTGATTGATGGTGTGGTGATTTACAACCAGTGGACCTGGACTCTCGTACCGACGACGAAAATCGAACTATACGAAAACAACGCTGGCGGACTGTTAGTCGGCGCCGGGGCAACCTGGTACGACATGACGCTCGTGCAGGATGACAGCTCGTTTGCCGATGACGCGGCCGCCTTCGCTGCCGGCGAGACTCAGGACTGGACGGTAGATCGCTACGACGGCGCCGACGTTACCGCCCGCGCCGAACTGATCGCTGTGTGGGAAAATGGCGAGATCGAGATCGTCAGTACACCCGGCAGCGCCGCCCGGTGCTATCTACACCTGGCCGAAACCATCGCCAGACAACTGACCGAAGCTGACATCGCCGCCTGGCACGCCGGCGAATTGACTGAGCACGCCGCAACACTAATACAAAAGTACGGCGATTTTCAAATTTGGGGCAGACAAACCGGCAGCGAACCGCTGACGGTAAAGATGCTCTAAGTTCACCACCAACAGCAGCCAAACATTTCCAGCATAGCAAAGAGAAACCACCATGAAATATGCAGATTTGACCCTCAGTCAGCAATTCAGCACGGGAAATGGCGAATATTGGTTTATCAAAACACGCGACGGCGGCACAGCACTGGAAACCGGCATCACAGTTTCGTTCCACCCAGATGACGACGTGACACCGGAGGGAGAGGCGCCCGTTCTGCACACCACGCCAACCGAAATCGAGCGCTGCGCGTTGACACTGCTGGTAACGGCAACCAATATCCAGCATCCGGGCTTACTGGCCTGGGTACACCAAATGGCACAAGATCCGAACGAGATGAGAACCTTAGATGATTTTGTTTTTGAGACAGCCACCGTCGCTACGAAATGCCGTGAGTTCGGTTTCATTACCCCGACAAAACACTACGACCGCGACAACTGGATGGCCGGCGCAATTCTAGAGCGAAAACCACGCGGCGCTATGCTCCACGGCGCAAAGCGGATGATGGCAGAGTACGACCGCATCAACCTGATCCTAGCGATGGCAGTGTGCGACTATCGCTATGCCGGCCGACCGTCTGGCGATCAGACGCACCAGGTACGGGGGATGGATAGCGTACTGCTCAACGTTTCAACCTCGCTGGCCGCCGAAGTGGCCAACTACCATCGCAACACAATCAACACCATCTATAACGAAATGCGGATGGCGTAGTTACCTAAACCGCACCGGGCGGGGGCCGCCCGGTGCTACTCATTCAGGAAATCATCATGGACATCCGACTACACGCGCTCAAATCTATCCGCGACGGCATGCCGGCACGATTCGCTGTGCAGACCGGCGTTGCCGGCATCCAGTTCCTGGCCGACGATCAGGAATTTATCGAACTATCCGATCTCGGCTACAACCAGACGTATGGCTACTATCGACTCAGCGCGCTGCCGTCCGTCCGCTCCGAGTGCGAAAACGATGCGCGCGAAACGATTCACCGCTACAACGACGGCGAGGACGGCGACCCAATGTACGTCTGGCAAGACGGCGACGGGTATCTGCATCAACTCGGTGAACTTTGGCAGGTGGCAGAGTTGTACCAGGCGTTAGGTGCGCTGCTGCTGCGCGGCGAGTTGGCCGCGGAAGTAATCGATGAGTTTGACCCGCGCTGGGGGCAGAACTACACCATTGCGCAAGCGGTCAGCGAGGCGATTACCTATGGCTATGCAACTGACGCCGACCAGACCGCGGATAGCATCCGCGCCGCAGCCAGGGCTGGCCGCATCAAAGGCGCCTGCATTGTGGATGGCAAATGGTCGATCCCGAAACGCACGTTGCGCGGCTGGCTGGTGCGCAATAACCAGGAAAAACGCGGCCGGCCGCGCAAGGCGGGACAATGAACCCGCCAGAATGGGCCGACCGTCAAGAACAAGAACGCGCGCCGCTCAAGGCAGCGCGCTTGGCGGCGCTGTTCCAACTGCGCGCGGAAAATCGATTCCCAGACCTGCCCAAAACCGAAATCGCGGCATCACTCGGGATCAGCCGCTGGACGCTGGACCGCGACCTGGCAACGCTCGATCTAGTCGCAGCAGATTACAAGCGTTTCCGCCAGGCGCTGCTGCGGTTGCCCATGACCGAGTAACCCGACAACACAAAAGAACCCGGTCAGTGCGACCGGGTTCTTTTACCACGCCAAACAGAAAAAAACTACTCTACAATCTTGAAATCAGCCTCTACTTCAGCGCCCGGGTGCATAGCCCAGGTGGGACCGCCACCACCATTAACCTGACTGTCCACGAGCTGCCGCTGCGCGTCGTGCTGAGCCGCCAACTGGCCCTGCGCCATGCGCCCGGCCAGCGTCAACACCGTGCGATCCAACTGGTTGCCAGACCGCAGCGCGCCGCTGATGCCCGTCGCCACGGTACGCGCGACCTCGCCGCGATCGTCCGCGTTCTGAAACCCGATCAGCCCGCGCAGGATATTGTCATGGTGGTCCATGGCCATGCGCATCGCGTCGCCCTGCACCCAGCGCCCCAGGCCGACGACAAACAACACCAGCGCCACAATCGCCAGGCCAACGCCGGCGACACGCACGCCGTCGCCGCCCCAGTAGTGGTCAATGCCCCACACAATCAAAGCCAGCCCACCAAACAGCGCCAGCACCAGAGCGACCAATGCCCAACGCGACGGCGGATTAACAGGTTGCGGCTGCTCAATCATCGGATCCCCCCTCTCCACTCTATACCATTACGCGTCATCAAATGCTGCGCCCAACGCGCCTGAGCCTTGCGCACCCGAAATATAATCATGCCGCCGACGATAGTCAGCCCCCAGACCTGCACACCTTTGGTGCGCAGCAAATCGCGCACCATATACACACTCCAGCTGCCGCCAACGGGAATGTTGTAGCCAACAGCTGGCCGCCGCTGCCAATCCAAAACAAACGTCCAAATTGGCGTAATCCAATCAAATCCCGCACCAAAGCCAATCAGTTTATCAATCATTTGCCCGTCCGCTTTGGCGCCCGCCAGGCCGCACGCCGCGGCGCGCCCACCAGCCCAGCCAGAAAGTCCACCCACAACGTCCCCAGGCTGCGACGTTTGACGCCCACGCCCCAGGCCGGCGGCAGAGACCCGCGCGCGTACTCAGCATGACCATCAACATCCACCGCCACCGGCAACACACCAGCGCGCCGCAGGATGTAGCGCGCCCACTGCTCTTGATTGACAGGCACATCAAAAGCGCAATCATTGCCCTGCGCAGCCCGGTTGCTAACCGGAATACCATACTGGCGCAGCAGCAATTCCAACTGATAGCCAGTGGCGCCCGGCGACCGCAACTCAAGTCGGATCGTCCTCATGCCAACCCCACTTTCACTTCCGGTTTCACTTCCGCTTTTACTTCCGGGAAGGCTTCCCGCCGATACTTCCACTCCTGTAGCCGCACAATTTTGCCAGCATCGGAAGACTTCCGCTCACGCGCCAGCCACAACGCAACATAGCGCTGTAATTCGGCGCACTGGTCCTGGTACGCGCGCCCACCGCTGGCCGCCAAGGGACCAAACAATGCCCGCAACGCCACCGCCAACCCACCCCGCCGGAACGTGCCATCCGCCTGCAACCACACGGCGAACTCCGCCACCAGTGCGGAAGGAATCGGCTCCTCAACCGGAGCCGCGGCAGCGACAACGTCCACAACGACCGGAACCGCTGGCGCCGAAACAGCCGCCACCGCCCCACCCCACTGCTGCCCAATGCGCTGCAGCATGGCGTCAACCCCAACGCCATCCAGATAGTAAGCCTGAAAACGCAACGGCTCGGCCCCATCAACGCGCAAGAACGCGCCGCCCGTGCCAGGCAGCAACTGCGCGCCACTATCACGCCGCCCAGTAGCCAGCGCGGCCTCGGTGGCATCGCCCACGCGCCCCACCAGCCGGCAGGCAAAATTGGCTTTGGCCAGCGAACCGGTGACCGCCGCCGTCGGTTTCTGCGTTGCCGCGATGACGTTCAGGTTCTTGCTACGCCCGATGCTAAGCACGTCGCCCAGGGCGTCCAGCGCACCGGGAATGCCGGCGACCTGCGCCAGTTCGTCGATGGCCAGCAGCACCCGGCGATAGGGCCCGCGCCCAGCCTCCACCCGCTCGTTCTTGAGCTGCTGCATACGAGCAATAGTTGCGCCGGCCTGCTCCGGCGTGACCGCCAGGCTGCGCACGTGGGGCAAGGACCGCAGCGGCACTAGATCTTCATTCTTCAAATCAACCAGGTGGATCTCCAACTCCGTCGGCGACGTGTTCAGGGCCAACGACAACAGCAGCATAAGCATGAGCGTGCTCTTGCCGCTACCGGTAAAGCCCGCCACCAAAACGTGGGGTGCCTGCAAAAAATTCACCGTCTCATCCTGGCTGTGGCCGGCATAACTCCGTCCAGCCAACATCGTATGTGGCGGCAGGTTGGCAACGCCGGCCATTTGCCAACGCAGCGGCGCCGGGGCAGGGTGAGCCACTTCCAAGGCCAACGGCATGGTGCGCAGCCGCACCGGCGTGCGCTGGCGGCGCAAGGCGCTGATGGCCTCCGCAAGTTCAGGAAGGCGCTTCTCGACCGTGGCGACCGTGGTCTGGGCGCCCAGCTTCAACTCGTAGATCAAATACGATTGCCCAGCGATCGTGGTCCACGCCGGCGCCGTACCGGCATCCACCCGGTGATTGGCCAGGGTGCGGTTGATCGCGTCAATTTCAGCGCGGGCATGCGTGCGAATGTCCATCCCTGCACCTCCCTTCTATCCTTCTATCCGTCCAGCAACAAACAAAAAAAATCCCGTCAGGCGTTTGCCTGGCGGGACGGGGTAGACGATAATACTCCATCGTGCTTCACCTCTCGCCAGGTGTAGCGCACATCTAGCGGAGAGTCTTCAGCTCTCCGCTAGATTTATTATACCACACGCTTATTTCAAAACCTTCCCACCAACCGGCACCACCGCACACGCGGTCTTCAGCCGCCGCGCAACCCGCTCGTGGAACTGGTCGGCGAGTTCGCCAATCGTCAAGTTGCTGGTGACGAATAACGCCAGATTACGACTGGACCGATGATCCACGATCCGAAAGATCACGTCCCGCGCGTAGTCGGTGGCGACACGCTGCGCCGCCGGATCCCCAAAATCGTCGATGAACAGGTACTCCACGTTTTTGCAGGCGTCCATGCGAGCATCTACCTGGCCATCCTCAAAGCGGCGCATTTCGGCCATCAGGTCATTATACTGCACCCACAGGCCCGTGTGTCCGCGCTGCACCAGTTCCAAAAACAGCGGCGACAACACACCCGTCTTGCCGACGCCAGGCGGGCCGTACAGGAAGATCCCGCGCTTGATGCCATCCGACGTCTGCACCTCGCCCGCCGCCTGATAGCTGCGCACGGTCGTCAGCGCCGCCCGCTTGCCCGGATCGCTGCCAACCAGCCGCTCAAACCCAGCCAGCGTAAAAGCCGCATAACGCGCCGGCACCCCAGCGGCCTGGAAGAGACCGGCCTGGCGCTTCTGGTTGCGGACGACGTGCGCTGCGTCCTGGTCCTGGCGGCGCTGGGCCGCGGCAGCCAGCTGGGCGGCGAACGCCTGCTGGCGCTGCATCCCCGCCGGGCAAGTGCAGAACTGCAGTTCGCCGGCCACGTACTGACGCAGCCTGGCTTCCCAAACCGGCAGCAGGGGTGACACTGGCGGGGGCTGCACCAGGCCAAAATGGCAGCGATCGCAGGCCAGCTGGGCAGCGCGTTCACTGGCTTGGGCTGTAAGGTTCCCCGTCCACGAGAACGACATCGTCGCTGAAATCGTAGCCGCGGGCAGCGTAGCGGTTGGGGTCTTTGGGCTGCTTGCCATTGCCGTTGTGGTTGCTGCTGCTGTGTTTGCCATTGCCATTGCCATTGCCTCCGAAGCCTTCGGTTTGCCAGTTGCGCAAAATCCCCTCGATGTAGCGCCAGTCGCGCTTTTCGCGCTTGACAGCAATCTCGATGCCAATGCGCAGCCATTCCGGTGGATAACGGCCCAAGGCCTCCCGGATAGCCTCTGCCGTGATGGTGGTCACCAGACCGATGTTGTTTTCGTACAACTCGACGATCTGGGCATAGGCCGTGATGGTGCCAGACGCTGCCGGTGACGCGGAGGACAGCGACGACGACGACAAAGCGGTTGGCTGTACAGCCGTTGACGGTTCGGGTGCTGCTGTCGATGGCGCTACGTGCGCACGCGCGGACGACGACGAGAGATCTTGATCTTGATCTTGATCTTGGAGCATGTAATCTACATGGACGTTACATGCAGGCTGCATGTAATCTGCATGTAAACTACATGCAGCCTCATCGGCACTGTTTTGGCTCGCTGCCGTACCAGCCGGCGCAACAACAGTAGACGGCTGACTCACGGTCAACGGTTGTTCGACCGGTGGCGCCGAATATTTGCTCTCTGGCTCGCGGGCATAAACCAGACCTGGCTGGTTCTTGGTAAAGCCTGGAAACCAAAGCACCGGGCCATTATTGCCCGTGTAAAGTATGGCCAACTTGCACGTAACCCATTCTGCGATGATGGCATCCATCCTAGGCAGCAGTTCGCGACGCTTCGGCAGCACGCGTCCCCACAATTCCCAAGAGTCGCCGGTGATCCGCCCATCTCGATCCAGATGAGGAACCGTCATCATAAAAGCCAAATGCGCCTCTAGGCTCAAATTATTAAGCCGCAGATCCTCTGCGGTGGAGGTACAAATCATACGTCCGCGTGCCATACCTAAATTCCCTCTATTACAGTCAGCCGATCGCTCTTTTTTGCGTTGCAAGTGACACATAACAACTGAAGATTCTCAGTGTTGTTGTTCCCACCCTTCGCAACAGGAACGATGTGATCGATCTGTAGGTCCTTTAAGCCACCGCACTGACGGCACAAGAAACCATCCCGTTGCCCGATCTGTATGAACGTGTGGTGCCATGTCTTGCGCAGTTCTTTTCTAACTTGTGGCGTATCTTGGCGAATTTGCAGATGTATTCGCTCCCTGGCTTGTGCAGCCTCTAACTTTGCTACAGCTGCCGCAAACGGATCGTCAAGTACGGGGACCTGACCCGAAACAAGACGCAATGGACGCAAGAGATCAATATAGCGTTGAATATCACCATGCGGATAAATAAAGTCATCGTCTCGATTTAGCACCCACAGGGTAATATCAAGAATCACACTCGATCTTGTTTCACTCATGTCGCCCCATTTTCTGCTGTTGCTACAATAGCGCCTGCTGGCTTACCGGCGCCCACCGCGCGCAAATGCGCTCAATCAAGCGATCTACCGCTTGCGCGTCCAAGTAGTACCCCTGCAAACGCCGCATATCGGCGCCATCCACGCGCAAAAAACTACCGTTGCCAGGCAGCAGTTCGGCGCCGCTCCGGGGCTGGCCGCTCGCCACCCGGCTGTCGTCGGCGCTGAGGACGCGCCCCACGAGCCGAGAAGTGAAGTTGGCCTTGGCGACGCTGCCCACGACGGCGGCCGTAGGCTTCTGGGTGGCCGCCACGACGTTGATCGCCTTGCTGCGCCCGATGCTCAGCACGCTGCCCAGTTCCTTTTGCCCTTTGGCCAGGTGCATCATTTCGGCCAGTTCATCGACCACCATGAGCCAGCGCTGATAGTGCTGGCGGCCACCCTCGACGCGCCGGTTCTTTTCCTCGTGCACCTTGTCCAAGGCCTGCTCTGCCCGTTCGGCGTCGCTGGCGAACCATTGCACGTGGGGCAGCCGGGCAAAGGGCACCAGGTCTTCGTTCTTGAGGTCGATGAGGATAAGGCGCAAGTCCTGTGGGCTGGTGGCCCAGCAGAGACTGAGCAGGAGCGCAGTCAGCAAGGTGCTCTTGCCGCTGCCGGTGGTCCCGGCGATGAGCACGTGGGCGGCAGACTGAAAGTCGATGACTTCCTGGCGCTCGCCGTGATAGTCGAAGGACTTGCCCACGACGGCCGTATGGGGCGTTTTGGGCAGGAAGACCGGGTCAAACAGCAGCGGCGCCCGGTTGGGATGAGGTGTCTCCAGCGCGAGCGGCATCTGCCGCAAGCGCACGGGGGTGGGCTGCTGGCGCAGGGTGCTCACGGCCTCGGCCAACTCGCGCAGGCGCTGCTCAATGGCGGCGATACGGACGCCCGGGCCCAACTTGAGGCCGTAGACGACGAAGCAGGAGCCGGGATCCAGGATGGCGTTGCGGTCGACGGTGGCGTCGATGCGATGCTCTTTGAGCACCTGGCTGATGCGCCTGGCTTCGGCGTCGATCTGCGTGCGGACCTGAGGCGACGTGGTGGCCACGGGCTGCCAGCCCTGCTCCGGCTGCCGCAAATCAAAGCGAAACCGCTGATAATCAGTGATGCCCCGCTGCGCCAGTTGATTGCTCACAACAGACCATTGATCCGACGTAAAATAGCAAACATCCATTATTCCTACCCCACCACCCCTCATCTCTCATCGTGGTTCCACGGGGGCGCCAGGTGCGCCCCCGTCTGCTGCCATTCAATGGCGCGCCTGCGCAGCCGCCCGTCGCTGCCATTCCAGCGCCCACAACTCAGCACTGTAGTCATCAAAACTATTCATCTCTCGCCCCATCCCCTTTTGCTTCCTATAAAGGCCAAGGCAGCCGTCGCTGGCGACCGCCTTGGCCACTGGCATGTGCACCAGACGGCCGGTAGCTGGTTGCACCTTTGCCGCTGCTGTTCGGTGTAACGAGGTGGAGAGACCCCGACCGGCTTCACGGCGGCCCACTGATTAGCAATCCCCATCCGCAAACACTGCCCTGGCCATCTTTTGCAGAATGGTCAGCGTCGCTTGGCAGTCCCCCAACGCCGAATGATCCCCACCCGGCAAGCGCTGCCAACGATATTCCCCAGTGCTGCGGCCCGGCTCCCCAATAAACGCCGCATACGGCAGCATCACATCCTCCCAACGCGCGCCATACAGCACATGCTCGCCCGGCCACTCACCCAGCCGCGCGCGCTCGCGCAGCAAAACAGAGCGATCGAACGGCATGTTGTACACACACACCGTACGCTGATACAGCAGTTTGTGCAGACGCTGCGTTAGCGCCGCAAACACCGGCGCGTCAACCACCAATGGCAGAGTAATGCCATGAATCTCGGCCGCCGCGTCCTCAATCGGCGCCAGCGGATTCAGCCGCTCGTTAAGCAGCACGTTGCCATGCCTGTCAATCGCCGCAATTTCAACGATGTACCCCTCTAGCCCAGTCGTCTCGGTATCCAGAATCAGACAATCGGCCGCCAGCATTGCCGCCGCCCAAGCGCACGCGCTGGTGCGATCCTGCTGCCAACGCTGCGCCTGGCGTGCGTCTGCCGCCGCCGCGCGCTTCGCCGCGCAACGCCAGCAAAACGGGTAATCACGCGCGACAAAGGGACCATTGCAGCCGCGGCACTTCATGGCTGCACCGCCACTTGTTGTTTTGCTTGCTGAAGCACCACTTCGCCAGCGGCACGAATGTACCACCTGCGATCCTTGCCGACCCAGCCCCGTTTTTCCATGCGGCGCAAACACGCCGCGTCAGCAACTCTACCATTGCCAAGCGGAACGTCCTGGTAAGCCGCCAGAATCGTCAGCAACCGCTGTTCTTGAGCAGTCATGCTATTCCGCCTCTTCATCCACTGGCGGCAGAGTAACCAGCCAAGCGCCGACACGCAGCGCCGCCAGGCACTCATCCATGCTGCTGGGCCGAAAGTGATACCGGATTGTTTCAATATCTTTGACCGGCACATCCACCAACCCCACCACCGGCGCCGCGTTCAGCAGGCGCTGCAGTTGCACATCATGCTCGGCGACCCGCGCCGCCAACTGGCGCACTTTCGCCGCCAATGAACTTACTTCACTGTGCGCGACTTCCGGGCCCGTGGGCACGCCATGTTGATTGAAACAATAATTGCCGGAATCAATCACCCAGCAAACGTAGCAGGCCGGCTGGCCGTCAATCTCCACCAGGTTCTCTTGGTCATGCCCACAAATCATCGGTGTGCCCACGATCGCTGCCTTCCTCCTGTTGCGCCCAAAACATTTCCGCAATGTGAAAAAGCTGCCCGACCTCGCCCACGACCTGCCGCTGCTTTTGTGAGCGCGCCACGGCTACCCCGGCCGGAACGGCAAACGCCGTCTTTACTAGCTCGACCTCAATGTCGCTCGGCGGCGCCCCAGCGCGACCCAAAGCCAAGCGCCAACGGTCTGTGACCGGCGCCAAGACCAGTTCCAAACCATGCCGCAACGTGCGGTGACACCAAGGCCGCCCGCCATGAATGTCGGCATACATCGCCACTGCCACTGCAGCCAGCCCATCGGCCATACCTGCACCTCCTCCTCACCGCAACATGAACCAAACCCGCCCGCACCGGTCAGTGCGGCAACTAGACACCGCCATGCACTGCGCCTCGATCTGCGCCTGCTGTAGTGCCGCCGCATCCGCGGCGGCCCCTGCCAACGCCCGCACCCGCCCAGCATTCAATTCCGCATCGACGCGCTCCAATAAGATGGATTCGCCGCGCGCCGTCAGCTGCTGTTTGTCCACAGAGGGCTCACGCTCCGCCACCCGCCATTGCCAGGTCAGTCCGAAATGTTCGGCGCAATCACGCCAGCTTTGCCCAAACGTCTCCCGCAACGCCTTGGACGAGGGCAGACCACAAGCCGCAGCAATTACCTCATAGTCATTAGCGCGAATGATGCGCCCAGCGCCATCATCCAGTACGCTATGCAGCAAAGCGTGCCGAGTGGGTTCCATGGCGCAACGACTGCCATGCTTGGCGTGACCAAACCAACGCCCACAGTGCGGACATAAATAGCCAGTTGTCATCGCCCACCATCCTGCCCACTCAGCAAATTAACGCTCAACTCAACAACGGCTTCCAGCGCCACCGCTGCTGTCGCCGCCGGCACTGCGCAGCCAGTCAGCGCACTCCACTGCCGCAAATTCTCCAGCGTCAGCCGAAAAAGCTGCGCCAATTCGGTGATTTCCTCCTGATGTTGCTGAATACGCGTTACCGTATCGACGACCACTCTAGCGGCCACAGCCGGCCCGCCAGCGATATTAACCAGGTTCATCGTGGTCGGCAGACCCGTTTTGGGATGCAAATACCTCGTCGCGTACGAGGTATCGAACCCCAATGCTTTCTTCACCTTACGTACAAACCCCTCGGACACGTCGCAACGCCGCGCGATTTCCGAGTTGCTCCACTGCGACCATTCTGCGTCCTGTAGCAAGGCTTCAACCGCGCGCCGCTTATCCGTAGCAGTCCGCCGCAAACCATGACTGGCGTTCGCGCCGACAGCGTACAAAATAGCATCACGCAAGCTGCCCGCACGCACTTCGGCTGGGATCTCCGGTCGCATACACGCCGCACCCTGCCCATACGCCAGCTGCCAGGCCGCCAGCCGGTGAAAGCCATCGGCCAACCAGTAAGCCTGCCCATCGTAAAACAATACGATGGGCGGCAACTGCTGACCAGCAATCAACGCCGCCGCATACTCGGTGACCACCGCCTGCACCATGCGTACGCGCATCTGCGTGCCGCCGTCCGTCGCGATCCGCATCACCGGAATCGTTGTTTGCTCCGTGGTGTTAATCAAGGCGCTAAGCATGGCTGCGCTCCCCCGTAACCAGCCCCAGCCGACCAGCCAGCTCGTCTGCCAGCGGCGCGTACGCCTGACGCAATTGATAGTCCTGGTCGGCGCCCACCCGCAACGGCACCGCACCCAACAGGTCAGGCGTCATGCGCTGAATGTGCGTGCGGTGCAGATTCGCCCGTTCCACGTTCTGCGTGGCAATCAGGCCCACCACCTGCGGCGCCTGACCAATGCTCTCGCGCAGATCTTCAATCATGCCGCGCATCCGCAACTGCCCGGACCAAGACTCCGGCGTCGGGGTAGCGCAAATGACCACGTGCGTGGCGGCCACCAGGGCATTGACGATGATAATGTCCGATGATGGGGGACAATCCAGCACCACAACATCAAACGGCGCCGCCACTTGCCGGATCGCCCGCTGCAAAATGTTGTGATTAGGACTGGCCGTCTGCATTTTGGCCGCCACCCAGGCCAACCGATGATCGGCGCAAATGACGCTGTAGCGCGCATTCACGACAATGCAGCTGTCGCAGTCCAGATCGCCCCGGCTCATGGTATTAGCCAGCAGATCGGCGACGGTAGGATCGTCGCCAGTCCGATCAATGCTCTTGACCATGCGCCCGGAGAGGGTGCCCTGGCTGTCCAGGTCGATGGCCAGGGTGCTGATCCCCAGGCGCCCCCAGTGCTCGGCGATATAGTAAGCAGAGGTAGTTTTGCCACTCCCACCCTTGTGGTTGGCGAAAGCGACGATTGGTAGCGCTGCTGATATACTCATAGTGATCGCCTGCCTCCACAGGCATCGGTGTAACCCAATGGCGCTGAGGCTCGCACCCTAAGCGCCATTCTTTTTCTTACCACTAACAACCACAACACGTAGTCAAAGTGTGCTACACTGAAAACTGTACAGCACTCAATAAAAACAAAAATAGAATAATTTGGGACTTTTCAAACCCTACCAACGGAGGTCCCTATGGAAATGACACTGGCGATCCAACTCTTCCGCACAAACCTGCGCGCCAAACGCCGCAGCCTCACCACCATCGCGTGGTACGACTATCAATTCGCTGCCTACCAGCATTGGGCGGCCGCCAACCAACGCGGCGACCAGTTGCCAGACGCTGACGCCATCGATGCCTACCTAGCCGCGCAACATGTCGCCGGCCACAAACCCAAAACTGTGCACGCCCGTTGGCGAGCGCTATCAGCACTGCTACACTTCCTGGAAGCGCGCCGCAAAATCAGCCGCGACGACAACCCCATTCACCTGATCGAAGCACCCAGCGTCCCGCAGACCATACGCCCCTACGTCAAACTGGACGAACTCAATCAACTGCTCGCCACTTGTGACGCCACCTGGGTCGGCCACCGCGACCGGCTGATCCTACTGCTGCTCTTTTACTCCGGGCTGCGCGTGGCGGAACTGATTGCGCTGCAAGTGGTCGATCTTGACCACGCACGACTGGAGGTTACGGTTCGCGCCGGCAAAGGCGGCAAAGGGCGGGTCGTACCGTTCTCGCCAACGGTACGACCCACTTTGACCGCCTACCTGTTTCAGCGCCCAGCCCACACGCCGGAGCTTTGGTTGGCTTCCGACGGCTACGGTGGCGCTGCCGGCCTCCTCAAGACAGAAGGCGTGCGGCAGATGCTCATTCGCCGCTGCAAACGCGCTGGCCTGCCGGCCATGAGTCCGCATCGTTTCCGACACGGCTTCGCCATGTGGTTGCTGAATGCCGGCGCCAGGCTGACTACTGTTGCCACAGCCATGGGCCACAGCGACAGCCAGATCACGGCTCAGGTTTACGCGCACACGCTGACGACTACGATCCGCGCCGAGTACGAACAAGCGCTGAAGACACTGCACGAAAAGTAACAAAAAAAGCGCCCTGACATCCAGGCAGATGTCAGGGCGCTCCCAAGCAAACCCCGAACGGATGATCAAGAATCATCCGTTCGCCAGACAAGAAAGAGGCAACTGCAAGCCCATGTCAACCGATCAAGCACTTGACTCTGGATCAAGCAGTTGGGGTTCGAATCCCTGTTCCCCAGCCTCCCTGGCGACTTCCTGCATCTACTGTATGTATGAAGTTGTTAAGGTTCTCTGAAGGTGGTCGCTCCGCTTATCCGACCAGATGCTCGGAGCGACCACCGCTCAATTGCTTGCGGTGCTGGTTTGCGTAGGTTCCTTAAACACCAAGCCATTCCTCTGAGCGAATTCCTGCACAACCTCACGGCTGAAGCGGTGATCCCCTCTCAGATTGGCTTTTTCGGTCGGCACGATCCTGCCAGCCATAACCCACTGGCGGACGGCCCCCGTGGTGACGCCAAAACCCGCCGCAACCTGTGCGGTCGTATACAATTGAGTTCTCCTTGTTTACCACTAACGATACTAACGCACAATCTACACCCATTTGCCGGTCGGCGTCAACTGGCAGTTTCGCCGCGCGCACAATAACTACTCAAACGGGTAGGGTGCACCCTGCCCGTTTGAGTAGGCAACCCCTACCCGTTCGGCTAGGATTGCGGGCCGACCATTGGCAAGCAAGCCAATCCAGAGTACACTTGGCGGTAAACAGCACACACAACCAACAACCAACAAGGAACAAAGCGCATGTTGGGAACACTTGCAGCTATCCTGATCCTGTCAATCCCCTTGATTGTGCTACCTGTATTCCTCGCCCGTCGCGGCTGGTCAAGTCTAAGCATCGGCTTGCTGGTCGCCTTCTTGCTGGCCATCGTCACCCATTTGCCCGCTTGGTTCACCGGACGTAACTTCAACTGGTATCAAATCACCATCGGCCCACTGATCAACGGCCTGCTTTTGAGTGGCGTCATCGCCCTCGTGCGGTGGGCTGGGGGACAACAGCACTCCAGTCACCCAGCCAAGAACTATGCCGAATTCGACGCCCCGACCACAGAAGAAACTGCTGCAGCGGAAACAGAGCAATAGCAACTGCCAACCCCATGAACACAGAAAGCGCAGAACAAAAAACTCCAGCCCAAGCACAACGCGAATACAACGCCTACATGCGCCAACGCGCCATGCGCTTGCAGCAAGAAGCAGCTGCCCGCCAGCGCCGCCAAAAGCAGATCGGCAACATCATCGGCGCCATTCTTGGCCTGCTCCTGGCCCTCGCCATGGCCCTGCCCACCCTCGCCCGCGTCAGCCGCTACTGGCGCATTCAGCAACTTCAGCAACAGCAACAGATCCCCCTTCAGATCCACTACGACCGCGCCGCCTAACCCGCCCGCATACAACCGCGTCCCCAATTTGGCCAATCGAAACATCCGTGCTACATTCCCCCGTAGTTGTAGTAATCGCTGCGTTGTGTCCCTGCGTTGTGCCGCCACGAACCATGCTCCTACTGCACCACTCAAAGCGCCACCACAACCAAACCGCCACAACCAACAGCGTACCTCCCGCCCAACCCTCGACCATCACACCGCACCCACCCCTCGCCCTGCGCACCGCCCGTCCCGTTCATGGCCAATTTGCCAGCGCACACCACAAACGACCCCAAACCCTGGGACAAGCTGCCGGAAGAAACCGCCCTTTGGTATGACCGCTTCCTGACCTTCATCAGCCTGGGCCCGGCACGCTCCATCGAGAAGCTGTACCGCGCCCGCAGTGAAGGCCAAGAAACCAGCTTGCGCGGCAAGCGCAGCAGTTCCGGCTGGCACACCAAAGCCCAGGAATACAACTGGAAGGCGCGCGCCGAAGCCCACGACAAAGCCAACTCGCACGAGTTACTGGCCGCCGAAGAAAAGCGCCGCATCGAAGCCCGCGAACGGCGCCGCACCATCATCGACGCCCTGATCGACAAGGTCAACACCGCCATCGACCTGGCCGACCTGGAACACATGGACACGGCGACCGCCCGCCTGCACCTGCAAACCCTCAGCACTGCCCTGCTCAACCTCATCAAGGCCCACCGCCTGGAAATGGGCGAACCGACGGAAATCCAAGACAGCAACATCAACGCCGCCGCCACCATCCAGTTCACCGCCGACGACCTGGCCGCGGCCCAACGCCAGCTGGCCGAATACAACCGCAGCCAAGAGGAAGCCCATGCGCCAGCTTAACCAGAACGCCCTGGACATCCTGACCTTCCTGCACCAGCAGGCCGCCGCCAACCGCCTGACGCCGACGCGCCAAGAGATTGCCGACGCCACCGGCATCAAAAGCAAAAACACCGTGCAGCGCCTGCTGCGCCGCCTGGACGCCGCGGGCTATATCAAGCTGCAACCCGGCGCGGCGCGGGCCATCATGGTGCTCCCCGCCAATGGACAGCACGCAAATCAAAGTTGAATGGCTCAAATGTCACCAGGACGTCTGCTACTTCACCGAAACCTACGTCAAGATCTTCAATGCCCACAGCAAGGCGGGCAGCGGCAGCGGCGCGGCGACGGGCGACTGGATCCCCTTCCAACTCTGGCCGGCGCAGCGCCAGGTGCTGCGGGATTTTGTCGTGCATCCCTACACCATCGTGCTCAAAGCCCGGCAGTTGGGCATGTCCTGGCTGACGCTCAGTTACGCGCTCTGGCTGATGATCTTCCATCCCGCCGCCAACATCATGCTGATGAGCAAGCGCGACGACGAGTCCATCGAACTGCTCTCCAACCGCCTCATCGAAATGCACGCCCGGCTGCCGGAGTGGCTGCAAGCCAAACGCATCCTGCAAGAGTCAGCCCACGATTTTGTGCTCTCCAACGGCAGCCGGGCCAAAGCCTTCCCGACTTCGGGCGGGCGCTCTTACACCGGCACGCTGGTGCTGTTGGACGAAGCCGATTTTCTGCCCGACCTGACCAAAGTCTTGAACGCCATCAAGCCAGCCATCGACGCCGGCGGCCACCTGGTCATGCTGTCAACCGTGGACAAAGAGCGCCCCATGTCCACCTTCAAGGAGTTATTCCGTGACGCTTGGTACAACCGAGGCACCAACTACCATCCCATCTTCTTGCCTTGGAGCGCCCGGCCTGGTCGCACCCAAGCCTGGTACGACCAGATCACGGTGGACATGCGCAAGCAGTCCGGTGGCACAGACGACAGTCTCTGGCAGGAATACCCAGCCACCCCAGAGCAGGCGCTGGCGCCCTTGCAGTTGGCCAAGCGCATCCCCTTTGCTTGGCTGGAACAGTGCCGGGGCAGCCACGAGCCGCAACCAAGCCAGCCGGATTTTCCAACAGTGCCGGGCCTTGCTGTCTACATACCGCCCGACCCAACGCATCATTATCTCATCGGCGCCGACCCCGCGGAGGGCAATCCGACCAGCGACGACAGCGCCGGCGCGGTGCTGGACGCTGACACCTGGGAACAAGTTGCCACTTTCGCCGGCAAATGGGAGCCAGTGGTCTTCGGCAGCTACATCGACCAGGTGGGCGCCTGGTACAACCACGCTGCGGTCATGCCCGAGCGCAACAACCACGGGCATGCGCTTATCCTGGCGCTGCGCAACACCGGCGTCCTGCACATCCTGCGCGGCCACAGCGCCGACGCCGAAAAGGAGGTCAGCACCGAGCGTTTAGGCTGGCTGGACAACCTAAAGGGCAAAACGCTGCTCTACGACACCATGGCGCAATGCCTCATGGACCGCAGCATCACCCTTAACGATCCCTTGACCATCAGCCAACTCGCCAGCCTGGAAGCCGCCACCCTGCAAGCACCTGCCGGCCTGCATGACGACCACGCCGACGCCATCGCCCTCGCCGTCGTCGCCCTGCAATACCGCAATTTCACCGGCGCCCCCGCCGTCATCATCCCGGCGCCAGACCCCCTGCAAATGTACGACCGCAAAAAAGCTTGGTAAGCCGCCCCCGCCAACAGTACAACTCACAGGAGCCACCCATGAATCTCGATCAACCCACCATCATCACCGCCATCCTCATCCTCCTTGGCGCCGCCATCGTCGCCGGCCTGGGCTACTACGCCCGCAAAACGGTCGGCCTGCAACAGTGGCAGACCGCGCTGGAATACGCCGAACTGGTCGTCAACAGCATCGACCAGCTCTATGACACCGGTTTGGTCATGCGCAATCAGCGGCTGGAAACCGCTACCCAATTGCTGCGTTCCCGTTTCCCCTGGCTGGCCACCGAAGAAGCGCACACTATGATTCACGGCTGGCTGCGCATCATCAAAGAACAGCGCGCCGAACTGCTCACGCCGGCGGTGCTGCCGACGCCAACCGACAAACCGCTAACCAGCAGCAAGGCAACCACGACCCGCTAAACCATGGCCAACCGCTGGCAGCGTTTCCGCAGTATCCTGGCCACCATCCGCCTGGCGGGGGGCACCAAGGTAAAAGTCGTCCAGCCCGGCGCCCCAGGCGACGGGCTGGATCGGCGCTGGGGGCAAACCGGCACCGACATCGACAAAAACTACCGTGAGCGCTACAGTGACATCCAGGATGCCCTGGAAACCTGGCGCAAGCATCCACTTGCCCGCCGCATCGTCAACCTGATTTCGGCTTATGTCATCGGCGACGGCATCCGCATTTCCACCAAGTACGCCCCCCTGCAACGCTTCATCGACGAATTCTGGCAGCACAGCCGCAACCGCATCCTGCTACGCCAGGCGGACTGGTGCGACGAGCTGACCCGCTCCGGCGAGCTGTTTCTGGTGCTCTTTACCAACCCCATCGACGGCATGAGTCACGTCCGCTCCGTGCCGGCCAGCCGCATCGACGAAGTAGAATGGAAACCGGACGACTACGAAGTCGAACTACGCTACCACGAAGTAGGCGACGGCATCGGCGCCAGCGACAAGGAGCGCGAAGGCACCTGGTGGCGCTCCTTCGACCATCCCGACGCCGCCGACCCGACCGTGCCAATCATGCTCCACTTCGCCGTCAATCGGCCCGTCGGCGCCATCCGCGGTGAGGGCGACCTGACACCCATCCTGCCCTGGCTCAATCGCTACAGTCATTGGCTGGAAGACCGCGTCCGCCTCAATGCCGGCATGCGCAGCTTCCTCTGGATCGTCTACGCCCCCAAGCGCATCATGGACGAACTGCGCCTACGCTACAGCGCACCGCCCGAACCGGGCAGCATCATCGTCGCGGAGGACGGCGCGGAAAAATGGGAAGCAGTCGCCCCGACCCTCCATGCGGCCGACGCCGCCGAAGACGGGCGCGCCATCCGCTGGATGATCGCCGCCGGCGGGCCGGGGACCGGCTTGACCGATTTCGGCGAGGCGTTCGACGCCAATCAGGCGACGGCCACGGTGATGGTGGACATCCGCCGGCGCTTCCTCAAGCGGCGCCAAGCCTACTTTGCCTGGATGCTAGTGGAACTGACCCTGCGGGCCTACCAGCGCAGCCGCACGGTAAGCACCGCCAACCGGCGCAACAACATCAACCACATCGACTTCATTGTTGATGCTCCGGACATCTCCGGCGAGGACAACATGGCGCTGGCCGCCGCCGCCCGGGATCTCACCATCGCGCTGACCAGTATGCAGGAAATCATGGGCGACAGCACCGAACTGCGCGAGGTCGCCATGCGCCTCTTTGCCAAGTTCGCCGAAGAAGAGATCGCCCGCCCCATCGCCGAAGCCATTGTCGCCAAGGGCGAAATCGACCGCACGCGCAAGCAGCGCCTGGCCGAAGAAAAGACCCGCTCGGAGATCGACCGCAACCGCCAGCAACCCGCCACCACACCAACCGCGCCCAACCGCCCCGCCCGCCAACGCAGCCGCCAAGCAGCCGCGAAGGACAAACCGCTATGACCACTACACCAGGCACCATGCAGAGCGACCCGACCAACAATACCAGCAAACTGGCCGCCAAACTCGACAGCGACACCCGCAAAGAGCTGCTGCGCCAGGTGCGCGCCGGTGAACTGACGGAACTGGACGTCGACATTGTCGCCTTCTGCGCCAACTATCCCAACAGCAACTTCTATCGTTTCCGGGACAGCGACCTGCCGACTTTCGCCGCCAGTTTTGCCCAACAGCCGTTTCTGCGCAACCATGACGTCAGGGACGTCGGCGCCCGCGACGGCACCATAACCGCCGGCCGGCTGGAAAACCGCAATTTTCACCAGACGCTGCACATCACCACGCAGCGCGGCCTGGAGGACTTCCTGCAAGGCCGCATCGACCGCTTTTCCATCGGCTGGTACTACGAGGACATCCACTGCTCCATTTGCAACGAGTCATGGCTGGAATGCAGTCACTGGCCCGGTCGAAAGTACAAGGGACCAGCCGCCAGCGACCCCGAACACCTGTGCGAACTCATCTTTGTCAACCCCAGCGGCAAGGAAACCAGCGCCGTCAATGCTCCCGCCGTCAAGGGCACGCGCGTGCTGACCGCCGACGGCAATGACTATGCCTTCGCTCATCTCTCCGCTGACCTAGCCGCACTATGCGAGCGGAAATTAGCGCACCAAAAGGAGGTGCAGAACAGCAAGCAAACGCCAACCACCACCCCGTCAGCCACCCCGCAGTCAACCACTCCTACCCCGGCCCTGGAACAGACCACTGAACCGGAGCCCCTACCACACCACGAGGATCCCATGGATAACGAAATCACCACCCCCCCCACCGCTGACGTCACGCCACCCCCTGCGCCCGTCAACCCGCCGCCGCCACCCAGCCTGAGCATCGCTCCACCCGCGCCCGTTGCCCCCGCCGCCAGCAGCGAGCCGGCGCCAGTTGCGGCCCCGCCCGCTCCCACCCCCGACCCGCAGGCCGCCGCCTGGCTCAGCGCCATGCGCGAAGCCACCATCAGCACCATGCTGCAGGCATCCCGGCTGTCCGCTGAAAGCTGCGACGCCGTGCGCGCCGCCCTCGGCCCAGACACCGACCCGCAGCAAATCGCCAAGCTCATCGAAGCCCAGCGCAAGGTGGAGGCCCGCCTGGCCGACAACCATGTCGTCGTCGGCATCAACCCCAGCACCACCGGTCGCCCCGCCAACGTCAGCGGCATGCTGAACGGCAACGACAAGTTCAAGGAAGCACTGTTCGCTCTGCTGGACAACCGCCGGCCTGAGCACAAACTGAAGCCGCTGGCGGGCCTGCGCGAAGCCTACGTCCTGGCTTCCGGCGACTGGGAGATGACCGGACGCTTCAAGCCCATGGAGGTGAGCCTGGCCAACATCAACTCTAGTTCGCTCCCCGACCTGATGGCCGAGTGGCTCAACCAGCGGGTGGTCACCATCTGGCAGAGTTATGACCAGTGGTACAGGATGTTCTGCGACATCCAGCAGTTCTCCAGCCTCCGGGATCCGCACTGGATCAAGATCGGCGGGGTGGGCGAGCTCTCCACCGTCGGCGAAGGGTCCGCGTACACGGAGAAGGAGTGGAGCGCCGAGTCGGAGACGACCCAGTGGACCAAGCGCGGGAACTGGGTGGGCGTCACCATCGAGGCCATCGACCGCGACATGACCGGCTACGTGCAGCAGCTGCCCAAGGCCCTGGCCCAGGGCGCCTGGCTGACCATCTCCAAGGATTTCACCCGCCGCCTGATCACCGCCACCGGCGCCGGCTACGGCTACAACATGGCCTCCGACAACAAGGCCCTCTTCCACGCCGACCACAGCAACCTGGGCAACACGGCGCTCAGTTACGCTGCCTGGGAAGCCACCCGCCTGGCCATGGCGCGCCAGACCGAGCAGGGCACCGGCGAAGTGTTGGGCGGGCTGACCCTGCCGCGCTACATGATGGTGCCCCGCCACCTGGAGACCACAGCCATCGCCCTGCTGGCCACTGAGCGCGTCCAGGGCAGCGGCAACAACGACATCACGCCCCTGAGCGTCGATGGCGACAGCATTAGCGCCCGCAAAGACGCCGCCCGCCGCATGCTCGTCGTCAACGATTTCCTGGGCACCCGCAACGACTGGTTCGCCTTTGCCGACCCGGCGCGCTTCCCGCTGTTCGGCCTGGGCTTCCGCTGGGGCGAGGCGCCGGAAATTTTCTCGGTCGCGGACCCCACGTCGGGCTTGATGTTCTCGAACGACGTGATGCCGATCAAGATCCGGTGGTACTACTCCCTGGGCGCCATCGACTACCGCGGCATGTACTACCAGCGCGTCGGCTGAGGCCAACCATGAACAATCGCCAGATCTTCACCATTCACCTGCCCGGCACCCTGAGCGCTGACGCGCAGGGCGTCGTGCCCATGACGTCCAATGTGGGCGCCACGCTGCTGGAAGTCGCCGCCGTAAGCAGCAACGCCGGCGCCGCCACGCTTGCCCTGGGCATCGGCGGCGCCAGTCCCGACCCGGACGGGATCATGACCGCCAAAGCCATCGGCCAGAGCGGCGCGCCCGTCATCTTCACGGTGGCGGACTTCGACGGCGCCCTGGCCGACCCGCTGCACTCGTCCTGCCCGCGCTTCGGCCCCCAAGACCTGCTGACCTGGGCGCTCAACTTCAACGGCGCCGGCGCTGACGAAGTGCAGCTGATCACGCCCGCCAACCACACCGGCGGCACCTTCACCCTCACCTACGCCGGTCAAACCACGGCGGCTATCGCTTACAACGCGACGGCCGCCACGGTTGCCGCCGCCCTCAAAGCGCTGAGCAACATCGGCGACAGTGACGTGAGCGTGACCGGTCCCGCCGGCGGACCGTGGGTGGTGACCTTCGGCGGCGCCCTGGCGGAAACCAACGTCGCCCAGCTGACCAGCACCGTCACCAGCCTGCTCGGCGTCAATGAAGTCCAAGTCATCACGATCACCGGTGCGCCGACCGGCGGCACGTTCGATCTGACCTGGGATGGGCAAACGGCGGCCAATCTGGCCTACAACATCACCGCCGCCGCGCTGCAAACCGCGCTCCGCGCCCTCACCAACATCAACGGCGCCAATGTCACGGTCGCCGGGGATGCGGGCGGGCCGTTCACGGTCACTTTCATCGGCGCCCTGGCCGGCGCAAATCAGCCGGCCATCACCGGCGACCCGGCCAACCTGACCGGCGGCACGGATCCAGCCATCGGCATCGAGACGACCACGCCCGGCGCAGCAGCCACCGTGATCATCACCACGACCACGGCCGGCACGACGCTAACCGCCGCCGCCAACGTCGATCTGGTCTTCACGCTACTGTTGGGCAACGCCAACTCCGGCGTCAGCGGCCTAACGCCGTAAGTCGACCCGCGACCAAGTTCAGCACTGCTTACACAGGAGCATCACCACCATGTACGAAGTCCAAGTCAACCACGTTGTCCATCTCAACGGCACACTGGGCGCCAACGCCCAAGGCGTCGTGCCCACCTGGAAGAAGCAAGGCGCAACCTTGCTGGAAGTGAGCGCCGTGGCCAGCAACGCCAGCGACGCGACCTTGAAAATCGGCATCGGCGGCGCCAGCCCCGACGACGACGGCATCATGACCGCCCAAGCCATCGGTGACAGCGGTACACCCGTCTGGTTCACCGTCGCCGATTTCGACGGCGCCCTGGCCGACGGCCTGCACAAGACCTGCCCGCGCCTGGGGCCGGCAAACTGCTTCACCTGGGCGCTCGACTTCGACGGCGCGGGGGGGACTGCCGCCGCCAACGTGACGATCACGTTCACGCTGTTGGTCGGCGGCGTCAATTCCGGCGTCAGCGGCTTGACACCCTGAACACCGCTGCCGCAGCCGCTGACCTGACTCCACCAAGTCGGGTCAGCGGTCAATCATTCACTACCACACAAGGAGCACGTATGTTGTTGCGCAAGAAAAAAAACGGCAACGGCAAGAAAGGCGGGGGTGGCTGCAAATGAGCCCCGATCTCACCTATCTGAATGCAATCGCCAACGGCGGCGCCTTCGACCAGACCACCGCCATCCGCGCCCTCGCGCGCGTCGTCGCCCCGCAAGCCACCAAGCAAGCGCCAACCGCCACCATGGCTGAACCGAACGAACCGGAAGACGCCACGGTCAAGCGCCGCAAGACCAAGCCGGAAGCCACGGCTTGAGTAGCGCCTGCCTGGTCAAGCGCGCGGTAAGCGGGCAGTTAAAGGCAGCGCCGCAGCGGGCCCGGCCCGTACGCCCTGCCCCACCAGGAATAAAGTTGGTAAGTAGCGGAATTAGTTGGTAAGTAGCGGAATTAGTTGGTAAGTAGCGGAATTAGTTGGTAAGTGAACATGACCATGCACCTGGAACGCCTGCGGGATGATGTACGCAGCACCCTTGGCCTCTACCTAACCGAGTCCACCATCGACGACCAGGCCATCGACGCTGCACTGCGCCAGGCGCTGACGGCAACGGTGCCATACTTGCCATTGGTGACCAAAGTCATCACCCTGACCAGCGACGGGCCAACGCAAGACATCAGCGTGCAGATCCCGAACATCGCCAAGGTCATGGCCGTACGCTGGCCCTACGATCCAGCTGCCCCAACTAGCACCGCCACCCCCTACATTCAGATCAATCACGGCATCATTCAGTTCAAACGCGGCGCACCGGCGACCGGTGACCAGGTATTGGTCATCGGTCGTCCCGCCTACACCCTGGCCGGCGTCAACGGCAGCGCCGACACGCTGCCGGAGCAACTCGACGCTGCCATTGCCGCCTTCGCCGCCGCCGAACTCCTGCGCCGCGAAAACACCCGCCGCCTGCTGCAGCCAGCCAGCGAACCAAGCAGCAAAAACAACCCGCTGCCAACCTTGCTGGCCAGCATCGAAGAAAACGCCATTGCCAACCTGTATGGCCTGGAACCAGTCAAGGCCAATCCGGCCTGGGGGCCCCAACTACTATGAGCGCCTACAATTTCACCGCCTGTAAAGTCGCCTGTCCCGGCGGCAACGACTGCTGCTGCACCAACTTCAAAACGCACACACTGCACATCTGCGGCGACGCAAACTGCCAGTGTCACGCCCGCACCCACTACGAGCCCAACTATGACGATCAACGTTCTGCTCACGCCGCCAGCCAGCCAGCCGCTCACCCTGACCGACGCCAAGGCCATCATCCGCACCGACGATGACAGCAGCGACCACGACGCGCTGCTCACCCGGCTGATTAGCGTCGCCCGCCAACGCGTCGAGCAAGACACACGCCGGCGTCTGGCGCTGCAAACGTGGCTGTACGGCTGCGGCTACTGGCCGCGCGAACCATACATCCTGCTGCCGCAGGCGCCCGTGCAGCACATCGTAAGTATCGAGTACAGCGTACTGCACACGCCGACGCCGCTGGACGCCGCCGCCACGCCGGACGATCCAGCCGAAACCGGCTACATCCCGCTGCCCTACACCACAGCCGGCTACATGCTGGACCAGCAGAACAGCAGCTACCATGCGCTGCGCCTGCAGCCCGGCGTGACCTGGCCAGCCGAACCACTCGATTGGTACGGGCTCAGAATCATCTACGTGTGCGGCTACGCGACCCCACCAGAGCCGCTGGTTGAAGCCATGGGCGCCCTGATTGCCTACTGGTACGATAACCCGGAAGCCGCCATCGCCTCGACGGTCTACAAAGCGGAAGTGGGCGTCCTGCCCCTCCGTTACCAAACGCTCATCCAGCCCTATATCCTGTGGAGGCGCTAAAATGTACGACCCTGCCTTGGGCCGCCTCAAGCCGCAATTCACCACCATCGAATTGACCACCGCGGAGACGCACACCGTCCTGCCGCCCGCCGGCGCCGGCAAGGAATGGAACATCGCCCATCTCGACGTCACCGCCACCCAAACCGGCGCCAACAACGTGACCGTCAATATGGGTTCCAATCCCATTGTCACCCACGCCCTGGCCGTGCCCGGCGACTACCGCGCACGCACACCGGCGCCTTACTGGCGCTGCGGCGACAACCAGCCACTGCTGATCACGCTCAGCGCCGCCTTGGGCGTGCGCGTCAACGTCGAATACTACCTGCTGCCCACCTATGCCTAGCACCCGCGCCCGTGGCGGCGACTACAACCATCGGGTCGCCGTCATCACGCCCACGATCACCCAAGACAGCTTCGGCCAGGAGCAGCGCCAATGGACTGTTGCCATGCACATCTGGGCCGCCATCGAACCGGAGTTCAGACCGACCGATGTCTTCGTCGCCACCAGCGCCACTCACCACTATGAAGCCAAAATTTGGTTCCGCACCCGCACCAACCGCGCCCAGACCTTTGACCGCCAGGCAATGCGCCTGCGCCACCAAGGGACCGACTACGAGATTCTGGACATACAGGATCCGACCGGCCAAAATCGTGAAACCCGGCTCCTTTGCCGCCAGGCAGCGCAACCATGACCATCGATGAAGTGATTTTCGCCCGCCTGACCGCCAACGGCAGCCAGACGGCCGCCTTGGTCGCCAGCAGAATCTACGCCGGCTACATCCCCGACGCCGCCGTGCTGCCCGCCATCATGTACGAAAGGAAACCGCATGGTCAAGAAACCAAGTACAACATCGACGGCGTAATTGACCACATTCGCGCCGTCTACCAAATCAATGCCTACGCCGGGCAGGAAAGCATCGCCGTCGCCCAAGCGGTCGCCGCCGCCGTCACTGCCGACCTCGACCAGTACCGCGGCCCCTGCATTGGCCTGACCCTCCACAATACCTGGCTGAACAACAGTTACAACGACTACGATGGCGTCAATAAACGCCACCGGGTCACCGTCGAACTGGAGTTCTGGTACACGCCCACGCCCTGACTGCCACGCTTGAAAGGACAAACCACGTATGCCTACCGCACCCCTCTCCCTCACCGCCACCATGAAGCTGGCCAAGCAGGCCAGCAAAGGCACCCCCGTCACCAGCGGCTTCATCTGCGGCCGCTTCCAGCGCAGTGAACTCCAGTCGGTGTACGAGTACATCGAAGCGCAGGGCGAGCATCACTGCGGCGTCAACGTGCGCCCGACCCTGCGCAAGAGCCTGAGCCGGGCCAGCGGCTACACCGTGCCCTTCGGCGGCCAGGGCTTCCTCTACCCGGATCTGCTCGGCCTGGTGCTCCTGGGCATGGGCTTTGGCGTCGCCACCAGCGCCGCCCTGTTCAACGAAGTCCAGCTCGTCACCGTCACCGGCAGCCCCACCGGCGGCACCTTCACCTTGACCAACGGCACGCCCACCAGCGCCCTGCCCTACAATGCCACCGCCGCACAGGTCCAGACGGCGCTGGCCGCCCTGGCCGCCATCGGCGCCAACAACGTCAGCGTCAGCGGCGCCGATGGCGGCCCCTGGACCGTCACCTATGTGGGCACCAAAGCCGGGCAGGACATCGCGCCACTCACCGCCACCGCCAGCCTGACCGGCGGCACGACACCGGGCGTCACCATCAGCACCCTGGTCACCGGCGCCACCGGGACCAACGCCAAGGGCCACACCTTCACCATCGCCGCCCGCGACGCCGCCAAGTGGTTGACCGTCCTGCACAGCTACGGCGAAGGTAGCGACCTGTTCACCCTGCGCGCCACCGACGCCCGTATCGAGCAGCTGGTCATCGAAGCCAACACCCGCGGCGTCATGGCTACCTTCGCCGGACTGGGCCTGAAAGAAGACGCCGTCACCGGCAGCGAAACCGGGACCGCCGAGACCGAGTACATGCTGCTGCCGTCCAAAGGCAGCTGCACCATCAACATTGAAGGCCAGTCCTTCACCAGCAGCCTGCGCGGGCTGCGCTTCCTGCTCTCCAACCCCACCGACAAGCGCGAGCAGAACCTGTTTCAGTTGGAACGGTCGGACCTGCCCTCCACCGGCATCGAGTGCGGCTTTGCCGCGTCCGGCCTGGACGTGGACTACGCCACCTACAAGAAGCTCAAGTGGGGCGGCGTCAGCGGCACGGGACCGACGGTGCAGGCTGTCCAGGGCGATGTGACGTTCAACTTCCAGAGCGCCGAGCTGATGGGCGCGAGCAACGACGCCTACCCCTACCGCTTCGGCATCACCATCCCCCGCTGCGAGCTGCGCATGAGCCAGTTCCGCGCCCAAGGCCGCGACCTGGTGCGCTTCGACCTGGCCGGCCTGATGGTGGACGACGAAAACAGCTTCACCAACCCCATCACCGCCACCCTGCACAACCTGGTCGCCAGCTACTAACCCTGGCGCCCACCAACGCAAAACCAACCGGAGACCACATGCAGACCACGCTCATCTACCGCTTTGACCCCATCGACACCACGCCCCTCGAAGCCATCAGGATCACGGCCAAGACCGTCACCATCCGCGAACTGGGCGCCCAAGCCCGCCTGGCCAAACAAGCTACCGAACAGTGGCGCGCCGAACTGCCCGTCAACGCACCCGCCGCTGAAAGCGAACCGCCCGGCCCCGCCCCGGAACTGCCGCTGGCGCCGACCGACGACACGGAGCCCGAAGACGCGCTGAAGTATCAGATGTACCTGCGCTGGGCCACCGCCGTCGCCGGCACCGCCCACATCGACGTTGTGCGCCGCCGCGTGCTGGCCAAGGACGAAGCCCCACCGCCCGAGCTGGACCCCGACCAGCCCCACGCCTGGCCCTGGGAGCCCAGCAGCCTGGTCGCCCTGGGCTGGGACCAGCCGCAGGGCATCCTGGATGTCAAGACGGACCTATTCGCCGCCTGGGAGAAAGCCGTGCAAGACGCCAACCCCGGCGTCTTTGGCCGCGCCCTAACCAGCGGGGCCAAAAAAAAGACGGGAGTGATCTCTATCACGTAGACCAGCGGGAACAGATCGACGAACTCCTGCTGCAGCTGCTGCGCCCGGCGCCAGCCGCCACCGGCTTCATCACCCTGACCGACCTGGAGCAAGCCGAACGCGAGCGGGCGCCGCTGTGCGATGAAGCGAACCTCCAGGTCTTCGCGCTCTGGTACGAGTTCGGCGGGCAGCAGCGCCCCTTGACCCCCATGGAGGCTGCCGCCATGCCCGCCGACCTCGCCAGAGACTTCATCTATCTGCTCAAGCGCATGCGCCAGCTGGCCGACAGTGAAGTCGCCCTGGGCGAATGGGTAAACCGCAACCTCTTCAAGCGCACCGAACCACGCGACGCGCTGTATCCAAACCACGACGAGTGGGCCTGACACAACCAAACGGGGACGACATGGCCGACCCAAAGCCCTGGTGGCAACCAGACACTGATTTCCTGGACTGGCTCAGCCAGCCGCTGTTTCCCAACCCCGCCACTGCCTTTGCCCCCGCACTGGACGACGACGAGCCACTGTTTACCGGCAACCGCACCGGCGCGGACTACGCGGCGCAGCCGCCAAGCGCCGCACCCGGCTACAACTTCGGCCCCGTCGCCCAAGCCAGCCAGGCCATCAGCAACTTCGGCGACTTCCTCAATCAGCCGCTGCCCAATCCACGCGCGGCCTTTGCGCCCACCGCCACCCCCACCCCAATCGACTACGGCAACCTCGACGCGGCCTGGGCGCAGCGCCGCCAGGCCAACCCGACCATGACCGCCAATGACCCGGTCCAGCAGGCCGGCATCGCCCTGACCGCACCGCTATTGGCCTGGGGCGACCAGTTCATGCACACGCCGAGCATGGTCTACGCCACCGCCACTGCCGCGCAGCTCACCGCCCCGCCCCCCGCCGGCACACCGCGCAACTGGTGGGGCGACCAGTTTGGCAACTTCATGGCCGTCATGACGCTGGTCAACGGCGCCTTCGACACGGCCTTCAGCACGCCCCTGCCCGGCCTCAACCTCAGCCTGGCCGAAATCGGCAACCCCGCCGTAGAGCTCCAAGGCCAAAGCCGCAACGTCCAATTCGCCGCCATGGAGGCCCTGCGCACCGGCGACAGCCCAGCCGCCACCGCCAACGCCGCCACCGCCGCCGCGCTGCTGGCGACCACCAGCGATCGCGTCGCCACTGACCTAACGGGGCGCATCCAGCAGTACAGCGATCCCAACTTCTGGGGCATGGATCCCGCCCAGGCCGCCGAGTTCGGCATGGCGCGCTACGCCGCCACCGGGATGAATGAACCGAACTACACCAACCAAATGCTGCCCCGGCGCGGGCGCGAGGGCCTGACCGCCGCGGAGTCCTACGCCTGGCAGGCGCGCTGGGTGATCGACCGCGACCGCGACATCGCCCGCATCGAAAGCGAAGCCGACCAGCTCGCTGCGTTTGCTGAAGGCCACATCGACGTCAACGCCAATCCCCAGGCCCAAGCCCTGCTCCAGCAGTTGGGCGTGCCGACACCCGCTGAAGTGTACCAACAAGCCGACGCCTGGCGCGCCCTGCAAGGCCGCGCTGCCGACTTCGATCCAAACCTGGGCTATCTGGAATTCAGCCTGGCCACCCGCACGGCCTTGGCAGGCAGCGACATCACCCCTGGCTACATCACCGGCCTGAGCGACCCGGTTGAATATGACCGCGCCTATGGCACGCCCAAGTTTCTTGCCATGGTCGCCGATGCGCGCCGCGTCGATGCCGCCCGCCGCGCCCTGCCCCTCAACCAGTTGCAGGACGAAAACATCAACATCCTGAACCAGATGGCCTACAGCAGTCTGTTTGGCCTGGACAACCTCTGGGGCGCCGCAACCAGCGCCGTGGGCCTCAGCGGCAAAGCGCTGCGTTTCGGCAAGGCGCTGGGCATCATCAGTGAAGTAGGCGACACCACCGTTGACGCCATCACCCGCACCGACGCGGCGACTGCGGCCCTGCGCGCCGCGCGGCCCTGGCGCTTCAGTGATGAAGTCCTGCAGACCATGGCCACTGGCCTGGGCAACCTGAAGAACTGGGGCGAACAGCTCTTCGGCATCGGTCTGGGCGTCCTCGGCGGCGGCTCCATGCTCCTGGGGGCAGGGCAAACCGAAAACGACGAAAACCGCACCGTCATGCAAGCGACCGGCGGCGCGTTCCTGGGGCTGAGCGTCATGGGCTTGTCCCAAAAAGGCGTCATGGCCTTTGCCGGCTTGTCCGGCGCCAGAAGCAGTTTTGCCGATTTCTGGCGCAAAGCTGGTGACGCCGGCGAAGAAGCCTACTGGGGCGAACACAATGCGCTGCAGGTGCCCACGCCCCAGCACCTCACGCTGCCGCGCGAACTCGCTGAGCATGAGCTGAGCAACCTGAGTTGGACCACGGGCAACAACGACATCGCCCCGTTCCTCACGACGCTCTACAAGCGCATGCAGAACGTCTACAACGAAAACCTGACTAACCGCTACCCGCTGCTGCAAAACGCCTTCGAGGACGTGCTGCGGCGCAGCGACCCGACACAGGTCGACCCGGACAGCAAGCAGTTCATCAACCTCACCCAAGGCCAGCGCGCCGCCTACGAATTCTCGGCCAACCTGATCGACGACCTGCTGCCCAACGGCGCCATCTACCCCGACAGCAGCGAATTCCGCCTGCTGCCCGGTGAAGGCGTGCCAGCAACCCTGGTCGGCAAGACAATGGCTGAAGTCAACGACCAGATCGGCTACAACCCGCGCCGCTACCAAGGCGGCGCCAGCGACCCCAATACCTGGCAGTACGGCCTGACCGTCGACCTCCGCCCGGATGTGAGCAACCCCCAAGCCGTCCCCGGCAGCGCCGCATACTTCTTGCAGGGCGCCGACCGCATGGACTTCCTGACGACGCTCATGGCCCTGAGCGAAACGACCGGTGTGCAGGTCAAGCCCTGGGTGCACCAGAGTCCCATTGACCCCCGCAACCGAAGCGCCATCAAGAACTACACGACCCAGGTGGAACTCACCTTCAGCAAGGGTGGCGGCAGCGCCAACTACCTGGACGAAGATTTCAGCAACAACGCCCAGAACCGCGATGCCCTACTGCGCATGCAGATGACGCTGGATCTCCAACAGCGCAGTTATGACCTTTACGGTCGCGGCGGCGCGCTGTTTGGTCAATCAACCAAGAGCCCCAAATGGGCTGACGCCAATACCGACCGCCGCATCCGTGAAGCCATCTTCGGCGCCTTTTCCGGCCAACCCGACGCGCTCAACGAACTGATCAACCGCGCCCAGCACGGCGACCGCTACGTCACCATGAGCCGGATCGAGGAAGCTGCCAACGCGTATCACCTTAACCTCAGCCGGACTGCGGCCGGCGCGCAGGTCAACGTGCTCTACACGGCCGGCGCCGACGGCCAGCGCTGGACCAACCTGCCGGAAACCCAGCAAACCACGATTGTCGACCAACTGCACGCCCTGGCCGCTGCGGCCGGCGACGATGACCGCGCCACCCAGCGCGCCGCCAGCGCGCTGGAAAAAGCCTTCACCGGCGACACCAGCAGCCTGGACTACCTGCTTGGCGCCCGCTACAGCAGCGGCGCGTCCGAGCCACGCATGGCCGCGGCCATGGAAGTCCAAAGCATCGCCGCCAGCCTTGGCCTGGTCGTCAACCAGGAAACCGTCACCGCCGACCGCTACCAGCTCACGCGCCCGCCGACGCCAAAGGAAATCACCGACGCCGCGGAAGCCCGGATGCTGCGCCGCTACAACCTCAACACCGGCGAAATCACAACCACCAACGCGGCGGAGCCAATCACCTTTGACCCCCACGCCGCCCTAGCCCCGCTCAACGCCAGCGCCGCCGCCCTGCGCAGCCAACTGAGCCAGGAACGCAGCGCCGACGCCGCCGACTATGCCGGCATGCAGCTGCTCTATGACATCTTCACCAACACCAGCGCACAAGGCGTCGGCTACGACCGCGACGCTTTCACCTACACCATCCCGGCCAACACCCCCATCACCAGCGACCTGCTGCTGAGCGCCGACCGCTACCTGGAGCAAAACGCACCCTTCCACCTGGACTGGAACGCCATTACCCGCAGTGACGCCGGCACCACCATCACCGTGCGCGCCGGAGTGGATCAGCGACCGGCGACCGTAAGATCGGCCGCTTTCCGCCTCGACGAGCAAATGCAAGCCGCCTTTGAGCGCAATGAAGCTGGAACCGCACCGCCCAACACGACCCTGAAAGACATCACCAATCGCCACTTGCGGCTGCTGGAGTCCGGACGACTATACCCAGCCGCCAAAGCGGACGACACAGCCCTGCTGGACCAGGCGCTGCTCAACTACGGCGACGACCTGCTGGCCGCCTTCGACGCCGGCGGCAGCGGCTACTTCAAGGGCGGCCGCAACCAGCAGGCCACCGCCTACATCGGCCTGAACGAAGCCGCCGCCAGCATCGGCTTCCGCCTCCAACTCCCGACCGACGCCGAGCAACGCCCCACCAACCAAGGCTTCGCCTACAACCTGGTCCCCTTGGACCCCAATGCACCGCTGCATAAATTTGGCTTCGAGACCGTACAGGAAGCGCTTGCCTACGGCCAGCCGCCCGTGCTGACCGAGACTCTGCACAGTTTCTACCGTCACGCCAGCAGCGGCCTGGGCGCCCTGTACCGCGGCGTCGAAGAGTTCTTCAATCCGCGCCGCCAGGTGGTCAACGATCCCGCCGTGCCTATGGTCTACGACGACGGCAGCCCCTACGTGCGCCCGCAAACGGAACTAGTCGCCGAGGGCACAGTCGGCAGCTATGTAGCCAAAGCGGACAGCCCGGCCACCCTGGAACGCAGTTACGAACGCTTTGTGGATCCGCGCCAGCTGCTCTACGAACAGACTGACAACGACAGCGTGTACATGGTGCTCCGGCCCGGCAGCTACGCCATCGACGAGCAGGGCAACCTCATACTCATGCCGGGACCACAAGCGCAAGGCATGCGCCCCGGGCCCTGGAATCCGGACACGGGCACGCATGAAATGGTGCACGCCGGCACACCAGGCGCAACGCCCTACGGCTGGCTGGCCTACAACACCCCAGAACAGGCCTTTGCCGCCGCCTACAAGGACGTGCTCGGCACGCCCGGCGACCAAAGCCTGACCGCACGTCAGCGCGAAAGAGTAGCAGCTACGCGCCACGCCGACTACGCCAGCGACCCGGCCGCCAGCATGACGCCCGAAAAGGTCGCCAGCGAAGCCACCGACTGGGAACGCGGCGCCGACAGCGAGCGCACGTATACGCCCACCGGCACCCGCCAAACCACCCCTTGGGCCGGCGATACCGCCAGCGACCTGCAAGCAGACTTAGGCTGGTCGATCATCAAGCCCGAACTACCGACGGACGCGACCATCGCCACCCGGCGCCCGACCGTCGCCCACACACCGACGCGTAACACATGGGAATACCAGGATGTCGTCATCAACCGCTTCACGAACTACAGGGCCGTTTTAACCGGCCAGGTCGTTCAGGAGACCATCCCCTACGCGGCAACTTTCAGCGCGGATCCCAATCGCCGCGTAAACGTGCCAGCAGCAGCAGCAAGCCGCCCCGGACCTGCCGTCCCCTACACGGACACCGGCATTGCCGATCCCCTCAGCGATCCGCGCGGTTGGTACATCAGCCGCATGGAAACCGGTCTGAACCCATACTTTGGCCGTCAAAACCCAGACGCACAGGCAGCCCTGCAAACTGCCATCGCTACGACGCCGGTCGTGCGGATCTCCCGGTCGGCGCTGGACGCCCTGCCGGACTATTACTATGTCAGCCAGCCGGAAACGCACGTCAGCGCCAGCACGGTCGGCGGCGGCGCCGTGGCCTACACCAGCGGCGCCAACATCACGACCATCAACGCCCGTGACGAGGCCATCCGCGTTGGCCTGACGCCCATGACGATGGACCAACCCATCACCATCCCGGCCAACGAATACAGCCTGGGCGTGCAAGCCGGCTACGCGCCACCCACCCCAGACACGCTGCGCCTGGACTGGCAGCCAAAGCAGCAATACTACGGCGCCGGCGCCTTCACCTTCCTGGGCAACGCACTGTGGGATAAGGTCAATACCAATGCGCGGCGTGTGGGCGCAGACTTGCGCAGGAACCTGGAGAACATCTATAGTCCTTATTTGCGCGGCGAAGTCTACGATGCGTCATACCTGTGGTCAAAAACCGCACCGGATGCACCGGCGGCTGAACACGTCGAAGCCGCCTGGCGTCCAGACCTGCTAGATGAGCTCTACCCACAACTGGACCCTGTCGATTACGAAGCCCTGCCCTACAGTCGCGTTCAGGTCCGTGGCGGCCGACGCAAGCTGCCCAAAAACTGGCGCATCGTCGAGCAGCAGGCCGACCAGACGCGCATCCAGCCCCTGATCGACGCCCGCGGCCTGAGCAGCACCGACCCCGATGTCCTGGCCGCACGCCAGGCCACTGCCGCACAGCGCAAAATCTACGATCCCAACCTGATTGCAGATCCGGCCTTGACCAGCGACCCACAGGTCGAAAACCAACTCCCCTGGTATGTCACCCAGCCCTACCGCGACTACATGGCGCGGACCGGCCAGCCGGTCGCCGTCCGCCCGCCAACCAGCCCCATAGACCCCGACGCCAACGTCGGCGCCGCGCCCTACGAAGCCAACTACCGCATCTACACCAACGAAAACGAAGCGTTCAACGCCGACGAGCTGGCGCAAACCGAAAAGGAAGCGGCCAACCCCACGCCGGGCCCAGCGCAGACACTGGACAGCATGATCAATCCGGCGCTCACCATCCCGCGCAACACCCAGCGCAAACTGCTGACCATGGGCTACACCGCAACCGACATCGCAAGCATGACCAACGACGATGCACGCCTGGCCGTTGGTGGTCAGACCAGCCAGTGGACGTCACCGCGCTTGTTTTCGGCCGCCGCGCCAGCCGCTTTCGGACTCTGGGGCGCGAACCAGGAAGACGATGACGGCGAACAGAACTGGGGCCTGGGCCTCGCGGGCCTGGCGATGGGCGTCGTCATTGCCGGCGGCAACTTCCGCCAGGTGCGCAACGCCGCCGGCAGGCTGTTCAACCTCAAACCCGAAGACACCCTGAGCGAATTCGGCCGGCCGCTGGGCGCCACCATCAACGCCCGCGCCGCCGGCATTATCGAAGATGTGGCCGTTGTCGGCGAGTTGGATGGCCGTCCGGTCAGCCGCGTCATCTACGGCATCGGCAGCGACAGCAAGTTGCACGAAGACTACATCGTGGGCGCCGGCGCCCACCTGCAGCCCGGCTACCGCATCCAACCCGGCGAAACCATCGGTGAACAAGCCTTCAACTGGCGCAATCCCAGCGGCGGCCTCAACCGCGTTCCCGAAGCCTGGACCGGCAAAGGCTTCCGCTACGGCACGCCCGGCAGCGCCGCCAGCCAGGCTGAAATCGCCCAACTGCCCGACTTCCAACAGGCGCAGGCCAAACTCGCCGCCGGCCAGGAACTCACGCCCAACGAGCGTCTGCTCATCCAGCAGCAGCGCGGCGTACAGGTCGGGCAGCCCTTCAGCGTCTGGGACACCGCCACCATTGTGAACGTGGAGCCAATCGGCAGCGAGCTGACCCGCGTCGTCTACGGTTACGGCTACAACTACGGCCTGACCGACGCCAACAATGCCAATGCGCTCCTGCACGGCTTCCAGGAGGTGACCATTGCCGGCGGCAGCAATGAGCAAATCCTGCTGCCCGGCGCCCACATCGAGAAAGGCAGCGTCATCGGCACGCTCGCCAGCCTGCCCCAGAACCTGAGCAATGAATTCGGCAGCCTGGCCCCCACCGACCTGGATCCCTACTACACCGGCAAAATTGCAACCTTGCAGAGCCGCCTGGATGCCACCACCGACCATCTCGACAACCTGCGCGAACAGATCCACGCTGCCAACGCCGCTGGCAACACCTGGCGCGCCCAGAACCTGGAACACCAGCTCGCCAGCGAAACCCGGACCGCAGAGAACTATCAGGCCGCAATCGACGAGTTGACTGCACGCCAGGCAGCCATCGCGCCAGCCGCAAACGCCGCACAGCGCGTTGCGCCACTTTTCGGCAATCTCGAACTCGGCCAGCCCGGTGACTACACACCAGCAGCGCCGCAAGACATGCCGTTGTTCGATAACCTCGAACTGAACCAGCCCGGCGACTACACACCAGCACCAGCGTCACCAAACACGACCCGGTTCGACAATCTCGAACTGAGCCAACCGGACAGGGACCAGCTCACCAATCCCTATTACGCGCCTGTTCAAGACGAACAACGCACCGTACTGCAAAGCATGGGCTATAGCGACGACGAAATCAACCGCCTCAGCGCCGGCGCAGCCGACGACATTTTTCGCGACGAAATCAACCGTATCAACGCCAACGCCGACGCAGCAAACGAAGCCAACCGGATCGGAAACCGAAACGATCAAGATGAAACAATACGCAGTCCATACTATGCCTACAGGCACGAAGATCCAGATATACCTTTTGACGTCAACCAGTTTGATCAACCAGATCCGCTAGATGCAGAAAATCAACCATACACCCCAGCAGCGCAAACATATCAACCACGCGCACCAGGCGACGACATCGACGCCATCCAAAATCGGTTGGACGCCACCGAAGTCTACATGGATGGGCTGTACGAAGAACTCCACAATGCGCGCGCTGCGGGCAATACCGCGTACGTAGCAGACCTGGAACGTCAACTCGACAGCGCAGCCGACACCGCAGCAAGCTATCAAGCAGAAATCGACGAGTTGACCGCGCAGCAAACGGTAGTAACGCCCGCCACCGGCAGCACACCGCCCGCAGGCAGCGGCGCGGGCGCACCCCCACCAGGCGGGCCACCACCCGCCACCGGCAGCACAGCACCCGCAGGCGGCGGCACGGGCGCACCCCCACCAAGTGGGCCACCACCCGCCACCGGCAGCACACCAGCACCCCCACCCAGCGCCGGCATGCCCCTCTGGCAGCAAATGGCCGGCTATGGTGGCGTACGTACGCCCGGTGCGGCGCTGCCCCCCGGCGCCACCAGACCAGCCCCCCCGCCACCGCCCGGCGGGCCACCGGCCGCCACGCCACCCGGGCCAACGCTCCCCGGCATGCCCGGCCGGCCCACTGGCTTCCTGGCCAGCGTCGGCGCTTTCCTGAACCCGTTTGCCCAAACGCTGCAAACGCGCGCCGGTAACGTGCGCGACGCCTGGGATCTCATCGGCACTGAAATCACGTCAATGACGACGGACCCGGAAAACTTCATCACCTTCATGCGCACCCTGGGCAACAACCCCGAGGCGCTCAACACCGGTATCCCGGTCGAAATGCTGCCCGGCATGGAGGATCTGGCCGACAATGGCATGGTCCGCCTTGGTCCCGGCAGCCTGGGCAACCGGGAAATCGCCAGCACCATGCCTGTCATCCGGTACGGCGCCGAATACTTCCGCGCCATGGCCGACCGGATGGCGCGCGACTGGGGCCGCAGTTTGAGCACCGGCGACCCCAACCCCCTCAGCCCCGAAGGCTTCAAAAACTACTGGAACCGCAGCATCCTGCAAGTCGCTGAACGCTACTTCGGCGCCAACGTGAAAAACCCGCTCACCCGCACCCTTGACGAGCTGGCCCACTGGATGCGCAAATTCGCCGCCGAAATGAAACTCAATTTCAACCCCGGCGCCTGGATCAACAACTTTCTCAGCGGCAACTTCACCGGCAATTTTGAAGGCGCCCAATCGCTCGCCCCCACTGCTGCCTACCAAGACGCCATGCAGCGCGCCTACCACCTGCAAGGGCCCTGGGCCAGGGCGCAAGCCGGGCTGGCCGGCGAAGTGACCGGCGCCAGCACCTACCTGGGCAGCAAAGGCGGCAGCATCTTCCGCGCCACCACCTGGACTGACCGCCTGTTCGGTGAACCGCATACAGATGCCGGCGGCACCTATTACACCGGGGGCCTCTTCGAGAACGCGCCGCTGCCCGTCAAGCACTATGCCGGTGAATTTGCCCGCCGCTTCGATGCCGGCGCCAGCTCAACCCTGGGCCGCGTAGCCGACGCCTCCGAAAAAGCCAGCACGCAATGGACCGGCGCCACGCACGTCCCCGGCACCGGCGAGCGCGTCGGCTTTGGCGAAGCAGCCATGTATTACCGTTTTGCCGGGGAAGCGCGCAACCAGTTTCTGACCGCAAACACCGAACAATGGTTTGCGCCGATCTTCGGGCGGATGCGCGCCGACGCCGCGCTGGACCCGACGGTCGTCGACACCATCCAACAGTATGTGCTGGCCAACACCGGCACCATGTCCAGCGAGTTTATCGCCCACAACCTCTATCGCCAGCTCGCCAACGTGGGCATCGACGCCGACCCCTACAGCAGTTGGATCGGCGGCGAACTGCTGCCCGCCAACCTGGATCTGCACAACGCTGCGCTCAAGGCCGCGCGCGAGTCCGCCGGCAACATCATGCTGGACACCAGCCAGCAGCGCAACATCGACCAGTGGCTGGGCTGGATCAGCGAATTCAGCTACTTCACCACCCACACGGCCGCCAACTGGGCTGTTCGCACGCTGCAGAACCCCGGCGTGCTGGCCGACGCCGCCAATATCACCAATGCCGTGCGCCGCTACAATGCGCAGTTGGCTGTCGATGAAGAACAGGAACGCCCCAAACGCTACGCCGAGAGCGTGCCCCTGCCCGGCGGCTTCGCCATGCCCAATCCGATCATGCAGGTCACCGGCATCGGCAAGCTGTTCATCAACGAAAACGCCGCCAGCGAATTCGCCGCCGCCGACACCTGGAACGAGCAAGTGCTGGCCGGCTTCCATCTCTTCAACATCAACCTCAATCCAGCCATGACCGCGTTGCTCAGCGGCGGCGATTGGGGCCAGGTCTTCCAACAGTCCGTCCCACAGGCCAAAACCGCCCTAGACCTCGCCACTACCGCCGGCCTCGACACCGGCGACCCCTACAACCGCTTCCGCGCCGCGCGCTGGCTGGGCGCCGCCATGACCGCAGGCACGGTCGATCCGGTGACCGGCAGCTACGCGATGAATGCCATCTTCGATGCGCAGTGGGGGACCAACCCGGGGCACCAGTATCCGAAAGAAGTGCGCGCCACCGTCACCAGCGCCTACCAAAACGCCGGCGGCGAAATGGCCTTCACCGACCTGACGCGCTTCCTCACCGGCATCGGCTTCAAGGCGCCCATGAATGAAGACGAGGCCCGCGCCGAATGGCTGGCCGGCACGCTCCAGCAACTGGACGCCGTGGACGGCGACGCGGCCAAACGCGCCCGCGACCTTTTCCCCGGTCTCCAGGGCCTCTACGCCAGCAAGAGCATCTACCCCGATCAACCAAATGGCGCGCCCACCTACACCCCTGCCGACCGCCTGGGGCGCAACTGGCTGCCTACCATCCCCGCGGCCCCCATGCCGGCCGGTTGGCAGCCGCCGGCCTTCGACACGCAGATCGGCACGCTGATCACCAACGAGAACAACCAGTCCAAGTTCAACATGCAGTACAGCAACACTGCGCTGTACATGCTGTTTGACCCGACGACGGGTGAGCCGTTCTACGTGGGCCAGTCGGTCAGCCCCTCCGAGCGCATCGTGCAGCACATCGAGGAAGCCAACGACCGCGACCGCTTCGCCCACCCCAAGAAGCTGCACATCACGCAGCTGCTGGCCGCGGGCGCCGTACCGGAGATGTACGTCTTCGACCGCCTGCCCGGCAGCGACGACACCGACAACGACCCGGCCGACGTGATGGAGCAGATCTGGATCGGCTACTTTGTCCACGAACGCGGGCAGACGGCCAACGTCGATGACATCCCACCGCGCGCCGAGTGGGAGCGGATGCTCACCAAAGTGGGTATGACCGTTGCCGACATGGACGCGCAGTTCGCCCGCTACGCCACGCGCCGGGATCCGGCGCAAGAGCGCGTGCAGTTGCAGCGTGCGCCCAACATCACCGAGTCGCAACTGCCCGCTGCCGACGTCCCCCTAGAGGCGCTGGGCAACAAGGCCGCCAACTGGCTGCCCACGCAACTCGTCTGGGACTGGTGGCAGCAAAACCGCAGCGCCGATCCGAGCTACCAGGCCCAGCCCGGCGTCGATTGGGCAGCAGACCAGTGGGGCCTGCCCGGTGTGGGCAGCGCCAAGCGGGACGACCTCTGGACCGCCAACATCACCACCTGGGAGCAAATCGCCAACCCGACGCCCGACGAATACGCCGCCCTGCTCAAGATCGCCGCGAACAATGAAAGCCGCGTGGCGGAATGGATGGGCAAGGCGCAGTACACCGTGGGCGTCAACGCCGGCTATCTGCCCCTGCTGCCCGGCCAGCAAGACGCCGAAGCCCTGCCACCCCAGCAAGGCGCGACCGGGCCACAGGGCTTCGAATACTACCGCCCCGCCGAAGGCGCTTACTACCCGCAAAGCAGCAGCAGCGCCACCGCGCCGTTGACACAAACGCAGCCAATCTCACCGACCGTCGCGCCTGGCGCTGGCGAACCGACCGTCATTCGCACCGGTGCTGGCGAACCGACCGTCATTCGCACCGGTGCTGGCGAACCGACCGTCATCCGCACCGGCGACGGCGAGCCGACCGTCATTCGTACCGGCGCCTATACCGCCGATCCCGCAATCTATGCGGCCTTCCGCGCCGATGCCAGCAGCAACGCCGACGCCGCCCCTACGCCAACCAACGGTTATGCCGCCGATCCTGCAATCTATGCAGCCTTCCGCGCCGACGCCAGCAGCAACGCCGACGCCGCCCCTACGCCAACCAACGGTTATGCCGCCGATCCCGCAATCTATGCAGCCTTCCGCGCCGACGCCAGCAGCAACGCCGACGCCGCCGCCTACAAAGCGGCCGATCTCGCCCGCGCCGGTTACCCAACCACCGCCACTGACCCCACCTGGACCGGTCTTGCCGCCCTGCAGCGCGACTTCCCGCCCCAAGCGCCACCCATCCCCACCCGGGAACAAGCCTTCAGCCTGCTGCCCATGTTGGGCCTGGGGCTGGCCGGCGGCATCGCCGCCAGCATCGGCGCCAGTTGGCTGCTGCCGGCAGCAACCGGTGCGGCTGCGCTCGCCGCCCAACCCCAGGCCAGGCTGACCGGCCCGCTCAATCCAGCCACCGCCACACCAACCCGGCAGCTCCGCCCGGGCCTGCCGGACGCACCGCCGCCAATCCCCCAGGTCGGCCAATACTGGTACTTCCCCGGCTACCGGCCCAGCGCCCAGCCCGGCCAGCAGTTCTGGAATCCCGACCTGCCCAACGGCCAGCAGTTCTGGGTGCCGGCCAACATGGTCGCCAGCGGGGAAGACTACCGCGATCCGGACTACGTCAACAACCCGCAGTTTGACCCCGGCAACCCGCAAACCTCACTCGCGCGCATGACTGAGTTCTACGGTCCCCTGCAGCCGGTTCCCTACGCCAGCCTGGCCGGGGAGGGCGCCTACATCGGCAAGGGCGACTTCACCAGCTACGACCAGCCGCGCACCATCCGCACGGGCTACAGCGCCCTGAACCGGGACCCCTACGGCGAAGCCGGCGCCGCCGGCATGCTCCAGACCCAGGGCGCGCCCGACCCGCGCACGCAGCCGGAACTGTACGCCCGCTGGCAGCAGGAGATAATGCAGCCGCGCGGCGAGTATGGCATCTGGCTGGATGCGCCCATCGGCGGCACCGCCAACTACGGCTTTGAGCAAACCGGCACGGGCATGGTGTGGCAGACCAAGCCACGCACAGCAGTCACCGTCAGCGCCCCCGGCCAGGTCGTCTACGCCGGCGCAACCGGCGACCAGGGCTATATGGTCGTCGTCCAGCACGATTTCGGCCAGACGGTCTACAACAATCTCAGCGGTGTGGCGGTCACGCCCGGCCAGAGCCTGGGGCGCGGCGACCTGGTCGGTTTGTCCAGCACAAGTTTCTCCCTGGGCTTCCAGTTGGCCGGGACACAGGGCTACACAGATCCTGCCCCCTACCTGCCTTCCCTGGGCGAGCGCGGTTTGAGCGGCTGGGCCTTGACCGACATTCCCGGCGTCACCGCGGCGCAGGCGCGCGTGCTGGTCGATATGGGCTTCCGCACACCCGAAGAACTGCAAGCGCGTGGCACACCCGCCGGGCTGGACCAGGATCCCCGCTTCGGCGCGGCTTTCGACGCCGCGGACGGTTGGGCCATCATGGGCGCCGTCAACGCTCTGCTGCAAAGCGGCCCCAACCCCAACGCGCCACTGGAACCCGGCCAGGCGGCACTGCCACCAAGCCAGCGCAGCGGCCTCGCTGTGGCCGGCCAGCCCGCCGAACTCCCCACCTGGCGGGAAGGCAGCCCGGCCTACACCAACCGCCCGCCGAGCCAACAAACTACCGGCCCGGGCAGTATCGCCCCTGCCGTCAGCGCCTTTGCTGCCGCCAACCAGGTCAACCCGGCGCTGCTGCAAGCTGTGCTCAACGTCGAAGCGGGTGGGCGCACCCATGACGCCGACACCGGCCTGGCCATCGCCCGTTTCGAGGTGCACGTCTTCCGCGACACCAGCGGCCTGGACCCGGCTACCTTCGATCAGCACTTCCGCGTCAAATCCTGGCGCGAAGCCGAATTCAAGGACCCGGTCACCGGCGCGTGGCGCAACGTGCATGAAAGCCAGACCAGCGAACAGGAAGCCATTGCCCTGGCCGCCAGCCTGACCAGCCGTGACGCCGCCCTCTACGCCACCGGGCAAGGCGGCGCCCAGATCATGGGCTTCCACTATGACGATTTGGGCTACGCCGGCGCCGCCGCCATGTACGACGCCTTCAGCGCCGACCCGCAGGCACAGCACCAGGGCTATTTTGACTTTCTAACCAGCTCCGGTCTGCTGGGTAACCTCCAGGCCGGCGACATTGAAGGCTTCGTCACCGGCTACAACGGTCCGGCCAATGTGCCCTACTACAGCACCGCCTTGCGCGCCCAGCAGGCAATCATCGAAGCCGGCGGCGCGCTGCAACCGACCGCCGCACCCGCCACGGCCGGCGCCGGGCTCGACGCCTTCACCCCAGACATGCTGCCCGGGCTCACTGAGCTGCGCATCGCCAAGCTGGTCAGCAACACCACCTTCCGCACCGTGGGCGATCTCAGCCAACTCGACCCCGACCAGGACGCACAGTGGCTGGGTGACCAAATGGGCGCCAACGATGCCACCGCCAAGAGCATCATCCTGGCCGCCAAAGCCTGGACCCAGCCCGGCCCCAGCACACGCCCGGCCACCATCGCCTACCTGTTCGCCACCGGCAACCGTAACGCAGTCGGCGGCGACGACCTGTCCAAAGCCAACCTGGAAGCGATCGCCAAGGCCGGCGCCCCGGACCTCCAAAGCCTGGCCGCCTGGAACCCCTACGACCTGGCCCCGGCCGCCGGCATCAAGTACACCCAAGCCCGCCACGCCGTGGAGGTAGCCCGCGCCACCCTGGCCGCCCAGGGCATCACCGTTGAACCAAACAGCCGCCAGACGCAGCCAGGCTACACGGCCATTCCCGCCCCGACCGGCGGCGACCCCACACCCCTGACCAAAGACCTATTTCCCGGCCTGACCGAATATCGCATCAACATCCTCAAGGACGCCGGCATCACCACCGTCGGCCAATTGCAGCAGGTCGGCCGGCCCAAGAGCGGCATCCGCAACGAATGGGTGCCCGCCAACACCGGCAACCGCATCACCGCAGATACGGCCAGCCTGCTGGGCGAAGCCGCCCGCAAGTGGCGGCCCATCACGGGCGCCACCCTGCTCAGTGAGGAGCGGGTGAGCAAAGAACTCAACCTGGACCCCAAGGAACGCTATACGCTGGAGCAGCTGGGCGTCACCACCATCGAGCAGTTGGTGACCACGCAAGCCCGCTGGCTGGACGAGCGCGACCGCGCCGCAGACTATGATCTGCCCGCCGACTTCACCCGCAGCGAAGCAACCACCCTGCGCGAGAAGGCCATCAAGCTGGCCGGCCTGGACCCGGACATCACCACCGACCCTAACCGCACGGATCCCCGCTTTGAGTTCGTGTACAACAAGCAGTGGGGTGGCGTCCCCGGCATTTCCCGTGAGCGGCAGACCTGGCTCTACCAGACGGCGCCCACGCCAGACGCAGTGGGCACAAACGAAGTCATCGACACCGCCGCCGAGTTCATGGCCGCCGATCCCGCCTGGCTGTACCAAGCCGCCGAGCAAAAGTGGGCCATGACCGACATCGTCGCCGCGCAGAACGCGCTGCGCTTACAGCAGGGCCAGGAACCGGTGCCCGTGCCCGGCAGCACCTGGCTCAGCATCGCCGGTCAGGATTTTTCCCGCCTCAACCTGGACGCGACCAAGATCGACTACCTGCGCCAGCAAGGCATCACCAACTACCCGGCCCTCATCGCCCGCGGCCAGAACGGCGACGCGGTGGAGCAGGAGCTGGCCCGCAATCTAGGTTACGTCAAGGCTGACGGGACACCCGACCTGGACCAGCTGCACGCCCTCAAGACGCGCGCCGCCGCCGACCTGGAACAGTTGCGCAAGCGCCAGGAGGAACAAAGCCGCGCCGCACCCACTGCACCCACTGCAACCGCTGCAACCGCTGCACCCGGTGCACCCACTGCAACCGCTGCAACCGGTGCACCCGGCTTCCTGGCTGATCCCAAAATGCAGGCCGCGCTGCAATACGGCGCGCAGGCCGCCTTCCTGGGCGTCGATCCGGCCAGCCTCGCCGGCCTCACGCCGGAAGAGATCAGCAAGAAGGTGAATGACAAAGCCTCCACCTTTGAGCAGAAACAAATGGGGTACGGCGTCGAAGACCAGCAGCTGGCGCAGTTCCGCCAGCGCCAGTATCAGCTCGGCGAACCCCTGGCGCGCACCGCCCAGCGCATCCAGGACGCCACCGACCGCCGCACCATGCGCCAGCAGCCGGAGCCGGCCCGCCAACCGGATATTGGGCGCCTCGTACGCAGCACCGTCGCCGGCATGGAAGACCAACTCACCGCCAAGATCTTCAAACAACTGCAAAGGAGCCTGATCGCATGAACGACGACACGCACCAAACCTGGGTCAGAATCACGGTGCCACTTTCACAAGCGGAATACTTCGCATTGCGCAATGCAGCCGAAGCCGACTACCGCGACATGAAGAACCAAGCGCGCTACCTGCTGCGCGTGCAGCTGGGACTGCAGCACGGCGCAACACCCGCCACGACGAAAGAGGATGTTGCGGCGATCTCGTCTCCGATCTCAAAAGGCAATAAAATAGACCTATGAAAAACATCACCCTGCTGGACCTAATCGAAGTACAACGCCTGGAAGTATTGGAGGCGACCATCGACGCCGGCATGCACACCTTCGTGCAGGTCGGCAGCGCCCTACTGGAGATCCGTGACACACGCCTGTATCGGGCAACCCACACCACCTTCGACGACTACTGTCGAGAACGGTGGGGAATGTCAAAGACCCACGCCAATCGCATGATCGAGTCTGCTGGCGTTGTGGCGAATTTGGCACCAATTGGTGTCATTCCCGCCACCGAGTCCCAGGCACGCCCCCTCACCAGCCTCGAACCAAATGCGCAGCGTGAGGTGTGGGAGCGAGCAGTAGAAACTGCCCCCAACGGCCGCATGACCGCCGCGCATGTGCAGAGCGTCGTCGATGAGTATCGCGGCGCACAGCTGGGCTCCGACGACGAAAGCTATGACGACCGGGACGGCTTCGACGAAGACTACATTGGCGACGACGAAGAAGAAGAGATCGACGAAAACCCAGTCAATATTGAAGACGCCTGGGGCCATGTCGAGACAGTTACGCCCGCACCGCACGTAACGCACAACAGCGGCAACAACGAGTGGTACACGCCGAGCGAATACATCGTCAAGGCCCGCGCTGTCCTGGGCGACATCGACCTGGATCCCGCTTCCAGCGCCATCGCCAATGAAACCGTGCAGGCCACCCGCTACCACACCATCGCCGACGATGGCTTATGCCAACCCTGGCGCGGGCGGGTATGGATGAACCCACCTTACTCCGGCGACCTGATCGGCAAGTTTGCCGCCAAGCTGGCGGCGCATGTGCGGGCGGGCGAGGTGACGGCGGCGATTGTCCTGGTCAACAACGCCACGGAGACCGCCTGGTTCGGGGAGTTGGTGAGTGTCGCCCAGGCGCTTGTCTTCCCCAAGAGCCGGATTCGCTACCTGAAGCCGGACGGCGAACCCATGGCCACCGGTCTGCAGGGGCAGGCAGTCATCTACATCGGCCCGGCGCCGGACCTGTTCTTGCAAGTGTTCAGCGCTTTCGGCTGGGGTGCCACCATCACCAAGGGGGCAGCATGACGCCAGAGCAATACCGCGAACGCATTTTGATGTGGATTGAGTATTGGCGCTGCGTAATCAAAGATCAACGCGCCGCCGATGGTGAGGCAATCATAGGCACGAATGAAGACAGCAGCGAACCGCTGTACGGTATGGATACGGACGAAGACACCAACGACTTGATCGTCGCCAACCTACTGGGGATGCTAGATGAAGTCGAAGCCAGGGTTAAAAACCCGCCACTGCTGGTCCTGCGCGTACCATTTCCCACCGAGCCAATCTAACATGATCGTCAAAGCAGCTCCCATGGTTTACGACTTCAAGCGCCAACTGCGCCAAGGCGAAGCGTACGAGCACCACCTTGACGCCTTGTTCGCAAAAGAATACGCCATTGTACCCGTCACACGTGAAGAACAGCGCTGCGGACTTGACCGCATCTTCACCCGGCGCAGCGACGGTAAAGTCTTTACCGTCGAGTACAAGGCCGACAGCCGCGCCGGCCGTACCGGCAACGCCTTCATCGAGACGGTGAGCGTCGATACGACGAACAAACCGGGCTGGGCAACCAGCAGCCAGGCCGACATCCTGATCTACCTGATCACAGCGCCGGAGACCATCTACTGCATCCAATTGTCCAAGTTGCGCGCCAAACTGGCCAGCTGGCAACGCAAGTACCGGCAAGTAGCAGTCAACAACGACGGCTACCGCACCCTTGGCCTACTGGTCCCCCTTCACGAACTGGAAGCGATTGCCGACTGCGTTTTCTAGAGGATAACCATGACCATCAAGATCGCCAACGTCACCATGCCCACCAGCATGAACGCCCGCGCCCTGCGCTACAACTTCCAGCCGTTTGAGATCCTCGCCCGCAACGGCTACGGCGCCGCCATCACCAGCAACAACGGCGCCAGCCTGGAATGGACCTGGGCCAGCCTCAACGGCGCCGAATACGACTGGCTGGTCGCCACGCTCCTGCTCAACGCTGCCTCACGGGAAGATGCCACCACCGGCGGCACGGTGGTGTACAATAACAAGCGCGTCGAACAGACGTTCAATCACTGCCACGTCTTGTATCCCCAATACAAGTTGCTCAGTGGTACGCAGTACCTCGAAGTCACCCTCGTCGTCGATCAGTTGTGGTGAACCATGCCCGTCCAATTTGAAGCCTACATCGGTCCCCTCTGGCGCCAGGCCACCAGCGCCACCGCCTGGAACTGGACCAGCAGCGCCGACCGCGCCCTAGCCGACCAGCAAGCCGCCACCGTCCGCACGAACTTCACCGCCGGCGGCGCCAGCCTCCAAGTCAGCAACCTGCGGCCTATGCCCAGCAAGGGCGGCGTGTGGGTCGGCGGCAACGCCGTTGACCAGGGCTGGGAATATATCGAGTACGGCAGCCTGGCCGACAACAGCACCTACTACACGTTGAGCGGGCTCATTCCCGAACCCAGCAGCACGCGCGAGCACAACGGCAGCCACAACGCCGGCGCCCCCGTGCGCTTCTGGCAACCACTCAACACCAACGACGGCAAACTGCACTTCACCGAAGAGATGGACCAGAACCTGGCCGCCAACGACTGGACCGCCACCCTCAGCGGCGTGTTGGCCCCGCGCAGCTTCATCCGCAAGAATCATGCGCTCTACATCCGCACCAAAACCCAGCCGGGCGGCAGCTGGACCGCCTTCCTCCTGGGCTGGATCGAAGAAGCGACCATCCAGGACGACTACCGCAAATACGCCAACTGGGACATCACCATCTGCTCCATCGCCGGCATCCTGCGCCAGCAGCACTGCCCACCCTTACGCGTGGGCGAAATCGACATCCTGCGCGCCGGCAAGCTCATCCGCAGCGATGTGATCCTCGCCCATCCCGCCAAAGAACGGCACAGCGGCGATTACCTGGCCGCCGAGCCGGATCTGACTGCCGCCAGCATGATCGACGGCGATGACGACAGCCTCTGCATCTTCGAGCGTGTGCTGGGGCCAACCGGCAGCCGGGGCAGCCAGAACAGCGAAGAACAGAAATACGGCTACTTCTTCGTTTCGGAACTGAACCTGACCACCCTCCCCGGCCTGGGCAAAGGCTACCGCTGGCTGCAAATCACCTCAGCCGGCGGCCCCAAAATCTGGGACACCACCATCTGTAGCCGCGGCATCTGGGACGGCGCGCAGTGGACGGGCGGCTACAACGAAGCTTTCTGCGCCATCGAGGGCGAGATCGGGCGCAACAGCAAAATCATTGTCTGCGAGAACCTGACCGCCTTCAGCGCCATGAACCCCCTGGCCGACTATAACCGCATCGTCGAGATCGGCGCCGGCTGGTTCGATAACCTGATGCTGGACCCAACCCGCGGTGACTGCATCGGCCTGTACAGCCACAACCCGAACGGGACCGGCTTCCAGGGTCCGGGCGGCTGCGTCAAGTGGGGCGCGCAAATGACCGGCGTCGAAGCGCGCCACAGCAGCGGCGCCAAACGCGACCCCTACAGCGGGCCAGGCATCGCCGCACCGAGCAACGGGCAGATCATCCGCTACAGCTGGGGCAGCAACATCCTGGGCTCTGACGACTGGTTCCTTAGCCCCTACGACACCGCCGGCTACAACCCCAGCGCCGATGTCGATCCCTGGGCGCTGTTCCGCCTGCCCGGGATGGGCCTGCGCCTGTACACCGATCTCACCGACAGTTACACCGGCGTCCTCGCTATCAGCGACGGCGCCGCCCTCTCCACCAACGGCTTACCCAGCAGCGGCACGATCCAGATCGGCGGCGAGCAGCTCAGCTACAACAACAAGACCAGCACAACGCTCACCATCACGGCCCGGGGCGTCAACGGCACCACAGCTGCCGCGCACCTGGCAGAAGACCCGGTCTACATCCTGCACGCAGGGGGCCAGGCGACCGACGCATACGCCCTCCGGACCATCAGCTGGAGCGTGCGCGCCGGCGGCAATGCCCCGCGCAAATTCCGTATTCGACTGGGCAACGGCCTGGCCACCCCACGCCTGCCCACCAACGACGACGAGGATCCCAGCCATGAATGGTGGCTGGACTACGACGCCCTGGCCGACGTGGAAAATCACAGCGGCGTCACCTACACCTGGACCCCACCGGCCAACACCCGCGCCCTCTGGCTGCTCATCGAAATCGCCAACATGCAGACCGAACTGGCCCGCCCGCGCATCAACACCCTGAGCGCCCTGGTCGACGAGCAATACTTCGACCCTGACCAGTGGCTGCCGGCGAACAGCGACCTCGCTGACATCTACGCCAAGCTGTTTGCCAGCCTGGGCCTGCCTAGCGGCGCCTACAGCATCCTGACCACCAACACCGACCCCTGCCTGCTGACCACTGGCGAAAAGGCCGCCTGGGCCACCCTGACCGACCTGGCCGACTACACCGGCACGCTGATCAGCGTCTCGCCCTTGAGTATCATCACCGTCACCGACAACCATTTGTGGCGCACCGACCTGACCGGCAGCGGCACAATGATCAACCCAGTCGTGAGCTGGACCCGCACCACCGCCAAAGCCGCCACCTTCATCCAGGAACGCGCCAACGCCGTGCGCCAGCTGCGCATGACGTGGCTCCACGCCGATGGCAGCAAAGGCGGCAGCGTCGTCTACCCGGCAACCCCCGGCGACACCGGCGTCAACGTGGATCTGCCCAACACCATCTATCCCAACGGCACGCTGGCCACCAATGCGCTGCAACGGCGCTTTACCGTCCTCAACTTCCCCCTGACCCTGGCCGTGGAAGCCGCGGTGGGCGACCCGACGCTGCGCACCGGCGTCTTTCATGCCTTGACCTGGGAATTCCAGGACGGCTCCACCGCCAACCGCAAGGGTCTGGTGCAGAGCATCGACCACATCCTTGAAGATCTCACCTGGCAGACCGGCATCCGTATGGTCCAGATCCGTGAGGCAGGCTACTGATATGAGCATCCTTGCCCGCATTACCGCCCGCGTCCACCGCAACAATGCCGCCGCGCAGTTGGGCGCGAGCTTCAGCGCCAAACAGCAAACCGTTGCCGGGACAACGGCCGGCAACGGGCTGACCCGCGTGGCCGGCCTGATCGCCCTGGGCACGCCGGCCACCGTGGAGGGCGCCGCCACCACCTTTATCAACGTGGGGCGCGCCGCCGCCGCCGTGTGGCAGCCCAGCAACGCCGCCAGCGTCGTCAGCAGCGGCGCCGCCAGCGGCAGCAGCGTCACTGAGCCAACGGCCATGCTGCCGCACAACCTGGACGGGCCTTACCACATCGGGCCGATCAACGACGACCAGGCGCCCCAGTTTCTCAAGCTGGACGGCAGCCGCGCCCTCACCGGCAATCTCGCCGTGAACAGCGGCATCACCATCGACGGCATCGATCTCAGCGCCCACGCCGCCGACGTCAACGCCCACCATGCACAGCAACACGCCTACGACAGCACCGACCACACCGGCACCCTGGCCTGGACCAAAGTCAACAAGACCGGCAGCAACCTGAGCGACCTGGCCACCCGCCAGCACAGCAGCCTGACCAATATCGGCCCGAACGACCACCACAATCAGCAACACAGCATTGTCAGTAGCAGCGACCACACCCTGACAGGCGCCAAGTTCGCCCTCGTCGGCGCGACCGCGCTCAACACCATCGGCCTGCTCACACCCATCGCCAGCAGCGTCGGCCCCATCGAAGGCATCCTGAAATCGGACAGCGCCGGCGCACTGGAACTCGTCAAGCTACGCACGCAGACGGTTGACACCAACACCGGCCAGAGCCTGACCCTGCAGCCGGCCGACAATCTCGTCTTGACGCCCGGCGGCAACCAGGTGCGCGTGAGCGACAACAAGGTGCTGCGCAGCGCCACTCTTGCCAGCGGCTGGACCGGCTACGGCTTCGCCATCGACTACAACGCCACCACCACCGGTAAAGCCAGCGCCGAGGTGGACAATCTGACCGTGCGCGGCACCATGCGCGTCTATGAGCTGCTCATCCAGCAGATCCGCGCGACCAACGGCAGCATCGTCGTCACATCGTCGGCCAAAATCGCCGCCGTGACCGGCAGCGGCCCCTACACGCTCACCGTGGACGGCAGCACCAACGACTATCAGCCCTTCGCCGTCGGCGATGTCCTGCGCGCGCAGCGCGTCAACCTGGGCGGCAGCACCGTCGTCTGGAAGTCCGACCTGATCGTCACCGCCATCAACGTCGGCGGCGACGTGCTCAAGTTCACCGCCACGTTGCAGGCCGGCACAACAGCGCCCGCGGCCGGCATGGAGTTCGTGCGCCTGGGCAGCACCAGCGATGCGGCGCGCCGCGGCGTCGTCTACCTGACGGCTGACGACACCGGCGCCCCCTTCATCGACATCGTGAACGGCATCACCGCCCACAGCGACTGGAACACCGCCGGCAAGATCAAAGTGCGGCTGGGCCGGCTGGACGGCATCACCAGCGGCACCAACGAGTATGGCCTGATTGCTGGCAATACCGGCTTCGGCACGACTGACCAGTGGCTCAAGGTATCCAGCGCCGGCACAGAGCTGCACAACGTCCCCATCAAGCTCTACAACGGCAGCACGCAGACCGTCAACCTCAGCAGCACCGGCGCCGACATCTGGATCGGCCCCAGCAGCAGCGACAAGCGGCTCAGTTGGAATGGCACGACACTGACCGTCGTCGGTGCAATCACCATCACCAACACCATTCCAGCCGGCAGCATCAGCGGCCTGGGCAGTCTTGCCACTGCCAACAGTGTGGATCTGGCTACCAGCCAAGTCACCAACAAGAGCCTGGCCAATCTGGACAGCACCGCCAATACCAAACTTGCCGGCATCGCTGCCGGGGC
>WBZT01000053.1_pt3 | contig 60182 bp, 52 predicted proteins | sample 5204241 | NCBI WGS metagenome assembly WBZT01 (sample SAMN12344358, study PRJNA552823) | activated sludge metagenome | biome: Activated sludge suspended growth; feature: Nitrification reactor; material: Wastewater; isolation source: activated sludge from nitrification reactor of wastewater... | reverse complement strand
ACAATATTATTATAATATTTAATAATATATTAAAACCGTTTCATTGAATGGGCATTATTTTTTTGAGACAGTTAATCTTTTCAATTTTCAATATACCTTATTGATATTTATTTTATTTTTGCATCAATGAAAATTTACTTCTTCTTTAGTCTGTTGTCCCTTGGAATTTTCGTAAACGCCCAGAAACCAATCACTCCGTTTGAAAGAAATCATCAACATTCAGCCACCTACAAAGAGTGTATTCAGTATTTTAAGTCGCTTGACCAATCACACCATCAGATTCATATCATTGATGCAGGACCATCTGATCTTTCTTATCCAATTAATTTGGTCATTATTGACAAAGACGGTTTGATTAATCCAAGGAAAATTAGAGCACAGCACAGGACGATTATTTTTATTAATAACGGAATTCACCCGGGTGAACCTGAAGGCATAGATGCTTCAATGCAAATAGCCAGAGATATGGTTCTCAAACCAAAGATGAAAACACTTTTAGACAGCATCAGTCTGGTCATTGTGCCTGTCTATAATATTGGAGGAGCCTTGAAACGAAATAACACCTCAAGAACCAATCAGAATGGACCTGAATATTATGGCTTTCGGGGAAACAACAATTACCTGGATCTAAACCGTGATTTTGTCAAACAGGATTCTCGCAATGCCAGAACTTTCGCTTCAGCATTTCAAGAATGGAATCCTGATATTTTCATTGATACGCACACCACAGATGGTGCTGATTATCCATATGAAATAAGTCTACTTACCGGAATGAGAGAGAAACTCGGAGAAACCTTGAGCGGCTATATATACGAAAAAATGTTGCCGGAAATATATACCCTGATGAAAAAATCTGGAACAGAATTGATACCCTATGTTGAATTTGATCAAAAAATAGAAGATGGAATGTATGCATTTTATGACAGACCAAGATTCAGTTCAGGATATGCCGCTATGTATCACACTTTACCATTTGTGATTGAAACACATATGCTCAAACCATTTGAAAATAGAGTACAATCCACCTATCTCCTACTGAAGACTTTTATACAATATTCTGCATTTCATAAAAAAGACATTATCAGCATCCGAAAGAAATCGATGATTGAATTTTTGCAAATGAAAAATTATCCGCTGCGCTGGAAAATAAATTCTAACCTAAAAGAGATGATTCCATTTAATACTTATTCGACATCAATGAAATATTATCCATTTCTACAAGACTCTATGCTCGTCTATGATCGCACCAACATTATACCTAAAGAAATTCCTTATTATGAACATTATACAGCGATAAACACTGTATCTATTCCCAGCTATTATGTAATTCCTCAATCTTACTTTCAAGTTATAGACAATCTAAAAAGAAATGGAGTTCAGTTAACATCGCTTACCAAGGATTCGGTAATCCATTCCAGGTATTACAAAATTATTGATTATAAGTCTCCAAATATTCCTTATGAAAACCATTTTATTCATTCTCAGATTGAAATTCAAGAAATAGAAATGGATTTTCCTTATTATAAAGGAGATTTGATAGTGTCCGTTCAGCAAAAAGCTAAGGAATATATTCTGCAAACCTTAGAACCTCAAGGTGACGATTCATTTTTTGCCTGGAATTTCTTTGATGGAATTCTAATGCGGAAAGAATATTACTCCAATTATGCTTTTGCCCCAATTGCTGAATCTATGCTCAGGGATGCGCCTGAAGTCCAAAAAATGTTGCTTCAAAAAACGCTCAGAGATAGTAGTATAAACCATAATATTGAACAAAAGCTTAATTATATTTATAAAAATTCAAAATTTAGTGAACCCTACCTTCAAATTTATCCCGTTGCAAGGATATTTTAAGCTTTTTTGAACTTCTTTTTCAATTCATTTGCCTAATTTAGCTGGTATTCTGGCTATCTTTGCCGTAGTTACAACATACTATACATATTTTATATTATAATATTATTTTACCATATACAATGTTCAATTTTTTAAACCGACTCCTTACAAATTCCAGCTGGCACAAAGCCATCTTGTTTATTATTGCAGTTCTCCTTTATGGCAATACATTGAAGAATGAATTTGTATTAGATGATAATATAGTTTTAAGGAAAAATGAGTTCGTAAAAAAAGGATTTGCTGGAATGAAGGAAATTCTTATTCATGACTCCTTCAAAGGCTTTTTTATGGACGACCAAAGTGGTGTAACAGTTACTGGTGGAAGATACCGTCCATTAACACTTTTGTTTTTCGCATCCCTTTTCCCCTTTTTCGGTTTAAACCCCATCTACTATCATTTAATAAATATTCTTTTATTTGCAGTACTTGGTTTAATCCTTTATCAAACACTCAAAAAATTACTTGATTTTAAATTTGCACATATTTCAACTCCGATAGCTTTTTTAAGTAGTATTCTTTTTGTGACCCATCCCATCCATACTGAAGTCGTTAGCAATATCAAAGGATTGGACGAAATTTTTTCATTACTTTTTTCAATGCTTTCGATGCTATTTTGCATTAGATATTATTCAACTAAACAAAAATTAAATTTATTTTTAGTTGGTATTTTCTTTCTGTTAGCTATCTTCTCTAAAGAAAGTGCTGTCAATTTTTTACTCTTAATGCCATTGGCATTTATTTTACTCACTGATATCAAATGGAAACAAATATTTGTACCAATTATGCCAATGGTTTTATCCCTGGGCATTTATTTCCTCGCAAGGGTATATGCTATCGGATTCACCATATTCAATGAACCAACAAGAGATGTCTTAACCAATCCATTTTTAAAAATCAGAGGTACATCGGTTACAGATGTTACGATACTCGAAAAACTCGGAATGATTTTTTACTGTATCGGAAAATATATTCAATTACTACTTATCCCCCATCCTCTGACACACGACTATTTTCCACAGCACGTTAAAATACAATCGCTTTTTTCCGCTATGCCATTTATTGCCTTTATACTTTTCATAACATTAATTATTTTATCAATTCTTTGGAAGAATAATAAAAGTATAATGAGCTTCTCCATTGCAGCACTTCTTATTCCGATGGTCTTGGTAAGTAATTTAATCATTCCTATGGGAACTCCAATGGGCGAAAGATTTATTTTTATGGCATCCTGGGGATTTTGTGTTGGGTTTTCTTATTTATTATATCTCCTCATTCAAAAAAACAAAAATATTGGTTGGGTCACAGTCTTGATAGTTTTAATTTTATTCTCAACAAAAATCATTTCCAGAAATAAGGATTGGCAAAATGAATATAGTCTATTCTCTCATGATGTTAATGTTTCCGTCAATAGCATTAAAGCACATAGCGAATTAGCTTATCATCTTATTGATAAAATTAAAGGAACAAAAGATAGTGCCATAACCAGAAAACTAGTGGACGAAGCCTTGCCGCATCTGGAAAAAACCGTAATGCTATATCCAAGACACGCTAATGCCATTTATCTAATTGGAAACTTAAATTATCTGAAAAAAAATTATGAGAAAGCGGCATTAACTTATGAAAAATATTTAGAACTGGTTCCATTTAACAATGACGTTGTTAGAAATCTACAAATTTGCTATAGAGAACAGGGACGAGATCTTGCTATAAGAAATACTGAAATAGATAAGGCCATTGAAGTATTAATTAAATCGCTTAAGTTAAAACCATCTGATCCAAGATTATTAGAATCTTTGGGAATCGCCTATGGCGCTAATAGTCAATTCGATTTATCCATTGAATACTTTAATAAAGCCATTCAGGGCGATCCTAAAAATGGAATGATCCTGGTAAACATGGCCAATTCCTACCTCAAAAAAGGTGAAAAAGAAAAAGCTTCCGAAATAATGCGGCAAGCTTATAAACTTGATCCTTCGATAGGACCAAAATTAATGACAATGCAAAAACCATATTGACCCTATTTTTTTAATCCACATCAAATACTTTAAGTACTAATTAAATACTATTTTTCATGGGAAGAATTTTTGAAGTAAGAAAACACAAAATGTTTGCGCGCTATGCAAAAATGAGTAAACAGTTTGCGAGAATCAGTAAGGATGTTTTTATGGCCGTAAAGGCTTCAGGGGCTAATCCTGATAATAATCCGAGACTTCGTGCGGCAATTCAAAACGCCAGAGCCGTTAATATGCCTAAGGATCGATTAGAAGCAGCCATAAAAAAAGCGACTTCTAAAGAAGAAAAAGATCTTGAAATATTGACGTATGAGGGATATGGGCCCCATGGTATTGCGGTGTTGGTTGAAACCGCTACCGATAATCCGACCCGCACAGTTGCGAACATTCGCTCCTACTTCAATAAATATCAAGGAAGCCTTGGCGTAACCGGATCTGTTTCATTTATGTTCGATCATAAATGTAACTTTAGAATCAAACGTAAAGATGACATCGATCCGGAAGAATTAGAACTTGAACTAATTGATCATGGTTGTGAAGAACTTGTTGCGGAAGGTGATGAAATTATTATTTACGGGCCCTTTGATGCTTTTGGAAAACTTCAAAGCTATCTGGAAAATAATAATGCAGAAATAATCGAGTCAAGTTTTGATCGAATTCCAACGGTCACCAAAAAATTGACGCCCGAACAAGAAGAGGATGTTAATAAATTGCTGGACAAAATCGAAGATGATGAAGATGTTCAGAATGTATACAGTACGATGGAATAACTTGTTAATGTTATAAAATTTTATACTATGCTTCAGGTATTGTACAATGCCTTGATTTCATCAACCAGACAGCATCAGTGGATTCTCTGTTGTCTGGTTATTATTTTATATTCCAATACACTTCTTAATGATTTTGCAGTTGACGACAGTATAGTTATCGTAAAAAATGAATATGTTCGAAAAGGAATCCAGGGAATACCTGATATTTTAAACAAAGATACTTTCAGAGGATTTTTCAAAACAGAGGGAAAAGATAAACTTGTCTCCGGGGGCAGGTATAGGCCACTTTCATTAATTATTTTTGCTCTTGTTTTTCAATTATTTGGAGCCAGTGCTTTTATTTATCATTTACTTAATATTGTTGCTTTTGGCGCACTGGTACTTGTATTATACAAATTACTTTCCAGGCTTTTTGAAAACAGTCTTAATAGTTCATCTAAAAGTTTAGCATTTTTGGCTTCTACACTTTTTGCTGTACATCCCATTCATACGGAATGCGTAGCTAATATCAAAGGCTTGGATGAAATTCTGGCTTTATTTTTTTCTTTAAGTTCATTTTATTTAATTCTCGATTGGCTTCAATCCAAACGAATATATAATCTGATTTTTGCTTTATTTTTATTTGGGATGGGGCTATTTTCCAAAGAGAATAGTATTGCTTTTCTAGCTTTAACTCCCATCGGATTATATCTATTTAGGCATGCTTCCTTTCAAAAATGTTTTCAAATATTCTTGTATTTACTACTTCCAACTTTTATATTCTTATATAGTCGTGCCCAAATACTTGGCTGGAATCCGATAGCAGGTCAAAGCCTCGAGCTAATGAATAATCCATTTCTTAAATATGTCAATGGACGCTATATTCCATTTACATCTATTGAAAAATTAGGAACGATTTTTTATACTTTGCTCCGATATATTGGATTATTGATTATACCCTTTCCCCTTTGTTATGATTATTACCCCAAACAAATTCCGATACAATCCCTGTTTTCACCTATCGCATTTACTTCTTTATTATTATATACTTTCTTTCTTTTTTCTGCAATTAAATACATAAAGTCTAAACCCTTTTTCAGTTTTTCAATTTTTTGCTTTCTAATACCTCTCTTTATTGTCTCCAATTTACTATTTTCTGTAGGAACTTTTATGGGTGAAAGGTTCTTATTTATGCCTTCATTAGGATTTTGCCTTTTTACCTCATTTTGGTTTTTAAAATGGACCGACCTTAATAAAAAAATGAGCATACTTACTCTAATTAGTATCCTAGTCATATTTGGAGGAATTACCATAAGTCGAAACCAGGACTGGAAAGATGATTTATCACTGATTCAGCATGACATAAAAATTTCGCCCAACAGTGCAAAATTAAATACAGCTGTGGGTGGCATTTTTTTAGAAAAATTTGGAAACTCATCCAATTCTAACATTCAGAGTGAGAAAATTAAAATAGCAAAAGCTCATTTAAATAAGGCTATTCAATTACATCCTTTGTATTTTGAAGCCTACAACCTGCTTGGAAACGCTCATTTTATCTCAAAAGAATATAAAGATGCCATATCAAAATATGAATTTATCTTAAAATATAAACCTGCAGATCAGGATGCATTAAGTAACCTGGCCTTATCATACAGAGAATTAGGCAGGATAACAGGAATGAATGAAAACAATCCTTCACTAGCTATTCAATACCTAGTAAAAGCTATACAACTTAAGCCCAAGGATGAAGAAGCTATATCATTGCTTGGGGTAGCTTATGGCGTAATGGGACAATACGATAAAGCGGTAGAAATTTTTACCGATGTCCTTAAAATAAATCCAAAATCTTCTAATGCATATTTTAACTTATACCTGACTTATTTAAATAAGGGAGATAAAACATTAGCGGAAGAAAATCTTTCAAAAGCAAAATTGATTGATCCTGATGTATTAAATAAATTCAATAAGATGGGTAAGTAAACCAAATGAATAAAATCTTATTAGTTTGTATATTTTGTTTAGACATAGTAATAGGTCAGAGCGACTCATTGAAAGCAAAATGGGTCCAAGAAAAATTTAATGCATTATCCCTAAAAGAAAAAATTGGTCAACTCTTTATAATTCGTGCTTACGGAAAATTAGATTCTACTTCCATTCTGGGAGTAGCCAGACAGATTAAGGATCTAAAAGTAGGGGGAATATGCTTTTTTCAAGGAGATGCCGTTACACAGGCAAATCTTACCAATTATTATCAATCCATATCTGAAGTACCTTTATTTATTGCGATGGATGCAGAATGGAGTCTAGGAATGCGCCTAAAAAAAGATGGATTCAGTTTTCCAAAACAAATGTGCCTGGGAGCCATTCAAAATAATAATATCATTTATGAAGTAGGAAAACAGACAGGTGCCCATTTGAAAAGAATAGGTGTCAATTTTAACTTTGCGCCGGTCGTAGACATTAATTCCAACCCATTAAATCCCATAATAAATGAACGTTCTTTTGGTTCAGATCGATTAAACGTAACATCCAAAGCATTTGCCTATTCAAAGGGTTTAGAAAGTCAAAATGTTCTATCTTGTGCAAAGCACTTTCCTGGTCACGGAGATACAGATCAAGACTCACACAAAGAGCTTCCTCTGCTATCACATTCTAAAGAAAGGTTGGATTCACTTGAACTGTTTCCTTTCAGGATTTTGAGTGAACAATCTATTCCTTCCGTAATGATTGGTCATTTAAGTGTGCCTTCACTGGATCCCGACAGTAATATAATTTCTTCTCATTCCCATAAGATTATAACTGGTATTCTGAGAGAGGATTTTAATTATAAAGGATTAATTGTTACAGACGCTCTCGAAATGAAGGCCGTATCAGAGAAATATTTACCCGGAGAATTGGAATTATTTTCATTAATGGCTGGAAACGATATTTTATTACTCTCAGAGCATATCGATACAGCAATCGAAAAAATATACCATGCAACATTGAATGGCTTGGTGAACATCAGTACGATCAATCAAAGTGTATTAAGAATTCTTTCAGCCAAGTACGATATTGGTCTAAATGGTTATCTGTCTATTGATACCAATAAAATTAAACTCGATATTAACCCTAAAATTTCACTCGTACTCAAGGATAAGGTATATAGAAATGCAGTTACGCTTTTACGTGATAAAAATAATAATGTACCGATTCGAAATCTTGAACAGAAAATAGTCAGCATAGACTTTGGTATGGATGACTTAGATTTTTTTCAGAAGAGGCTTACAAGCTACATGCCTGTTGATCTATATAATTTTCAATCCTCAAAGAATGAAAATATTTTTATTGAAAAGGTTAATGCCGCAGATCTTATAATTATTTCATTGCACAAATTAAACAATAAGTCAAAAGTTAATTTTGGGTTGAGTTCAGAAGAATTCAATTTTATCCAAAAATTAAGTGAAAGAAAAAAAATTATTTTAACCTTATTTGGAACACCTCAAATTGCTTCTCATCTCACAAATGCTAACTCAATAGTATTGGCTTACGAAGATAATGAATTGATTCAAGACATTGCCGCACAACTAATTTTCGGTTCAGACGAAATCAAGGGTAAATTGCCTATATTCATCTCCAAAGAATTTCCTACCGGTACTGGAATTACCAGACCATCTCTTATGAGATTGGGCTTTGCCATTCCAGAGGTCGTTGGTCTGGATTCAGATAGTTTAAACAATATCCAAAAATTGGCTTACAAAATTGTTGACTCTAAAGCTGCACCTGGTGGTCAGATTCTCATAGCTAAAAACAATAAAATAGTCTTCTCAGAATCTTTTGGAACCTTAGATTATGATTCGACACATCCTGTTAATATTCATACAGCCTATGACATTGCAAGCCTTACAAAAATTACTTCAAGTGCACCTAGTCTAATGCTACTAAGTGATCAACAAAAAATGAATCTTAATGACTCAATTTCTCAATATTTACCAGAATTTTTAGGCACAAACAAACAATCACTAAAAATTAGAGATGCATTGTTACATCAGGCAAAATTATTAAGTTGGATTCCTTTTTATAAAGCCACGCTGATATCTCCGGATACACTAAATATTATTAATTCTGCTTTGTACAGAAACGAAAAATCAGATTCTTTTGACATACAGATTACGAATAACTTATTTCTTCTTCACGGTTATAAGGATACGATATATAAAGCTATTTTAAATAGTAAACTACATGATAGTTTAAGATACCTCTATTCCGATTTATTTTTTTACTTCGTACCCGAACTTATTGAAAAAATTACAGGAAGAGAATTTTCTGAATTTACGGAGCATCAATTTTTCAAACCCCTTGGTATGAATACAACTTGTTTTCAACCGATGAGTCATGATTTAGATTTAGAAAATATTGCCCCTACTGAAGAAGATTCCTATTTTCGACATCAGAAAATAAAAGCCTGTGTTCATGATATGGGTTCGGCTATGTGCGGCGGCATAAGCGGTCATGCTGGCGTTTTTTCAACCGCTGAGGATCTGGCTAAATTAATGCAATGTTATCTTAATTTTGGGAACTATGGTGGAAAAGAATATTTTAACAATACTACGGTAAAATATTTCACCTCCAGAGATCCACAACTCAATCGGAGGGCTCTGATATTTGATTTGCCTGAGCTCAACAATTCGGAAACAAATTATGTGTCCAATCTTGCACCAAAATCCACATTCGGACATACCGGATTCACTGGAACCTGCGCATGGGCGGATCCAGTTAATAATATTGTTTATATATTTCTCTCCAACAGAACCTATCCTGATGGCTCCAAAAATCTATTGCATAAGTCGAGATTCAGAGTTAAAATTCAGGATATGATCTACAAATCCTTTATTAAGGAATGAGAAATATTCTTTTTCTAATAGGCAGATATCTTTTTGCAAGAAAAACTTCATTAAGCATTAATATCATTGCTTCCATTTCTATTGTTGGGCTTTCCATTGGAACAGCAGCATTAATAATCGTACTATCTGTTTTTAATGGTTTTGAAGCACTACTTTCAGGAATGTTTAGTAAATATAACCCGGATATAAAAATTGTACATTACAGTGGGAAAAATTTTCATGAAAATCCTGAAATCCTAAAAAAAATAAGTTCTATTCCAGAAATTAAATACACATCCAGGGTATATGAACAAAGTTGCATGTTCCAATACAGAGAAGTTCAAGACTTTGGAATTCTAAGAGCGGTAGATTCTATTTATCCTCAAATGATTTCACTGGATTCAGCCATCGTGGAAGGAGAATTAAACAAAGACACAAATACTCAAAATTTTGCATATCTTGGAATAGGTATAAGCAATAAACTATCCGTGTCGCTGGAGAATTTCTATTCCAACATTACGGTTTATTCGCCTGACCTGTTTTCTAAAAAAACGGGACTTTCAGAAGAAAATTATAAGCGATATGTTATTCAACCCCGAATGATTTTTTCCTTTCTACAGGAAGCGGATTATGAAGTAATCATTACTGATCTTAATCGATTTAGATATTTTTTAGGCGATTCAACTTTAATCAGTTCAATTCAATTAAAATTAAATAATATCAATTCAAATTTTGAAGTTGTTCAGAGACTAAAGGAGCTATTGGGAACCGAATATGTAATTAAGGATAGATATCTGCAGGATGAAGCATTTTTAAAAATCATGAATCTTGAAAAATGGCTATACTTTACCTTATTTCTTTTAACCATGCTTTTAGTCTCCTTCACTATAGTTGGAACCCTCTGGATGGCTGTTCTTGAAAAACGCATGGATATAGCGATTCTTAAGTCATTGGGAATGATGACCAAAGATATTCAAAGAGTGTTTTTTGGTATGGGAATGGGAATAGGTCTTATGGGAATGATATTAGGATTTATTTTGTCTTTGGTTTTTTACTATTTACAAAATCAATATTCCATTATTAAGGTTCCAGAAGAATTTATTATTGACTCCTACCCAATTGCTTTAAAAATTAAAGATTTTGCGATTGTTGGATTCGCTGTAATGTTTACAGTCTACCTGGCTTGTATTCTTCCTGCTAAGAAGATTGCAGAATTAGATGCCATTTTTAGAGAAGATTAGCAGGTTTGAAAAAACGATGTAAATTTGCAAGGTGGAATCATGGGAAATGGATTTTGAATGGCTTAAAGTTCGCCATTTTGTCAAGGGCTGTTTAAAAAAATCCGAACTGCCGGATCTAAATATTATACTATTTCTTATTGGGATTCAGGAATTAGGCAAACCACTGACATCAAAGTTCACCAAAGAAGAAAAAAGGGACCTAATGCATATTGGAAGTTGCAGGTTACTGAGTGAAGAAGGTTTTTATGAGTATAGAGGACTTGATCACGATGGTTGGCCTCACTATGAAATGATTAAACCATTTACCATTTCTGGAGTTAAAGATCAGGAATTTTTTTTAAAAAATGTAATTATAAAATACTTTAATAAATATTATAAAAATGAACTCTTATCACAACATAGCGAATAAGCTTATTGCACTATTTTTAATAATTGTCTCTTTTTTGTCTTGTAATCAAAAAAGTGCTTCTCCGAATATTATTATAGAAACTTCATTTGGCAATATGAGTGTGAAACTATATGATTCAACACCTAAGCACAGAGATAATTTTATTAAATTAGTCAAGGAAGGTTACTATAAGGATTTATTATTTCATCGGGTGATTCCTGGCTTTATGATTCAAGGTGGAGACCCGGATTCAAGACATGCAGCACCGGGAACACAATTGGGAATGGGTGGTCCTGGATATACCATAGATGCAGAATTTGGAAAATTACATTTCAAAGGAGCACTTGCAGCTGCAAGACTGGGTGATCAGGGAAATCCTCAAAAAAAGTCTTCTGGATCTCAATTTTATATTGTTCAGGGCAGACCAGTTGATCCAAATCAACTCAATGCGATCGCAAGTACTTCCGGAATAAAATATAGCCCGGAGGATATTAAAAAATATACTAGCATTGGTGGTACACCATTTTTGGATGGGTCTTATACAGTATTTGGGGAAATATCAATGGGTCTTGATGTCCTTGACAAAATAGCTGCAGTACCTTGTGATCCGATGAACAGACCGCTTTCTGATGTTAAAATGAACATCATAATTAAGTAAACATTTCGCAATACTACACCTTTAACCACTACAATGTCTAGATTCATCTTGACCATGCTGAGTTTTTTATTTTTTCTTGAATCCTGTTCAAAGAAAATCGTTCAGATGGATGCAGACAAAAAGCTTGCTAAAATCACAGATCAGATAAGATTTACTTACAGCGGTTCTAAACCTAAATCCCTTACCTGGATTTTTGGAGATGGAACGATATCCAACGAGTATAATCCCATTCATCGGTATAACGCTTCCGGCAACTATACCGTAACGGTTAAGGCAGATTTTGGTAATAAAACAAAAGTATCAACTATGAATATTGAAGTTAAGCATCCAGAACATTGTTTGATTATTCTGGAGACCAAATTTGGTGTAATGACGATTAGATTATATGATGAGACTCCTTTACACAGAGATAATTTTCTCAAATTAATTGAAGAGGGATTTTTTAAAGATCTTTTATTTCATAGAGTGATTTCCGGGTTTATGATTCAAGGCGGTGATCCTAATTCAAGAAATGCTTCCAAAGACACACAGCTGGGTGCAGGTGGCCCTGACTATACCATTCCATCAGAATTTAACAAAGCTCTAATTCATAAAAAAGGAGCACTGGCCGCCGCAAGAACCGGTGATCAGATGAATCCACAGAAACGCTCCTCCGGCTCACAATTTTACATTGTACAAGGTACCACACAAAGTGATGCTCAACTTACCAGAATTGAAGACCAAAAAGGTATCCGATATTCAGATGAACAGAAAAAAATTTATGCTTCACTGGGTGGCACTCCAATGTTAGATCAGGAATACACGGTTTTTGGCGAAGTCATTGACGGCTTAGACATCATTGATAAAATTGCTTCAGTTATTACCGGAAGGGCTGATAGACCAATCGAAGATGTTAAAATGGATTTGAAAGTGTTGAAATAACCAATTGTGCTATTGGTATTTGAAAAATATTTATACCAAATCCATAACGGGACTTTTTTATCTTACTACCGTTCCAATCTGCTCGCCAGCAATAATTTTACGTAGATTCTGATCTTCATTGATATTGAAAACAATGATTGGAATGCCATTCTCTCTACAGATCGTAAATGCAGTCATATCCATGACCTTGAGATTTAATTTGATGACATCTTCAAAACTCAATTGGTCAAATTTCTTTGCATCCGGGTTACGTTCTGGATCGCTTTCATAAATTCCATTCACCCTTGTACCCTTAAGGATCACGTCTGCATTTATCTCGCTCGCCCGAAGTGCAGCAGCAGAATCAGTCGTAAAATATGGATTGCCGGTTCCGGCAGAAAATATTAACACCCTGCCTTTTTCCAAATGCCTTATTGCCCTTCTTCTGATATAAGGTTCGGCTATCTGTCGCATCTCAATGGCAGAAATCATTCTTGTATAAACGCCTACGCCTTCCAATGCACTTTGTAAAGCCATAGCATTAATACATGTTGCCAACATACCCATATAATCCCCCTGTACTCTTTCAATACCTGAATCTGAACCGAGTCCTCTATAGATGTTGCCGCCACCAATAACCACAGCTAATTCAACACCTTCTTCGACCAGAATTTTTATTTGAAGGGCATAGTATTGAAGCATCTTTGTATCAATCCCAAATTGTTGCTCACCCATGAGTGATTCACCACTGAGTTTAAGCAAAACCCTTTTAAATTTTATCATTGTATTCCAGTTGCGAAAGAAGTAAAAGTAAAAAAAAAAAAGCGAATGATGAATCATTCGCTTTTTTTTTATCCTAACATTATATGTTTGAATCCTGTGACCGTTAGTTCTTTATCAACGGATTTTAGATAAGCTGCTATATTCATCGAGCCATCCTTAACAAAGGATTGGTTAAGCAATGTATTGTCTTTGTAAAACCTTTCAAGTTTTCCTTGTGCAATTTTTTCAAGCATTGCTTCTGGCTTTCCTTCCATGCGTGCTTGCTCCATACCAATTTCAAGTTCGCGTTTGATCATTGTAGAATCCACATCATCTCGATCTAATGCGACCGGTTTCATGGCCGCAATTTGCATGGCTATGTCTCTTCCGGCTTCAGTAAACGAAGTGTTTGATTTATTCAAACCAACCAACACACCGGCTTTATTACCCATATGAATATAAAATTCAATTTGTGGAGCTTCTAATTTTTCGTAATTGCTCAGTTCAATTTTTTCTCCAATAGCTGCTACCAGATCTGTTACCTTATCACCAATAGTCGTATTGCCATCGTATTTTAAAGATTTCAAGGCTTCAAGATTTTCTGGAAATGAATCCAATGCAATCTGAGCAATCTTTTTTGTTGTGTTTACGAAATCTTCGTTCTTGCTAACAAAATCCGTTTCTGAACTTAATTTTACAATAACGCCTTTGGTTTTGGAAGCATCTACCATCGCAATTACTACTCCTTCTTTGGCTTCTCTATCGGCTCTTTTGACAGAAAGTTTTTGACCTTTCTTTCTTAGTATGTCAATAGCTGCTTCAAAATCACCATTGGCTTCGGTAAGTGCGGCTTTGCAATCCATCATACCTGCACCTGTTGCATCTCGTAAATTTTTTACATCTGCTGCTGAAAGTGTAATACTCATATTTACTTTTGTTATATATCTGTCAAAAAAAATTATTGATTTTCGCTACCTTCTGAAGATCTTTCTGAAAGTCCTTCTTTAATTGCATTGGTCAAAAAACTTGCAATAAGCGATATAGATTTTGAACTGTCGTCATTCGCAGGAATTGGAAAATCAACTTCATTTGGATCTGAATTTGTATCAACCAAAGCAAATGTTCTTACACCGAGTTTTTCAGCTTCTTTAAGAGCCAGATGTTCGTGAATGGTATCAACTACAAAAATAGCGGATGGCAATCGGTTTAATGCTGCAACACCTCCCAAAACCCTATCCATTTTGGTGCGTTCACGACTCAAAGTAAGTCTTTCCTTTTTTGTTATGTTGGTTATGGTAGCATCCGTCAACATTCTTTCAATGTTGTTCATTTTTTTAACCGACCTTCTGATGGTTGCAAAATTTGTCATCATGCCTCCGAGCCATCTATCGGTTACGTAAGGCATATTTACAGATTGCGCCAGTTGGGTAATTACATCGCGTGCTTGCTTCTTAGTGGCCACAAACATAATTTTTCTTCCACTTTTAGCGATTTGTCTTAGCGCAGATGCTGCCTTGTCCAGACATTCTGAAGTTCTGTTCAAATCGATAAGATGAACGCCTTTATGTTCCTTAAAAATATAAGGTCGCATTTTGGGATTCCACTTTCTTTTTAGATGTCCAAAGTGAACACCTGCTTCTAACATCTGATTATATGTTGGTTTGTCCATATGAATTCCTATAGATTGTAATTTTTTAAAATAAAATTATCGCTTACTAAACTGGGTAGAACGTCTTGCTTTTCGAAGTCCAAATTTCTTCCTCTCAACTTCTCTGGAATCACGTGTCAAGAATTTTTTGTCTTTAAGCGGCTTCCTGTCATCTGCATTTCCTTTGACCAGCCCTCGAGCAATTCCCATCCGAATCGCTTCAGCTTGTCCTTTCAGTCCACCCCCACTTACAGTAACCTTGATGTCATAATTTTTTCCATCTTCTACCGTAGCTATAGGATCTGAAACTTTGGCAGCTATTTCTTTAATAGGAAAATACTCTTCAAGGGTTCTTCCATTAATTGTAATCGTTGGTGTACTTCCTTTGGCTTTAAAGAGGTAAACTCTGGCTACTGCAGCCTTCCTTCTTCCGACTGAATTAATAATTGTTTCCATATTGAATTAGAGATTTATGGCTTCTGGTTTTTGAGCCTGATGATAATGCTCAGATCCAGCGTAAATAAATAATTTTTTATACATGGCATCCCCCAGTTTATTTTTAGGTAGCATTTTCCTCACGGCAACTTCTACAACTCTTGTTGGTATTTTAGCAAGCAATTCACGCGGGGTGGCAGATTTTTGACCTCCTGGATATCCACTATAAGTTAGATAAACTTTAGCATCCATCTTCTTACCTGTGAATCTTACTTTTTCCGCATTCACTACAATAACATAATCACCGCAATCCACATGTGGCGTATAATCTGCTCTGTGTTTACCCTTCAAGATATGGGCTATCTTCGATGCCATTCGACCCACTGTCAGGCCATTAGCGTCAACCAGAAACCATTTCCTCTGCACATCCTCTGGACGCGTATGGCTGGTTCTATAACTTAATGTATTCACAATTAATGATTTTTTAGTAAACTAAAATATACCCTTATTGCTAAGGAGCGGCAAATGTAAGTCCATTTGACTTTATCTAAAGTGCTTTTTTTAAAATAATTTTTATAAATGCCTGAAAAAGAACGACTTTTTTGATCTATAATATTTATCAAGTCAATTATTGATTGATTATCAGCTATTTATGAAATTCGTTAAAAATGCCTAGGGTTTGCCGGAAAGTACAATGACCCACTCCCCTTGAATCTTTTCCAGTGACTGCAACTTTTCAAATACCTCCTTCAATTTGCCAAAATAATGTTGCTCATGGAGCTTACTGATCTCCTTGTTAAGACAAACCATTCTTTCCTCACCCATAACACTAAGTAGTTCTTGCAAACATTTTAATAATCTGTGTGGAGACTCATACAATACTACCGTACAAGGCATATCTGCAAGCCATTTCAATTGGGTCATTCTGCCCTTTTTTAAGGGGAGAAATCCCTGGAAAAAGAATTTCTCACAGGGTAATCCGGATGAAACCAATGCCGGTATCAAGGCTGTTGCTCCCGGAAGAGCAATAACTTCCAAATCTGCTTCTCTGCAAGCCCTGACCAGAAGAAAACCCGGGTCGGAAATACCTGGAGTTCCCGCATCTGAAACCAACGCAACATTTTGACCTGCCTCCAGTTTTTCTATAACCAACTTGGTCACTTGATGCTCGTTGTTGCTATGGAAGCTTTGAATAGGTGCCTTAATTCCAAGACTTCTCAGGTATGGTCCACTAACTCTTGTGTCTTCTGCGAGAATTAAATGTATTCCCTGCAACAACTCAATGGCTCTTGGAGTCATATCCCCCTTGTTGCCAACTGGCGTAGGAACAAGATACAGCATTCGACTATTGCTTTAGCTCTTGTATATGAAAACTATAAGTTTCAGTAATTAGATTTGTAAGTAATTTTTTACATGACTGATCAACAAGTTCTCTCGCTTTGGATTCATCCTCTGCCTCTAAGGTCATTTCAATATTCTTACCGATTCTAACATCCTTAACGCCTTCGATGTGTAGATGTGTCATGTTTTTGGCAACCGTCTTTCCTTGAGGATCCAGCAGTTCCTTATGCGGCATTATGAGTATTTGTGCTAAAAAAACAGGCATATAAATTAATTTTTTAAAGTCTTTTGAAATAAGGAACTATACAATAAATGCACCAGTACCGCAATACTTAGGGCGTGATAAATTTTGAAAAACAACAAAAAAAGACAAATGGCATATATAGTACATAGAAAAATATGCTTTTTAATGAAATCTATGTGAATATTAACTTTAATAACCGGAGCTCTACTTAACATAAGTACGCTCATTCCAATTATAACAACAACAAAAAAAGCTATGTTAATAATAAAATCCGGCTTCCATTCTTCAATAAAAATCATCGCATATATTCCACTTATAAATATAGCCATTGCTGGCACCGGCAAGCCTCTAAAATCCTTCGATTCCCCCGTGGCTTCAACATTGAATCTGGCTAATCGGAAGGCTGCTGCTACGGGTAAAATCAAACCTGCCATAGCAAAGAATTCCGGCATATCTGGGGATATGGATTGTATTAATTTGAATACCATTAAGCCAGGGATTAATCCAAAACTTATTACATCCGCTAGAGAATCCAACTGAACGCCAAGCGCTGAGTTTTGATGAATTAATCTGGCAATAAACCCATCTAAAAAATCAAATAGCAAACAAAATCCAACACAACTTATGGCCATAGAAAATTTTCCTTCCATAACCATTATGGCACCGATACATCCAAACAATACATTGAGTCCGGTTAATATATTAGGAATCGTAAACATTCTACAATGACAAAAGTAAAGCCCTTCCTTGTAAATTGGTCTGTTTTATCCGAAAACAAGCTAATTTTGGTAATTTAACTTAATTTTGGCTCATAATCCCGAACTGCTGTTCAACAAAATGATGATAAATTTCGTCATTATACGATAACGATTACCATGATCAAATCCATACTACTTACCATATTCCTTCCGCTATGCAGTATCTATATCTGCTTTAGCCAACCTTCCAATGACAATTGTACAAATCCAATTCGCATTGTTGATGTGGCTAAATATTGCAGTAAGGTAGGTGAATTTAGTAATATCTCCGGAACAGCTTCTGGATACGGTGCACCGACCTGCTGGACTTCATCAACCTCCGATGTCTGGTTTATTTTCAGAGCGATTGCAACGGATGTCTCCATTACCATCAGAGGGGTCAATGCCAGAAATCCTGGAAATGCCGGTGGAACACTTCAAACCATTAATGCAGCATTATATGTAGGAGTCTGTGGTGGTGTACTCAATCAGATTGCATGTGCTTCGGATGTCGCTGCTTCCGGAGTGCTCTCATTAAATAAAGGTTCTTTGATTGTCGGTAAAGATTATCTTTTAAGGATCGATGGTAGAAATAATACCATGGGAACTTTTCAAATTTGTATCAATAACTTTTTTCCCCCGGCTGAAGCTGAACAAGATTGTCGCTCTGCGACCATATTGTGCAATAATAATTCTTTTGTTAACCCAAAATTATCGGGACCTGGAGTTTTTACAGATGAAGCTACAGGCTCATGTTTAGGGCAGGGTTTTGGAAATTCTGAAGATCAATCCAGTTGGTATACATGGGTTGCCAAAACAGACTGTAGACTAACCTTTACCATAACCCCTTTGAATCAGGGAGATGATTTGGATTTTGCCATATATGAGTTACCATCCGGATTAAGAAATTGTAATGATAAGAAGCTTTTGCGCTGCAGTGCAACCCACCCAACGGCTCCCGGTTTATTCTGCGGCTTTACCACGGGATTGAATCTAACCTCAAAAGATACCATCGAGGATTTGAATTGCGACTCAGGCGAAGACGGTTTTTGCAAGTATGTGGACATGGTGGCTGGACGTGCATATGCTCTGATTATAAATAACTTTACAAGTTCAGGAATTGGCTTTTCAATGGAATTCGGGAATTGTGAATTCCTTGGGCCAGAACCAGAATTTAAAATTGTTCCGGATTCCGGATTGAGATGTGATACCGATTTCAATATTGAAGATTTTTCATCTTTTGTCGCTGGTAATTTAACAGGATTCGAATGGAACTTCGGAGTTGATGCAATGCCTCCCACCTCCAATCTCAAAGGTCCACATTTGGTCCGGTATAATTCTTTTGGAGAAAAATTCATTACGCTGACTTTGACCACAGATCTGGGTTGCAAAATATCAAAAATCAAACGAATCGTTGCCGAACCATGTTGTGAAGATTTTCCAACGCTTGAAGTCATCATTGACAGTATATACGACGTCAAATGTTTTGGCGATAAAAATGGAAGAGTAGTTTTTCGAGGCGCCAAAGGCAACCCGTATACCGATCAACAATCTCAAGCACAATATTATACTTTTAGTCTGGATGGCATAAATTTTTTACCCTTAACGAGTCTGGATAATCTGCCGGCCGGAAACTATACCTTGTTTATTCAAGACAGAAAAGGATGTGTTAGTTCTATTCCATTTGAAATAAAACAACCACCACAAATTCAGGTGGATGCAGGACCAGATATAGAAATTAACCTTGGTGATGGTGTAGATCTTAAAGCCAGTGCAACGCCAAATAATTTTTATACTTATTCATGGAGCACACAAGGAAATATTATTTGTTCGAATTGTCAATCCACCAGTTTGGTCCCTACTAAAGAAGGGTATTATACCGTCACCGCAATTGATCAAAACGGATGCATTGGAAAAGATAGTCTATACATCAGAATTAAAAAAGAATACAACATTTATACACCCAATGTAATCTCAGTAAACGGAGATAACGTAAATGATTTTTTTATCGTCAAAGCCAATGCAGCGCTCGAAAGCCTCGATGCCATAGATATTTTTGATCGATGGGGTGGCAAAGTTTTTAGCAGAAGGTCTGTCAACAAATCGGACTTTGACAAATTATGGGATGGTACACTACATGGTGAAAAAGTTAACCCTGGTGTTTTTGCATTTGTTATTGTTGGAAGATTTATTGATGGAACGGTAAAAGAATTCGGAGGAGATTTAACCGTCTTAAGATGATACAATGGCGACTTTTGGTTCTTTGTATTTTTTTTTATAACTGTACTGAAGAAGTACATAAAATGAGCGAGCAGCAAGCCGTTCAACTGGTTAATAAAGAATTACTACAACATATAAATTTGAATTATACTGATTCCGGGAGACTGGTGATGAATATTCAGGCACCAGAGTTACTTCGAACGTATAAAGCAAATCAATCACAGGATGAATTTAGAAAAGGTATCGTTTCCACTTTTTATGTAGATGGAATTCTAAGCAATGTGCTCCGTTCCAATTATGCGCTAAGAGTATTGGAAGATGGAAAGACCTACCTTTCAGACCATGTCGTACTTTCAAATCCAAAAGGTGAAAAACTGGAAACCTCAGAGCTAACCTGGGATGAACGAAATGGAATGGTTTATACCAGTAAGTTTGTAAGGTTATCCCGTGCCAACGAAGTAATACAAGGTTATGGCTTTACGTCCGATCAGAATTTTACAAAAGGTACCATACAATCAATAGAGGCAAGCTTTCCTGCAGCAAAGATTATGTCAGAGGAAATTAAAGAATAAATAAGTAAAAAAAATTATAATCAGTTTGAATAACAGTAATTTGGTATTAAACCGTTCACCTAATCATTATCCTTTCTCCCACTCAAATTGCTCATTCATTGCCAATACTTTAACCCGGCGGTCCTGAAGCCAGAATTTATCTCCGTTTGCCAAAATATGGGTGATGAGATGGGTCATTGAAAGCGGTGTTCCGGCTTGCAACTCTTCAATTTTGTTATGGGTTACCTTACTTGCATCAAAAAGGATAACCATACCTGAACCAACCACCCGGCAATAGTTGGATTCTTTGATAATAATTGCAGTATCTTCCGATAATCCAATTCCAAGAAGATGCGGAAAATGCGCCAATGCTTCTGCCAATCGACCGAACCTTCCCCTTTGAATAAAATGCGAATCAATGATGGCATTGGGGACAAACGACATACCATGCGACATCTTAACATTGCCTTTTCTGAATGCTTCGGTACTCGATCCTCCGGCAATCATCTCGAGACTCATGCACATAGCACCTGCACTGGTTCCTGCAAGCACAAATTCGGTATCTCTGAGTTTTCGTAAAATGATCTCGTGCATTAAAGTTCCCTTAATGTGCTTTACGATTTCACTTTGATCTCCACCTGAAAACATCAGACAGTCAGCATTTTCAACCGCTTTCAGATTTTTGGGATCATTGGCTTCATATATACTTCGGATATCCAAAACTGTAATGTTATTACAACCAAGCGCTTGAAAAGCTTCAATGTAATTTTGACCAACTTCCAAGGGAATTTTTGAGGCCGTAGTAATTACAATGACATTGCTCTGTTCACCTTTAGCCTCCTTAAGTACGGACGACAAAATGCCTTCTTGAACAAATTGCAGCGTGTACATCTCATTAGGACCACTACCTTTATCTTCATTGCCTCCAATCGGGATAATCGTCCCTTTAAAAATATTTTTCATACTGCTAACTCCTCGCAAAATTATAAAATCTAATCAATTGATACGCTATTGTATCCCTGAAAGTAGGACATAAGAAATCCTTGAAGCATCTTTGTACTCTATTATGAACAAGATTCTGCATTTCATCGATGGCCAATATATGGCGCCCGAATCTAACCTCTGGTTAGATAAAATTAATCCTGCCACCGGTATTAAAACCGCCGAAATTGCATCAGGAGATTCAAGTGACCTGAATAAAGCCTTCAAAGCCGCTGATAAGGCTCAATTAGAATGGTCTGCTATTGCTCCGCAGGATAGATTTATTATATTAAATCGCATTGCAGAATTAATTGATGAGCATCTGGAAACGCTCGCATTAGCAGAGACAATAGATACCGGTAAACCCTTACGACTATCCAGAGAAATTGAAATTCCTAGAGCAAGCAGTAATTTTAGATTTTTTGCAACCGCAGCATTGCAGTTTGCCTCTGAAAGTCATTCCATGCGCTCTGGAATAAATTATACCCTACGTCAACCTATCGGTATTGTAGGATGTATAAGCCCCTGGAATTTGCCTTTGTATTTATTCACCTGGAAAATTGCACCTGCCTTAGCAGCCGGAAATTGTGTTATTGCAAAACCTTCAGAATTAAGTCCAACAACGGCATCCATGTTAGGAGACATTTGCAATAAAGCAGGATTACCTCCCGGAGTTCTGAATATATTGCAGGGTTTGGGATCCAATATTGGCGATGCCTTGGTAAGACATCCAGGAATTAAGGCTATTTCTTTTACAGGTGGAACCAAGACTGGTCAAATAATTAGTAGTATTGCCGGACCAATGTTCAAAAAGTTGAGCTTGGAATTAGGAGGCAAAAATCCATGTATTGTATTTGCTGACTGTGATTTAAACAAAACGGTTAGTGAAGTTGCCCGACTCGCTTTTTCGAATCAAGGTCAGATTTGTTTATGTGGTTCAAGAATAATTATCGAAGAAAAAATTTACACTGAATTTAAAAATTTGCTGATAGAAAAAGTAAAGAAAATAAAAATTGGAGACCCATTAGATCCATCGACTCAATTTGGATCATTGATATCAGAAGATCATAAATCAAAAGTGCTTAACTATATTGACTTAGCCAAAAAAGAAGGTGGCAGTATTGTATTTGGAGGTAATGAAATAAAAATGGAAGGAAACTGTGCCGGGGGACATTATGTTCAACCAACGATCATTGAAGGACTTGGTCCTCAATGCAGAACAAATATGGAAGAAATTTTTGGACCTGTCATCACCTTACAGAGCTTTTCCACGGAGCAAGAAGCACTCCATATTGCCAATGCAAGTGTATACGGATTGGCTGGAACCATCTGGACAGACCACATACATCGGGCTCATCGAATGGCATCCTTACTTCAGACCGGCATTGTATGGGTTAATTGCTGGCTGGTTCGCGATCTTCGAACCCCTTTTGGAGGAATGAATTTCAGCGGCGTTGGGCGCGAAGGTGGTCAGGAAGTCATGCGATTTTTTACAGAAACTAAAAATGTTTGTATTCAATATTCTCCATCATCTGAACAAGTATGATAACTGGAATTAATACTATAATATTTGATTTTGGAGGTGTGTTGCTCAATTTGAATGAGTCTGTTACAACGAATCTTCTGAAAGAAATTCTGGACCTGTCTAAATGCAATGATCTATTGGAAATGGTTATCACGCCTTACGAAAAAGGGGAGATTTCTGAAGAAGCTTTTTTCAATCGCTTGCAAAGAAGATCGAAGACCGTTCTAAGTGGTGATAAATATTTTGAGATATGGAATGCCATGTTGTTGGATATGCCTGTTCAACGCCTGGAAATGTTGAAGAGACTTAAAAAAAAATATAGATTAATTCTGTTAAGCAATACAAACATTACGCATATTCGAAATGTACTGCGTTATCTTAAAAACCAGTATCAAATTGAAAATTTCAATTCATTCTTCGACTTTGTCTTTTATTCACACGATATCCATTTGCGGAAACCCGATCCTGAAATTTTTAATTATGTGATTGAATATGGTCATATCAATCCATCACAAACATTATTTATTGATGACAAAAAAGAAAACACCGATGCAGCCTCTACATTAGGTTTTAAAGTTTGGAATCATCCTCAGGAGACAAATATTGATGAAATAATTGATCGCGTTATTCAAGAAAATAATGGGTAAAATTATTGGTTTAAAAGAACAGTTTTTTGAAAAAATGAGACATTACTGCGCGTATCAGGATCGATGCCAGCAAGAAGTAATATTCAAAATGAGAACATTGAAAATAGATCCTGAATGGCAGGATGAAATAATTCTTTCACTTATTCAAGAAGATTTTCTAAATGAAGAGCGATTTGTCCGATCGGTGGTCAGGGGAAAATTCAATCAAAAATCATGGGGTAAGTTGAAAATTAAACAATTCCTTATTCAAAAAAATATTACAAACAATCTAATCCATGGATCCTTATCCGAGATTGATGATTCATCATACCTAAACAAAATATTACAACTTATTGAAAAAAAGAAAACCCAGTTGGAAAATGAAGGCATCAAACAAACTAAATCTCTGGTAGTATCTTACCTAATTCAAAAAGGTTATGAACCCGAACTCGTATACAAATGCTTGTCCGTTGAATGAGGAAAATATAGGCAGATGCATCGATTTACAAACACTTCAACCATTTAATATTTTCTATAAAGCTTCCTTTCCTTCACTTTAACTGTAGTCCATTGCTGAACTAACATTCAAACCGTTCTGATAACATTTGTAATATTACAAATATATATTAATATATTATAATATAACTATTTTCAAAAAATAAAGCGGCAATGTGTTTATAACTTTCCAAGGGATTTATCCAAATCAATTTTTGCATTAATCAAAGCCGTTTGAGCATCCAGCACATTGGCCTGTGCACTATACATATCCCTTTCTGCCATATTGACTTCAAGTGAACTTCCAACGCCTTCTTTAAATTTGATTAGGCTGGTATTGTAAATTTTTTCAGCAAGAATAAGTGTCTTTTTTCGCGCATCATACGTTGTCAAAGCATTCAAATATTGGGTCTTGGAATTATCAAAAGCAAGGCTTGCTCCTCTTTCAAATTCCGACATTTGAAAATTTGTTCTTTCCAGAAGTGTCTTTGCTTTACGCAGTTTAGATTTTCGCTCAAATCCATCAAAAATCGGAATATTAAGATTCACTCCAGCCAATGTTGTTGGAAACCATTTATTCTCGTTTTTATCAAATAGATCATTTCTTTGGAGAACCCTTTGGGCGGATGCAAAACCATATAAACTGGGGTAATAACTCATTTTATATCGCTTTATATTAATCTCAGCAAGTTTCTTTGCTTGTTCAATAACTGCATATTCTGCCCTGTTATTAATGTTCAATTGAATTCCCGGATCCATTACATCAATATAGGATCCGTTAACCATTTCTTCAAAGTTTTGTGTCAATTCAATCTCGTCGTTTAAGGGATAAGACATTTGATACTTTAATACATTCTTTGTAATCTCAAGAAGTCTTTTGAGTTTTTCCCTTTCGACTTGCAGATTTTGTAAAGAAAGCTCCAGTCGCTCAACATCTAATTTTTCAGATAGTCCTGTTTTAAAAATCTCTGAAACCTCTTTGTACAACTTATTGAGATTATCAATATTTTTATCGAGAATCTGCATATTCGTTTGAACAGCAATGGAAGCCATGTAAGCTTTTGCAACCTGAAACTTAAGCTCTGTTTCAGATTGTGCAATCTGTCTTAAGATAAGATCTTTGTATAATGCCTGTGCTTTAAGACCAACAAAAAAACTTCCGTCAAACAATAGGGTGGATAATTCCAACTTACCGGTTAAAGTATTTTTGGTTCCAAATTGTGCCGGAATTCCTTTACCATAATTGATATCTCTTCTGGGTAGAAGGTTCTCATCAAACAACACATCATACACCGTAGGAGATATAAAATCCGGCAATATGTTGGTAGGTATGTCTATAAAATGGGTATAATTTACCCCTGCACTTAATTTTGGCATTCCGATGGACTTGTATTCTGTCAGTAAGTCCTGCGCATCTTTGACATCAAGCTGCTGGATTTTGAGCGTTTGGCTGTTTTTCACGGCATAATCAACGGCTTCCTTTAAGGTGAATGACCTCTGCTGTGCTCCCAATGGCAAGTTCAATGCAACTATATAAAGGGCTGAGATTTTAAAAATTCTATACATGGTATGGCTAATATTAACTATGTAAAACGTCGAATCATAAACTTAATTTTGTATAAAATGTTTTGGAAACAGGCATTATTAGCCAACTTTGTACTATGGTAAAAGGAATTAGTTCGGTTGTCGTTTTTATTTTATTATACGCGTGCACCTCTAACAGTAGTCCTAAACAAGAAGCTTCAGGTAAGGAATTATTCCGCCAAAATTGCGTCATATGTCATGGCATTCAGGGAGATCTGATGACCAATGGGGCGAAAAATTTGAGCCTTTCCGAAATGGCTTTGGATGAGCGAATTTTGGTCATAACCAATGGTCGAAATGTTATGACCGGATTTGGATCCAAACTTAGCACGGACGAAATTCAAAAAGTTGCAAGGTATACCATGAACTTAAATCCAAATATTCATTGACAAAAGACCTAAAGATTTTAATTACAGGAGCCAGTGGTTTTTTGGGTAATCATCTCGTTCAATTATTACTGGATAAGGGATATCAGAATATCATTGGCTTGTATCATGATCACCAAAAGTCAGATCTACCCATACAGTGGGTAGCTTCAGACATGAATCATTTGTCAGAAATTGAAGATTTATTTGTCGACACGGATGTCCTCATTCATTTGGCAGCAAAGCTAAGTTACCAGCAAAAAGACAAAAATAAAATTCATCAAGTCAATGTCATCGGAACAAGAGAGCTGGTCAATATTGCAATTGCCCAACAGATAAAAAAAATAATATATGTAAGTTCTGCTTCAACTCTGATTAAGAATAATAAGCCAAAACTTGTAAGTGAATCAATCTCCGGAAAACCATATTTTTATAGCCATTACGCCAAATCCAAATATCTGGGAGAGTTAGAGATTCAAAGAGCCGCAGCAGAAGGCATGGATATTTTAATTCTTAACCCGCCGCTGATGTTGGGAGCTGGTGATTGGACCCGTGGTTCACTTCAGGTTTTATTTAGAATTTACAAAGGATTATGGTTTTATCCCATTGGTAATCTTGCTATTGTAGACGTAAAAAATGTAGCTTTTGCTATTGTTAATAATCTTCAGACTCCTTCGCAGCCCAAGCCAAATTTGATTTTTGACTTTCAATTGTCTTATAAAAAATTCATCGGGATAGTCTGTAAGAACCATAATTTTAAACGGCCACGCTTTGGTTTATCACCAATATTGAATCCCTTCATAGCCGCTTTAGATAAATTAAGAAGTCTTTTGTTAAAATCCCCAAATATCATCACTTTGGAAACAGCGAAAATAACCAGTCAATCGTTTGAATATGAGACTTCAAGAAATAATTTATACCCATCGCAGACCCAAATTGGTTTGGATGAACTGATCTCACAATCGGTTAATTTTAACATTAATAATAAATAATATATATAAATATTTTATTTCCAAAGGTATAAACATTTTTTTACGTTTAAAGAAACAATATATTAACTTTGTACTTTCACAATTATTATTAGAATAAAACCAATTTACATGAAAAAAATTTTACTATTAACTTCATTCTTTTGCTCCTTGCAAATGCTGATGGCACAACAGCTTCCAAAGGCATTAGACAGAAAAAAAATGCATAAGGAAGAAATGCTTTCTGTGCCATTTACCAAAAATAATTCTGAAGATGTGCTTTTAGCAAGAGATTATGACAACAGTATCTACAGCTTACCTTATGGTACTTCTGCTACGGAGCGTTATGTCATGAATCCAAATTTTAGTGCCATTCTTGCCAGTGAAATCCAAAACGATGGCGAGGTGTTATTAACTACGGGCGCTACGATGAAAAATATTGGCAATCTTACACTAACCGGTGTAAAGGTCAATACGGTAATTAATTATTATGCCTTGTCCGGAGGTTCTGCAACCAAAATATTTGATAAGAATTCCACCGACAAATTTGATCTGGAAAAAGATAGTATCGTCGGTTTGACCGTTGAACCTTTTGATTTCAATAGTGCAAAAAAAGGTGCCGGTAGATATAGTTTTCTCAATACAGTAGGACAAGATTCCGCTGATCAGGCTAAAGGGGATAATACGTATACCAGCAACATGTATGTGCTGAATAACATTATGTCCAAAGGAAGAATAGCTCCTACAACCAAGGCACTCCAAATTACACAATACTGGGGTGGAGGAACAACTTACAGAGAGACTTTAGTACCATTAAGTACTCAACACGCTAAAGGATTAACCATTGATACTCTATTTGCTGCCATTGCTTCCAACGAAGGTGTTGCTGATATTTATGCGGAAGGTAGAATTTACAAGTGGGAAGACCTGAACAGCGATCAAGATGTAAGTTCAGATGAATTAACACTGGTAGCTGTCGGAGCCTATACGGTTCCTTCCACTACTTCTGGTAATTTTACCAATCTTCGTATAGGACTGGATCCATTGGTTGGTTCAGGAGCCCGATATGAAATTGAAGATAATACCCTCTATTTCGCTTCTTTAATGTATCCGGGTGGTTCAAAATCTTTTTTTGTAGGTTACGACATGGTTCCCAGCTTGAGAATGTTGGTTAATACCAAAGATGCTGCCGGAACACTACAATTTGAAGATTATCCCTATTTAAGTTCTAGAATGCAGGATGCTGCTACCGGTAATCCTGATATGAGTTCTGTTGCACTATTCTACGTGGATTTAAATAGCGATGGTTCTGCACAAGACGAAGAAGTATTCTACTTCCCATTAGCTATGGCAATCCAGTTCGGTGGAGCAGTTGCTACCAAAGATCTAGCGAACCAGGCAGGAATCGAAATAAAGATCAATCCAAACCCTGCAAAAGAAATTGCATCAGTTAAAGTTGCATTGAAGGAATCTTCAAAAGTTAAAATTGAATTGTTTAATCTTAATGGAACATTGATTGATGCTGAAGAAAGAAATGCAGCTGGTTCAGAATTTACCAAGGAGTTCAATGTAAGCAATCTGTCTGCCGGAACCTATATCGTAAAAGCAACAACAGAAAATGGCTTTGTTAGAAAACCATTTAGTGTAATAAAATAATTCTAAGCTGGGTCTTCCTTATTAAAAAGTGAAGACCCTTCCTTTCTTACTTTTACACTATTCATTAATTAAATAAATATCAAAACATGAGAAATTTAATACTTTTATTTTTACTTTCAATGGTAAGCTATGGCAACGCTCAAAAAGTTGCAGCTATAGTGAACTCTCCCGCTGGAATCGCCGGAAGCAAGATCTTTGCCGCAGCGAGTTTTGGTGCTGATCTGGCAACAGGTCAATGGACTGGAGATCTGGTACTTGCATCTCCAAATCTTGCTTGTTCTGCAATTGTAAATGGATCAGACATAGCTGGTAAATTTTGTGTGATCGATCGCGGAACATGCAACTTTGACGTAAAATGTCTTGCAGCACAAGATGTTGGCGCCATTGCGGTAATTGTTATGAACCATAATGACCAATCAAACCGTGGAGGTCCTCCATTTGTTATGGGAGCCGTTAGCCTTGGTGGTCAAATTACCATTCCTTGCATTATGCTCGGTTATGAAGATGGCGTAGCTATTAAAGCAGCCATGAGCCAGGGTATTGTAAATATGACCATCGGCAGTTTTCCTAAAGCAGCCAATGACCTGACTTTTGCAAAATCTTACTGTGATGGTACATTCTCTCAACCGATTGTATCCCACCCATTGTTTGGAGCTTATCCTTCCAGCCAAATTAAAGCGGTTGATGATCTTAATTTCGTAGCAGGAGGTGCGGTTACCAATGTCGGTACTGCTAATCAGCAAAATTGTAAAATTACCTGTAAGGTTACCAATGGTACCAATGAATATTACAATGAGACCAGCGATCAGTTCAATGTTGAATCTGATAGTACAAATGGAGCATTTATTACCAAAGCTTTTGATTATAATGGACTAGCTGCCGGAACGTATAATGTCAATTATTCTGTTGCAAGTGATAAACCAGATGATTTTATAAGCGACAATGTATATACCTCCACTTTCAATGTGAACAACAGCATTCTTTCGAAAAGTAGATTCAATTTTGCGTCAAGAAGTCCCAACGTTAGTGGTGCCTATGTATTTGGCGGCGTTGGTACTTACCAGGAACAAATGATGCCTTTCCGTCTAAAACACGGAAAAGGACTTCAGATTGATACACTATACAGTTATATTCAAGCTGGATCAGGCGGCGTATTGGGAGGTCTTAGCGTTGAAGGAAGATTATATCGATGGGAAGATGCTAATCAAGATGATAACATCGATAGCGATGAATTAATTCTTGTGGCCATTGGAGTGGTTGATTTTCCAACGAGCGATACAAGAACTTCTGCTTTTTTCAAAGTGGTTCTTGAAAACAATGATCCAAATGTAAATGGAAGCATATATCAAGTAAATAATGATAATGATTTCTACATTGCTTCTATTCAGAATCCTGGAACCAGCAGTGGCGTTGTTACCTTCTTCGGATATGATAACGACTATAATCAGGAACTTTATGTTAGAGCTAAAGATGATGCGGGCACCTTACTATGGGAAGATTATCCAAATCTAACTACTAGAACGCAAAGTGCCAGCGGCGGTCCAGATATGGGAAGTACAGGAATACTATCGATTGATTGTTCCGGAACAAGTACAACCATTTTCTCACCAGCTTGTATTGGATTAAACATTGTTAAATCTGCAGTAGGTACTAAAGATATTTCTAATGAAGCCGGAAATAATCTTCAACTTACTCCTAATCCTGCTAAGGATATTTTAATCGCAAATCTTAAATTAAATACAAAGTCAGATGTAGACTATCAAATATTTGATATGTCAGGAAAACTTGTATTTTTTGCCAATGAAAAAAATCAAGGAGATCATTTTAATTCTTCATTTAATGTTTCTTCATTGTCTAACGGCCAATACATTCTTCAGGCAAATACTTCTAAAGGATTTTTGAAAAAATCTTTTGTTGTTGTAAAATAATAATTTTTACCCAAATAGTAAAGCCATCTCCAAACAGAGATGGCTTTTTTTATTAATATTAAAAAGATTCAACCATTGAATACCCAAATAAAAATATTTGGAATAAGGCATCATGGTGTTGGTTCAGCCTTACGGCTAAAATCCGCCTTAAAGCTTTTTCAACCTGATATTATTTGCGTTGAAATGCCTTTTGAATCAGGTCCTTCCATCAAATTACTTCAAACGCATAAACACTCCTGTCCTCTTGCTTTTCTGTATTACAATAGCAAAAATTCTGAGCAGACCATGTACTTCCCGTTTTCAGACTTTTCGCCGGAGTATCAGGCTATGCTATTCGCGTCAGAGAATAACATTCCAATATATCCCATTGACCTTCCAGCCGGAACAAGCATTCATGCAACTAATTTCAAAAAAAATATAGCTGACAACGTAAATACCACTTTACAAAACCTAATCAACGATCCTCTTGGTTATCTTGCCAAAAAAAGTGGATACACTGATACCGAAAGATGGTGGGACAGTTATTTTGAATCATGGACGGACGCAATTGAATTATTCGATATTATTCACCACCTGATGATTGAGTTGCGAAAATCCTCCAAAGGAATAGACGATACAGAAACCTTGATTCGAGAAGAATTTATGAGGATTCAGATAGCACAGTTTCTAAAACTTAATCCCTCAAAACTCGCCATTGTTTGCGGTGCATGGCATAGCCCTGCCTTGGTCCAGGAACCAACTATTCCTATATATTCAGTAGATTTAAGGGAATTAAAAACTACAACAATGAATACAGGGGTAATTCCCTGGTCCTATTCTCGTTTAGCTTTGCAAAAAACATATACAGCAGGTATTGAATCTCCTATTTGGAGTGAATGTATGTTGTCCAATACAAAAAATGCAGTGAGCTTGTGGCTGAGTAAAGCCGCGAAACAATTAAGAAAAGCCGGTTACACTGTTAGCACAGCTGAACTAATAGATTGCGAAAAACTTTCCATTGAACTGGCAATGCTACGAGAAATTCCTGTACCCGGTATTGATGAGCTGATTGATTCCTGTATTACTGTCATTGGTAAAGGTGATGCAGATAAAATTCAGATAATCCAAAGACAATTAGTCATTGGAGATCGAGTTGGAGATATCGAAATTCAAGCTCAAAATCTAAGCCTGATATTAGAATTCAAAGCTGCGTTGAAAAAACTTAAGCTACAAAAATATTGGACGGATAATTCCCATAACACTTTAGACCTGGATCTACGCAAGCCAAATAATCTCGCGATAAGTTATTTGTTGCATCAATCCATCTTATTGAATCTTTCCTGGTGTGTCCCGGAAAATCCTACGTTTAATCCGTTGGGAAATTTTCATGAAATGTGGTCTCTCCGATGGAGCCCTGAAGTCGAAGTTAATCTAATCAATGCCGCTATTCTCTCCCCAACCATTGAATCATCGATCATCGTATTGCTAAAGAAAAATTTAGAGCGGGAAACAAATCTGGAAATCCTATCAAACGTGCTGGAACATGGCATAAAATCAGGTCTTCCCAATATTTGGCAATCGCTGATAGAAAGAATCAAACTATTAAGTATTAAAAATAATGAAGTTGAAGCATTGTGTAGCCTCATAAGGCCTTTAATTGCAACCATCCAATATGGGAACCTTCATCATGTTGATATCAAACAAATGAATCAGATACTTGATCTTATTGTTCCGAAAATTATCTTAGAATTCACCACACAATGTTCATTTATTAAACCGGATCAAGCCAAAAGAATGATCAAATGTTTGAATCTTTTAAGCAACTATTTTTTACATTTTCGTACAAGTGAATACTTCGAACTTTGGGTGAATGAAATTATTTCAGCCTCAACCAACGAGTCCATTCATTCTTTAGTCAGAGGTCGGATCTGGTATATAGCATTGGAAGAAAAATGGTGTACACCTGAAAATTTTTTGACAGAACTGGAATATCAATTTCTAAAGCTTAATGAAATAAAAAAAACCGCTTTTTGGATCGAAGGATTTATGCATCAGTCTACAAAATTTTATCTATTTCAGGATGAGGCCCTTCAACTTATGACCACATGGATTAATGCGCTTGATGAAGAGCAATTTACAAATCTACTTCCTATTCTTAGAAGAAGTTTTTCAGAATTAAACTCGAAAGAACGAGATCGAATCTTCCAAAAAGTCAAAGAGAAAAATTCCATCCACTCCCAAGAGTCACAAGTTAGTTTCCATCTTCACCCACAAAGAGAGAATGCCATTCTTCAACTATTGAAATCTCTTAAAATAATTTCAACCGATCAGTCTGAATCTTAAGTCAGTAAAGAATATTTTTTTAAGTCCTGATTAGAAAAAATATCCTTATTAAGATCACTCATGCCTATGTTAAACATCGCTTTGGCCAACTGCCCTGATCGAATTCCAAATCCCGGAATAACTTTTTGAACCAACTTGTAGCACTTCCTAATCATTGCGTAGGTCCAATTTGGCTCTTTTCTAGGTTTTTCAGGAAAGATATATCCAGGTCTGCAACAATACACTTTCTTGAAGCCCAGACTTAATAATTTATTTTCAATACATCCTTTAAACTTAGCAAAGGGAAATATGCTGCGCTCTGTTCGATCAGCACCTTCTCCGCTGAGAAGAACAAAATGACAATTTTTACTGAATTTAATAATTTCTTTTGCAAGGCTAAAAGGATATTGAACGGTGATTTTCTCTAATTCTTCATTCGAAACTTGTCCTGTGTATACTCCAAGACAATAATAACATATGTCAAGATCCTTAAAATAATGTGCGATTTGTGAGTAGTCTTCGAAATCCGAATGAACAATTTGTTGAACTTTCGTACTCTTAATTTCCAATATCTTTCGGTTTATAAGAATGAGCTCTCTAATACTTTCACTTTGAATACATTCTTCAAGAATAAGATTCCCTATCATACCACTAGCACCCATTAATAATACTTTTTTTGAACCCATATGTATTGACTTAGAATTGATCTTAAAGATATCAAAAATAGAAATAATTTGATTTCACATCTCATTTAGTCAAGCTTACAAGTCTTCCTATTCACAATTGTCTTTAACTTTACCCGGTAATTTTATGGTGAAAAAAGGATTATTTATTGTATTTGAAGGGATTGATGGCTCTGGCAAAAGTACACAGATAAAAATGTTGTACGACAAATTGTCTTTACTAAATATGAATTGCCATTTGACCGCTGAACCTAGTAAGAGACCAATTGGAAGGATGATTCGAGATGTTTTCTCAGAAAATCTCCATATGGATAATTTGGTAGTTGCCGGTTTGTTTGTTGCGGACAGATTGGATCATCTATTGAATCAGCATGATGGAATGTTGAAAATGCTAAACAATCAGTATCACGTATTATGTGATCGATATTATTTATCTTCAATGGCTTATCAATCCGTTTTTGCACCTATGGATTGGATCATACAGTCAAATGCTTTATCTCGTAACCTTCTAAAGCCAGATATAACTTTTTACCTAGATGCTGATCCAGAATTAAGTCTTCAAAGAATTCATGTTCAGCAAAGAACTAAAGAAATTTACGAAACACTGGATAATTTACAAAAAGTGAGAGCAAACTATTTTAAAGCAATTGAACTTTTTAGAGATACAGAGAAAATTATAGTTTTAAATGCGAACGATTCTCCGGATAACATTGCAAAAAAAGTCTGGGAAGAAATGGAAGCTATCCTTTAATCAAATCCTTAGATTTTTCCGGACTCCACGCTTTTAATAAATTGTATTAATCCTTTAAAGTAAGTTTGCTGATCATCCCACATGCACATATGTGAGCCATTAGAACATAACACAAACGAGGATCTTTTTATTTCTTTACTCATCCACTCCATGTAAGATGGATCCATGGTATCATATTTGGCTGCTATAACTAGCACAGGCATTTCATAATTCTTAAGATCTGCGGATCTATCCCAATCAATAAGATTACCACCAATACCAAATTCACTGGGTCCCTGCATCGTAACATAAAGACTTTGATTCAATTTATCAAAAGATCTTTTCATTGGTTCCGGCCAATCCTTTAGTGGAATTCTGCAAATAAACTGATTGTAAAAATGTGGCATTAACAAATCCATATAACCGGGGTTAGAAAAATCTCCCCTGGACTCAATGGCACGAATGCTGTCTAGAATCTTAGGGTCTAATTTCTTCGAAAGTACCTGATCAGCATATGCTCCATATTTTGGGCATGACGCCATCATATTAGAGATAATCAGTCCTTTAATATTTTTTGAATACTTAACAGCATATTCCATGGCCAGTATGCCACCCCAGGAATGTCCTAACAAATAAAAGTTGTCCGAATTTAATTCCAATGCCTGACGAACTTGTTCCAGTTCTTCAACAAATCGTTCTAATTTCCATTGAACCGTATCTTCCGGTTTATCAGAAAAACCTGTTCCTAATTGATCGTAATAAATAAACTCAATACCTTCCTTTGGAAAGTAATTCTCAAAGCATTCAAAATATTCATGACTACATCCTGGCCCTCCACTTAACAATAAAACCCGGGTCTTAGGATTATTTCCAATACACTTTGTCCAAATTTTAAATTTTTTATTATTGGAGCTAATCTCTACAACTTTGACATTTCCATTTTGAATTCCCGGGTACTTATCTTCAAAATAATTATCTATAGTACGTGGGCTTTCTTTCTTTTGATTGCAATTACAGTTACAAATTGTAAAGAGAATGAATACCTTGTAAATTAGTATATTGGAAAATGGCCATTTCATGGTAAACTATTTATTAGACATAAAATTACTTCCCAAATAACAATTGTACCAGATATTCTGTATTCTATTTGGTAGAATTATTGACCTCCAGCATCGGACTTACCTCTTTATCTGAACAAAGCACAACCATCAGGTTACTTACAATTCTGGATTTTTCGTGATCGCTAAAGCTAACAATTCCCCTATCACTTAATTGTTTTAGGGCTCCCTCAACCATTCCAATCGCGCCTTCAACTATTTTAAAACGCGCTGAAACAATCGCTTCAGCCTGTTGTCTTTTTAACATAGCAGCTGCAATTTCAGGAGCATAAGCGAGATACCCAATTCTTGCTTCCATCACTTCAATTCCTGCAATATTTAATCTTTCCTGCAATTCAGCTTCCAGCGATTCATTAACTTCTAAACTGGAAGACCTTAAGGTGACTTCTTCTATGTTATCTACATGGTCATATGAAAAATGATTGGCAAGTTTTCTTACGGCCGCGTCTGCTTGAATTTTGACGAAATTGTATAAATGATCTACTTCAAAAAGTGCAGCATAGGTATCCTTGACTTTCCATACAAGAATAACGCTAATCTGGATTGGGTTTCCTCTTTTATCATTCACCTTCAATCGATCACTATCAAAATTATTAGCCCGAAGTGATACGCCCTTTTTTATAAATAGAGGATTGGCCCAATAAAATCCTTCTGATTTAATGGTTCCAATGTAATTTCCAAAAAGCAACAATACTTTTGAAAAATTAGGATTAATGATAATAAATCCAGATACTAAAATCAGAATCAAAAGCCCGTCTGTTATCCACCAAATGGGGTAATGAATAAAGTAAATTGAAACTAATAAAACAAGTACAAACGGCAATATCAGCCAGCCGGAAATGGGATTATAGATTTTTTCTTTCATGGTTTAGAATTTGTAAAGAAAACAAAACACTTCATTTACAAGTTCCTCTCCTACAAATCTTTCGACCAAATGGTCAATCCAGTCGACTATTAAGCCAAATATTATTGGGCAGGATTTGTTCTTTTTTGTTTACTGTTTAATTCAATTTTTTCCGGGGACTGATATTTTTGACCGGCTATTTTCATTAATTCTGCCTCTGCGGCAAGACTTACAAAATTGTGCCAATAACCAGCTTCTTTTATTTTCATAAAAGCATTTATAGCTTTTTCTTTCTTATTCTCCAGAAGATTCTTTACACCGACAGCATAGACTTTTATCATCCAGGATTCAGCCTCTTGCTGTGTCTTTGGTAGTGCATTGATATCTACCAAAGAGCTTTCTGAAATAGAACCTTTATAATATTTCACAGCGTCCAGATAAGGGGTTGAAACCGGCAGGATCTGCATATTCTCATTTAAATTTTTTAAAATATTTTTGGCATCAGCGTCTCTGCCAGATCTGCTATAGCACGCATACTGCCAATAATATGATCTGATCCAAAGATCACTATTGGTTGAAAAATCTCCGCATACCTCAAAAAATTTATCTGCACTACTCAGATCATTATTGCAATAGAATGACAATGCCATCATCATATAATTTCGATAGGCAAGGCTCATATTGGCAATTGAGTCATCTCCTGTCATACCAATTAGTCCCGGAGATCCAGAAGACTTTTCCAGTTTTTGACCTGCCTTCCAGAAATTATCAACGCATTCTGAAAGTTGCCTACCAAGCAACATATTCTCACCACGGTATGTATATAAATCTGCTACATCAGGAAATTTTTCAATTCCTTTAGTGAGTAGGTCAATCGCATTTTCGATTCTACCGGCCTCGCTATAAGCCCTTGCATAACGAAGATACGCCTTAGGGTCATCGGTTTTGCCAAGATAAGCCGACCTATATTCTTCGATTCTTTTATCTCTCAATGTCCAAAGTGAATCGGGGTCTTTCCATTTCGAAAGTTTTTCTCCATTTAGATCTACTGCATAAACATCAGCGCTCTTTTCTCTCTCTTCCGCGGTTGGGGTTGTATAAGTAGTTCTTGAATCATTTTTGCAGCTTACACAAAATGAAATTAAAAGGAACACATTGAAAAAAATTCGATTCATCATATATCTAATTTGAAACAAAGTTCACAATTTTTGAAGACTGCCATCAACTTCTGGCAGAATTAACAAATGTTTAAAATCCGTAAATGTTTGTATCTTAGAATGACCGATTAAAATAAATCGTTAACCAACTTTTACACTTTGTCTGGCTAACAATTTCCATTTTGATTTTTTCTTGACCCAAACCTGAAGCACTTTAAGCTGAAGATCAATGTCTTTTTTTTGTAAACTAACAGAGATTTTAGTGTTTAATCTCAAAATACAAGTGTTGCCTTCCGTCCATGAAGATATGCTGTCACATTGAATTTTCCTATAGACTAAGTAATCACTTTCATTATTTGCCAAAAGACTTTGCTTATCCTCAATCCACATGTTGGAATGACCATACGTTAGTTTTTCATGAAGCAATTCATCCAGCAATTTTGAATTCTTGTGAATCAATGCATCATTAAGTTGTATACTGAGCTGCTCGGGGCTCAATTTCTGAGCTATAATGTCCTGAAAAAATAAGATCAAAATGCAGATAAAAATTACCGGATTATTTTTCATTTTCGAATTATTTTTCTAAAGTGTAAAATGGTTGAATAACTAAAGGGATGCTTTAAACTATCTTTAATAACGACAGGAACTTCACGTTCTATAGAAGCGTTTGGGTTCATTCGAAACGGGAAAAAATCATAGAATATATCAAAATTATAGCTTTCTTCTAATTTTTTTATTTTAAAAATTTTAATCAATTCAAATACCAAATCATCACTCCAAAAGTGTTTGAAATATTTGATAAGAAATAAAAAGGCTTCCAGATCTGTATTTTCCAATCCTTCCCGTAAGACCCTTATGGCAATCTCATTGAATTGCTTATGATCCAATAAAGGTGAAATTTTTTCGACAGAAAAGGTTTCAGTAAAAATTTTATTGTTCAGAAGATACTTACATACCTTTTCAGCTGATTGACTATCATGGTACATTATCAGCGATTCAATCAGTTCCTCAAACAAATTATTTTCCTGAACAAAATTCAGATATTTTATAAAATGAATCTCCTGAATCCACCCTACCGGCAAGTTTGAAACAACAAATTTTATATTTGCTTTATTATGGTTTTTGTACCATGTTTTGGAAAAAAGTCCACCCCAATTTGATGTGGATATCTGCTCTCTGATGAATTTCTTATTTTCGTCTGAAAATATAGCTTCATCCAAAATAAACATAAGCGGGAAAAAATTAATATTCTTCTGGCTACAGATTTTTTTATACAAATTGTTTAGGCTTTCTATTATATCCTTCTCCAATTTAACTTTAACCAATAGAGAAATTATAGAATTTAATTCTTTATCCGTCCATTGATTCAAAGTATCGATGATAAATTGTATTCCTTTCAAAGGATTCCTTTGCAATTTTTTTTTGACAATATAGATCTTAGAATCACTGAATTTTTTTCTGGTAAAATCTATATCTTCAGTTATTAGATAATTCCAATTTGAATTTTGTAGAAGTATATTTTCACCACAGTCCCCTAATACGGGTAGAATAAATTCCGCCAGTTCATGATTTTTATCAGCCAGTTGAATAAAATCTATTAATAAATTTAAAGGAATGACCTGATTTTTTCTGGCTGCAAAAAAACAATATTCATATAGGATGGAGAATTTTTCATCCTCAATACAAGTTCGTAAAAAATGATCCCATTCTAACCTTATCACTCCTTGAGGAGTTTCTACTGGTTTACCGCAAAATTGGAGGCTAAGCCCGGCTTTGCAGATTAAACTCAATCTGGCCAACTCAGTGGCTTTGAATGACACGTCCGGATGCTGCGCAATCTTATCCCATTCTTCTAATAAATTAAATTCCTTTTCGAAATTTTTAATCATCATTAACAAAATTGACCTGTCTTTAAGAATATAGGTATTTGGTTGTAGGGTAATGGAAAGCTATCTTTGCGCCGATTTATAAAAATAAAAATTAATATGGCAAATATCGGTCGGGTTAGTCAAATCATTGGTCCAGTAGTTGATGTTTCTTTTTCAGGTTCATCCTCAAGTCTTCCAGAAATTTTTAATGCCTTGTGTATTAAGCGTCCGGGTAAAGAGGACCTTATATTAGAAGTACAGCAACATCTTGGAGAAGACAGTATCCGCGCTATTGCCATGGATTCTACAGATGGTCTAACCAGAGGAGCAGAAGTAATTGATCTTGAAGAAAAGATATCCATGCCCGTTGGAGAAGATATTAATGGTAGGTTATTTAATGTGGTAGGTGAAGCTATTGATGGTCTGGGACCTGTTTCTAAAGCAAAATCTTATCCTATTCACCGTAAACCACCTACCTATGAGGACCTTTCTACTGAAACCGAAGTGCTTTTTACGGGAATTAAGGTTATTGACCTTATTGAACCATACTCTAAAGGAGGAAAAATCGGACTTTTCGGAGGGGCTGGAGTAGGTAAGACCGTTTTAATTCAGGAATTAATTAACAATATTGCAAAGGGATACGGAGGTTTATCCGTTTTTGCCGGTGTAGGAGAACGAACAAGAGAGGGTAATGACTTACTTCGAGAAATGATTGAGGCAGGCATTATAAAGTATGGAGAAAAGTTCCAACACTCCATGGAAAATGGTGGTTGGGATCTGAATTCCGTTGACATGAACGGATTAAAAGATTCTAAGGCTACTTTTATTTTTGGTCAGATGAATGAACCTCCTGGAGCACGTGCCAGAGTGGCTTTGTCCGGATTAACCGTTGCGGAATATTTTAGAGACGGAGATTTATCCGATCCAGCCGGTGGAAAAGACATTTTGTTTTTTATTGACAATATCTTCCGTTTTACTCAGGCAGGGTCTGAAGTGTCAGCTCTTCTTGGGAGGATGCCATCAGCTGTTGGTTATCAACCAACGCTGGCAACAGAAATGGGTCTGATGCAGGAGCGAATCACTTCTACCAAACGCGGCTCCATTACTTCTGTTCAGGCCGTATATGTTCCAGCTGACGATTTAACCGATCCTGCACCAGCTACGACATTTGCACATTTGGATGCAACCACGGTACTTAGTCGAAAAATTGCAGCTTTAGGTATTTATCCAGCTGTGGATCCATTGGATTCTACATCCAGAATTCTAGATCCATTGGTCATTGGAGAATTGCATTATAATACTGCACAAAGGGTTAAAAATATACTTCAGAGGTATAATGAACTTCTCGATATCATAGCTATTCTTGGAATGGAAGAGCTATCAGAGGAAGACAAATTAGTTGTTCACCGAGCCAGAAGAGTACAAAGATTCCTCTCACAACCATTCCATGTCGCTGAACAATTTACTGGTATCAAAGGTGTTTTGGTCCCTATTGAAGACACCATTCGAGGTTTTAATATGATAATGGATGGAGAAGTAGATCAATATCCTGAAGCAGCATTTAATTTGGTTGGAACCATTGAAGATGCTATCGAAAAAGGTAAAAAATTACTAGCTGAAGCACAATAATTCTAAATCGAATGAAAGTAAGTATACTTACTCCTGAAAAAAATCTTTTTGAAGGACAAGCTAAATCCATAATGCTTCCCGGACTTGATGGAATATTTGAAGTTTTGGATCAACATGCTCCAATTATTGCAGCTTTAGGCAAAGGAAGTATCAAGCTTACAGATGAAAATGGCAACAAACAAAAGTTTGATATTTCAAAAGGATTTTGTGAAGTGCTGAATAACGAAGTTAACCTTCTGGTAAGAGTATCCTAGGCTTTTTACAAGCTTGATCTATTAATATTAACCACAGCCAAAATTACTATAAATACGCTGCATAAAATTGGCGTGACTTTAGTTTTGTTCGTTAATCGAGTAGCTAGACTTTGGGTTGTAAAAAAAATACTTTAAGTTTTTATAACAAACTTATTACGGTTCCTTCGCTTCCGCATAGCCAATACCTGCCTTTACTCCATTGTATATCCAAAAAATCAACCTTTGGCAGATTGTCAATTATTTTCCAGTGCTCACCACCATCTTCGGTTCGCCATACAATACCCGATTCGCCTGCAACCAATCCATGGAACGCATCTTTGAAGCAGATACATCTAAAGGGTTGATCGGTTACAAAAAAACTTTTGGCATTCCGAATCGTTTTCCAATTTAATCCACCATCCAAGGTCTTATATATGCTGCCACCAATACCACAGAGGTAACCATTGGATTGATCAATGAAGCAAATATCCAAAAAATGCTCTCCATAGACTGGAAGCGTATCCCATTGTATTCCTCCATTATCCGTTCTGAGCACTATTCCAAATCCGGCAGCAATCCAATGCAAACTGTCAATACAATGAATGACATTCATCTCTCTCGGTATCCCTAAGGATAATTCTATGGATGGCTTAGAAAGATTCGCCTTATAAATATATCCCAGACCTATTGATTCACCTCCCACCAACATAATATTACTGGAATCATAAAGATCAATGGCTTTAAAGGCAAGGTACTCATTGAAATTTACGATCGAATGTTCAGAAGTATCCAGGCTGTAAATTTTTTTGTCTATTCCACAAGCATATACATGGTCCGATACTTCTGTTGATAATGCAAATAAACCCCTTCCCTGGAGATCAAATTGTGTCCAGCTTAGTCCTTCGTTATTAGAACGTATCGCAAAAGAATTATTCCACACATTTCCTCCTACAACCAGAATATTCCCATTGTGAAAAATATGAATCGCAGCTAATTCAAAGGCTACTTTTGTATCATATTGTTTGTACTCTACGTCTTCAGTGGGCCTGCATTCAAATAGGAGCGCAGTAAATAATAGTTGAAGGATCCGATATTTCAAGAACTATTTCAGTTGAAATGGAAAAGAAACTGTTGCGTTGAGCATGCATTTTTCTCCTACAACAAAACTTGTTCTATATTCTTTACAAAAAGCACTAAAGAGTCTAGTGAGCTTTTCGAATTCCATATTTTTGGAATTTGGTTTTGGGTAATAAACGATATAATCAATTCCGCCAGCATTGTTGAAAAACATATTCATCCAAAGTTTTAACCCGCGAAGATCCATGTCGTTCTTTTTTGAAAATTCTTCCAAATCAGCCATTACCCTGGTCCATATGTCAAAAGTCTTTTCAGTTCCGCCACACAGATCAACCAGGCCCCTGGAATATTGAAGCAGAATGCCATCGTAAGCCTGTTCATTTTCGCCAATTAAAAAACTGGAAGGCAAATTTATTTTCGAGATATGATGATTGTCTGATCCAGACTGTCCAGTCACAATATTCCATAAGCCTAACACAATAATAAAGCTACAAAAATTTTTCATCATAGGTTCTGATTACAAATTTAACCATATTCTTTCAATTCTAGCTCTAATTATGCGATCATGTGTTTCTATTCTTTAAAAATTATACATTTGTACTATTAAAATTAATTTGATCAAGATGCTATTAGACATCATCTGTGGTATAATCCTGGTTTCAAGTTTTTATATTGGATATTCAAAAGGAATCCTAAAAACTGCTTTTGGAACCTTATCCATATTTTTTGGATTGTTAGCGGCATTGAAATTTTCCTTTGTTACCATTGGAATTATTGAAAAATTTCTGTCAACAGACCCTAGAATGATCATTGTCATCGGTTTTATCCTGACCTTCTTATTGGTATTATTAGGTATCCGAATGATTGGAAGAGGGTTTGAAAAAATATTGGAAACCGCTCACATTAATATTTTTAATCAAATTTCCGGAGGAATACTTTCTGCTCTTTTAAGTTTGGTAATTTTCAGCAGTGTGATCTGGTTCTTAAACCAAATTAAAGTTATTTCTGAAACTACCAAAGCTAACTCCTATTCCTATCCAGTCATTGAAAAAGTTCCTGAAAAATCCAAAGAGGTCTTTGCTGCCATAAAACCATTTTTTAGCGAATTTTGGCAAAAAACGAAAGACGCAATGGACAAAGTAGAAGCTGAACAACTTCGTTCGAAAGATCAATAATTAAAACCTGATTTTTTTTAATCTTTATGATATTGGTCAACCAAAAATTGGTAAAAGTCTTAAGTTTAGGTTTTGCCAATGCTATCACTTTATGGCCATTTATCCTTTTACAAAATAAAGAATTAGCAGAAGATAAACCACTACTGATCCATGAACAGATTCACCTTAAGCAACAGCTTGAAATGTTGATTATTGGTTTTTATTTACTCTATCTTATTGAATATTTAATGTATCGAATAAAGGGAAATAATCATTTAGAATCATACCTTAAAATTAGTTTCGAACAAGAAGCTTATCAACACGAACATCTTGACGAATATCTTACGAATAGGCGAAGTTATTTTTTCTTACACTATTTATTTAAATAAGTTCGATTCTATCAAATAAAAAATGAAGTATTGCCAATCTCTACTTTTTATTAAGAATTCTTAAGGCATCCAAAGCTTCCTGGTCTGCAGGATCGAGTTCAGTAACTTTTGCGAAATATACTTTGGCATTATTGTTATCATTTTGATTAACATAATAAACGCCTAGATATTTATATGAAAGAATAAGATTTTTTTTCACATTATCCTTATTCTTATCTACCTCACTTAATTCAATATACTTCTCGAAATAAGGCTTGGCTAAAAAATGGATGTTATCAGGATCCAGATTGGCATTACATTTAGCTCTCATAATCCAAGCCGTTGAAAAATTTGGTGTAATTTCAAGAACCTTAGCAAAATTTGAATCGGCCCGACTATACGCTTCTGTTTGAAATTGCGCCTGAGCCAGATAATATAAATCCGAATTGTTTAGTTTTTTGATAGCATCTTTTTTCAAATAATATTTCTCGGCGTTTACATAATCTTTATTATCGTAATAAGATTTTGCCAACACTCCAAAGATTTCGTACGTCCTGGATGAATCCAATTCGATAACCTTGTTATAAGCCCATTCTGCAGTATCCATCTTTTTTAATTTGGAAGCGGCCTTTCCATAGTATTCATAATCTGAAGTATATAATTTTCGATCAGCGATTTTTCCAACTTCTTTAAATAGCATTTTATTGGCATCAAATGATTCCTGGCTTTTACCGGTTTCCGCATAGGACCAAGCCAGCCATCTGTAGATCGTATATTCATCAGGATTGGATTTTATAATTTTATTTCCTTCTTCAATGGCTCTTTCATAATCTTTAGCCTGGAAGCATAAAAATTTTACCAACCTGACTTTTGCGCCCACATCATTTCCTGCCAAAGCAACATACTTTTCCAGCACAGGAATTACTTTGCTAAAGTTTCGACTTTTAATATAGGATTCATATAATTCCTTATATGCCAAAGCATAGTTCGGATCAATTTTTATGGCACTTTCTAATTTCTCAATTGCGAGTTCATATTTTCCTGAAGAGTTCCATATCCTGGCCATCTTAATATACGTTTCTGGCTCATTCTTATTTTTTTCAACGGCCACTTCATAAGATGTCATCGCTGCGCCCAAATCATCTGCAAGTAAATTAGCATCACCTTTATGGATCCAGTATTTAGCAACTTTTGGATCTAAATCCCTTGCTTTGGTAAGATACTCTAAAGCTAAGGTAGGCTGAGGATTTTTGTTATATAAGTATGCGTCACCAACCATAGCGATAATGCTATGATTTTTACTGTTTCCTTTGAGTGCATTATCGAATAATTTTTTCGCTTCATTCAAATTTTTCTTGTCCACTTCTAATTTACCTAATCCAATTTTACACTCATCGCATTTTGAATTAACGCTAAGTCCAGTGTTGTATGCTGATTTAGCAGCTTCATAATTTTCCAGTGCATAATGTACTTCGCCAATGTAATAAGCGTAAATAGAATTTTTAGGGTCTGCTGTATTCAACTTACTAAAAGTATTCAAGGCAGCGCTGTAGTTCTCATTTTCAAATTGCTTGATACCTTCCTGCAAAGTTTGCGCTTGTACAAACAAGATGGAACAGAGAATTACATTAAAATAAATTATTATATGTTTCATTTTAGTCCTTTTTACAAAGGGTGCAAAATTACAGTTTTTCATGGTACCTGTTTTTAAATTTTATTAACTGACTATTAAGTTATTGAAAAGCTTAAATTACGATCGTTAAATCTGGCTTAAAATTATCTCACAACACGTTGACTTCCACTTGTTTTTAATTCAATCCAACGGTCTGTCTGGAAGAGTGGCAATAGGCCAGCTTTGAGTAATATTCGTTGACCTATTTCACCCGTTATAAAGGACGCAAAGCCTAATCCAAGATCATTTTTCCCGGTTCTGCTTATAAAAACGAGATCCCTGGTGAATGGATATTTTCTATCCTGAAGATTATATTGATAGGGTCGATAAAATTGTTCATTCATACTGTCCTTTGGCTGTCTAACACTTAAAAGTTGAACTTTATCCAGAATGGCCTTGGCATAAGGGTCATCGGAGTCACTCATTCTGCTCCAATCCAATATTCCAATTGATCCTTGGTGCTCCAATACGTACTGTATTAATTCATTGGTATTTTTCTGAGCATAAAAATTAGATGGCAGTCTGTCCAATTTGCCGAGATGCATCAGATACTGAGGAATTCCGGATTGAGCATTTTCTATGATATAACTTTTGGAGTGTTCACTGTTATTGTTGGTTAATGCTTCCACAAGGTCTTCGTAGCTGATACATGAATCATGACTTTGAGGGGAGGAAATGAAAGCCAAAGCGGATACTGCAAAAGGGAATTCCCTTGGGTGTAAATTTCTATTCTTGTCTAAAAACTCCCGCTCATCGGCCATTAAACTTCTGGAGGCAATGATAACTTCTGCAGAATCATTTAAAAAATTGCGAAACAAATCGAACTCAGAAAGGTAATTGATATGAATTTTAGCATAAGGGTAATTTCTTTCAAAAATATCCTTTTCCTGTTCTATAATTGTTGAAAGGGCTTCATCGCATTGGATATGGATTTCACCGGCCGTTGGACTACTTTCCTTTATTGGTGGATTGCTACAGCTAAGTATACCAAGGAACAGTAGAATATAATACCTGCAATGAGTCATTAATGGGGTTTTAAGAATTAAAACGTAAAATAAGGATTTATGTTAATCTTATCAAGCTTTTGGTAGTAAGACCTGTTAAGCTATCTTTGCGGTTCTAAAAACAAAACGTATGCAAAATTTAGTTTATGTATTGCCCATTTTTGGAATTCTGGGCTTATTGTACATGGCTTATTTATACTCCTGGGTATCTAAACAAGATTCCGGGGATAGTAAAATGAAAGCTATTTCAGATAGTATTGCAGAGGGAGCAATGTCCTTTCTCAAGGCTGAATACAGGGTATTGGCCATATTTGTTGTTATCGCCGGTGCTTTATTGGGGTTTCTCAGTACCCAGGTGAGTACAACCCACTGGTTAATTGTTATTGCCTTTGTCCTTGGCGCTGTCTTTTCTATTACAGCAGGCTATATCGGAATGAAGATCGCAACCAAAGCAAATGTCAGAACGACGCAAGCTGCACGAACCAGTTTAAGCAAAGCATTGGAAGTTTCATTTAAGGGTGGTACTGTTATGGGACTTGGTGTGGCAGGATTAGCTGTTCTCGGTCTTTCAACATTATTTGCCTTATTCTTCAATTATTTCATGGGTGGGGTCTGGGGACCTAGCATGATTAAGGGAAACAATATGGAGGCATATCAGGCCATGAGTGTAATTCTGGAGGTGTTGGCAGGTTTTTCTGTAGGTGCTGAATCTATTGCGTTGTTTGCAAGGGTTGGTGGAGGAATTTATACCAAAGCCGCCGATGTTGGTGCAGACCTTGTTGGCAAAGTTGAAGCAGGGATACCTGAAGATGATCCTAGAAACCCAGCGACCATTGCTGACAACGTTGGTGATAATGTTGGAGATGTAGCTGGTATGGGTGCCGATCTTTTCGGTTCTTATGTTGCAACCGTGTTAGCCGCAATGGTTTTAGGCAATTATGTTATAAGGGATAACGGGGGTTCTATTCAAGATGCTTTTCTAGGATTAGGTCCAATCATTCTGCCTGTGATGATTGCCGGAGTAGGTATACTATTTTCTATTATTGGGTCTTTTTTCGTAAAGGTCAAATCCGATAATGCCAAAGAACAACAGGTTCAATCTGCCTTGAACTTAGGAAACTGGAGTTCAATTCTACTAACTGCTATTGCCTGTTATTTTTTAATTCACTGGATGCTACCAGAGACCATGAATATGGAATTTTTTGAAAGAGGAAAAATATCTGTAAGTCAGATGGATGTTTTCATTTCCGTTCTGGTTGGACTTTTTGTTGGTGGAGCTATTTCCTGGATGACAGAATTATTTACCGGCTTAGGAAAAGGTCCCGTAAATGATATCGTTCAAAAATCAGGAACCGGTGCTGCAACAAATATTATCGGTGGTCTAAGTAATGGAATGTTAAGTACTGCTGGTCCTGTTATTTTATTCGCTATAGCCATTTATGTCACCTACTCTTTTGCAGGTTTTTATGGCGTTGCCATTGCCGCTTCAGCCATGATGGCAACCACAGCTATGCAATTGGCGATTGATGCATTTGGACCCATTGCTGATAACGCAGGTGGAATTGCCGAAATGAGTGAGTTGCCAAAAGAAGTAAGAACAAAAACAGATATTTTAGATTCCGTTGGAAACACTACCGCTGCCATAGGTAAGGGATTTGCTATTGCATCGGCAGCATTAACCGCTTTAGGATTGTTTGCCGCCTATGTTACTTTTACTGGTATTAAGGGTATCAATATTTTTAAAGCAGATGTTTTGGCAACTTTATTTGTTGGTGGAATGATTCCTGTTGTCTTCTCCGCCTTAGCCATGCGATCGGTAGGAAAAGCTGCCATGCAAATGGTGAATGAGGTCAGAAGACAATTTAAAGAAATTCCCGGAATTTTAGAAGGCACCGGCAAACCGGATTACAGCCGCTGCGTTGCCATCTCTACTCAAGCTGCATTAAAAGAAATGATGCTGCCAGGAACCATAACCATTGTGATGCCTATTCTAATTGGATTTACGATGGGTCCTGAAGCCTTGGGCTCTTATATGGCCGGAGTATGTGTCAGTGGAGTTGTTTGGGCGATTTTTCAAAACAATGCAGGCGGTGCATGGGATAATGCAAAGAAATCCTTCGAAGCTGGTGTTGAAATTAATGGAGTAATGTATTATAAAGGATCAGATCCACACAAAGCGGCCGTCATTGGTGATACAGTTGGTGATCCTTTTAAAGATACATCTGGTCCTTCCATGAATATTCTAATCAAATTAACTTGTTTGGTTGGACTAACCATGGCACCTATTTTAGGCGAGCGTTTTGGCAATAGTCACAGTTTTGAATCAAAGCCAGAGAAAAAAGAAATTCGATTTGGCCAGATAGAAAATAAAAATTTGGAAAGTAAAAATATTTCCAATTCATTGAATCAATAATACGGCTAATTTAAGCCACTAATATTTTTAAAGAGACAAACCGGAATGACTCGGTCTGTCTCTTTTTTTATGAACAAGATACCAATTCAATAAATAAGTCTTGTCAAGTAAAACTTGATATAAGAATTACAACCCTTTGTATCTGTAAGCTGAATTAATTTCAAGTTTTCATAATGGTATAAATTTTTCAGAGAAATAAAATCTTCATCCTCTCTAATTTTTCTGGAACTTAATTTAATTCCACTAACATTATAGCGTCTCATCATAACAAACTGGTGGGAGATGTTATCTATTTCTATCTCTGAACTTGAAATTTTTCGGTAGCTAATTATATTTTTTATTTCATCGTCCGCTGTATTTACATAATTAGGATTCCGTTTTAATTTGACCATTTCAAAAGAAGTAAAAACTGAACTGGTGCTGGACAGTATAGCAAGATAGGAATTATCTGAAAAATATATAAAGTTCGTTACATCAAAACCATTAAAGTGGAAGGCATTATTTAAATCAGAATCTGGAAGAAATTTCCCATTGGTCGTAATTCCAAAATATTTTAGTCTATCTAATAGTTAATTGTATAAAAAGAAATACAATAAATAATTATTTAAATAAATTTATCTTTGAGCGATGAGTAAATCTGAAACTTCGAAAGTTATTCAACGGAAAGCATTTCCAAGAGGCCGCTTTCCACATTTCCGACGCGCAGGTGACTTCATTTTTGTATCCGGTACCAGCAGCCGAAGACCAGACAATAGCTTTGAAGGGGTTGAAGTTGATGAGATGGGTACGACCAAACTGGATATACGTGTTCAAACACGCGCGGTTATTGAAAACATACGTGACATACTCAGTGAAGCCGGAGCTGAATTGAAGGATGTTGTTGATGTTTCAAGCTATCTTGTCAATATGAATGATTTTGCAGGATACAACGAAATATACAACAGTTACTTTGATTACGACGGACCTACCCGAACAACGGTAGCCGTACATCAGCTTCCTCACCCCCACTTATTAATTGAAATTAAGGTAACCGCTTATAAACCATTATGAGTACCGATAAAAAATATACTTCCATTCATTACGCTTCTTATCTCCAGCTTGACAAATTATTGGATGCTCAACATACCAGAAGTAAGGAGTTGGGTTCAGAAGCACATGAAGAAACATTATTCATTATTATTCATCAGGTCTATGAATTGTGGTTTAAACAAATGATTCATGAACTGGATTCCATTATGCTCATGTTCAGTACAAATACTGTGGATGAAAAAAACATCGACGAAGCAGTTCTTAGACTTGAACGTATCAATGAAATTCTTAAACTTTTGATTCAACAGATCAAAGTGCTTGAAACAATGACGCCTATTGATTTTTTGGAATTCAGGGCTTATCTATTTCCTGCTTCGGGATTCCAGAGTTTTCAATTTAGATCTTTTGAGGTCAAGCTTGGTCTGAAGATGGATAAAAGAATTGCTTATACTGCACACAAATATTATACAGAATTTAGTCCGGAAGAGCAAACCATAATAGAAGATCTTGAAGAAAAACCAAGCTTATTTGATCTCATTCAATCCTGGCTAGAAAGAACACCATTTATTGATCTGAAAGATTTTGATTTTAAAAGCAAATACTTAGCTTCTGTTCAAAAAATGTTGAAGAAAGAATCCGAAGCAATTCAAAATTCAGAATATCTTAACGATTCAGAAAAGCAAATGAGGATGAAAATGAATGGTGATATCCATACATTTTTTAATAATTTGTTTGATGAAAACTTTCATAATCAGCAAATTCAAGATGGTAAAATCAGACTATCTTATAAAGCAACCATTGCCGCACTGATGATTCAACTCTACGGTACAGAACCTTTACTACAATTACCGTCCAGATTGATTAATACCATCGTTGAGCTCGATGAATTGTTGACCAATTGGAGATACAGACATGCCCAAATGGTTATGAGAATGCTCGGGAGAAAGACCGGAACCGGAGGTTCGTCTGGTCATGAATATCTTATGGAGACCGTAAAAAAACATCAGGTCTTTATAGACTTTCACAATATCAGTACCCTGATGATACCCCGTTCTGATATTCCGGACTTACCGGATGAATTAAAAAAGACCTTAGGCTTTGTTTATTCCAGTAAATAACCGTTATTGAAAAAAATAGATATTCACACACACCTTATTCCGGAAAATCTGCCTCCTTGGGCTGAAAAATTCGGATATGGTGGTTTTATTCAGCTTGACCATCACCAACATTGCAAGGCTAGAATGATGATTGGTGATAAATTTTTTCGTGAAATCGAAAGCAATTGCTGGGATCCAAAGGTTCGAATATCAGAATGCGATAAAAATAATATTGACATACAGGTCCTAAGCACCGTTCCAGTTCTTTTTTCATACTGGGCTCAGCCAAAAGATGCGTACGATATTTCCAGATTCTTAAATGATCACCTTGCAGAATGCATCAGGATGTTTCCAGATAGATTCATTGGACTTGGAACGGTACCCATGCAGGACCCTCAATTAGCCATTCTGGAAATGGAGCGATGCGTAAATAGTCTTGGATTTGCAGGAATTGAAATTGGGTCTCATATTAATGATTGGAATCTTAATGAGATTGAATTAGATGCTTTCTATAAAGCAGCTGAAGACTTAAATGCTTGTCTTTTTGTACATCCCTGGGATATGATTGGGAAAGAAAAAATGTCCAAATACTGGCTTCCTTGGTTGGTTGGGATGCCAGCAGAAACGTCATTAGCCATTTGTAGCATGATTTTTGGCGGCGTATTTGAAAAATATCCCCGACTAAGGGTTGCCTTTGCACACGGTGGAGGATCTTTTCCGGGAACGTATGGCAGAATAAAACATGGCTTTGAAGTTCGGCCAGACCTTGTCGCAGTCGATAATAATGTTCATCCAGACCACTATTTAGGAAAATTTTGGGTTGATTCTCTTGTTCATGATCCTGATATGCTTCAGAAATTAATTAAAATGATTGGAAGGGAAAAGATTGCATTAGGTACAGATTATCCATTTCCTTTGGGTGAATTAGAACCAGGAAAATTAATTTCATCAGCAGGCTATGATTTAGAAACCCAAGCCTGGCTCAACTTTAAAGCCGCTGAAGCCTGGCTTGGAATTTCATAATTTAGCTTCATTCTGCTAGTCAATTTTTGTAAATTTTCGAACCATCCTTCCGGATTTCGTATCCATTATTTCTACAATATAAATTCCTTGGGTTAGTTGATGAAGGTCAATGGTAATTGATTTTGGGTCATTCGAAAATCGCTCCGTAATCAATTTCAAACCTTCCATGCTTTTTATATTCACCAGTATTTCTTCTGAAATGAATTCACTAAATTCGATATTCAATTCATTCTTAACAGGATTTGGAAATATTTTACAATGCAAGTCACTAATTTTATCTAAAGTAGAAGTGACACAGGCCCAGCGGTTCACAAATATTTCTCCCGCAGAATATAGCTCACATTTTTTTGTACCGCATGAATCATAAGATTCCAAAGCCCAGGTAACTTTATTGGGATGATTGACAGAATTCCATACAGCATTGGAAGATCTGGCAACGCCTTTTGCATTGGTCGATCCGATTTGATCAAATTCTCCCGCAACATATAGTTCTCCGTTATAAATTTTAAAATCATTAATAGAATTGGAAGAAACAGAAACATCGCCTTCAACAAAAGCTGACCATGAAGCACCATTCCATTTGGCCAGATGTTGCGTATTAGGCAAACCATCTGCATTTAAAAAATGACCACCTACTAATAATTCATTATTCCAAACTAATCCAGACTCAACACCATGATATAGTAAATTATTGACAAGGTTAATGCCTGTTGTTGTCAAAGGACTCCAGTTGGTTCCATTCCATTTGGCTATACAGTTGTATGGGTTACCAAAAAATGCTCCGGCAGCATATAAATCATTGTTATAAATTGTCAGCATTCCAATAGGATAAGGAAGTCCGTTGCTAAAGGCAGACACCCAACTATTATTCCATAAGGAAATATTATTCACCACTGAATTACTTCCATTTAATGCAAATTGACCAGCAACTACCAAACCATTGTTAGTACTTAACAAAGCAAATACAGCGGGTGTGGGATTAATACCGGTTACACCACCACCAACATTATGCCAACTCGTTCCATCCCAGGCCGCTATATTATTAACTGAAATATTGCCTGCTAATGTGAATTGTCCACCAACATACAACATTCCATTATGTACTGCCATACATCTTATAGTACCATTTACTCCTCCTGCCGGCAAGTTGCTCCAATTTGTTCCATCATACTGTGCAATATTTGATACGGATTGATTGTCGATTATTGTAAACTGACCCGCAGCAAATAATTTACATTGAAAATTTTCAAGATCGTATACAATTCCATTGTTCGCTCCTATGCCTTGCCAAACCTGATTGCCATTACATACCGTACCATTACACGATGCGGACGAGTCCACTGGTTTACATTCAAATAATTTTGAAAAAATACATGAATCCAGGATACCATTCTTAAAATAATAAAATTTCAATTGAATGGTAAAAAGTGTTGCTCCAACAACGCAAAAATCAACAGGAATCGATGGTCCGATGGGTAGAAATCCAGAGGTATGCCCAATATTAAAAGAACTATTGTTTAAGTTACCTAGTACAAAATTTGTTCCTGCTACCACATTGCTAAAATTTCCATTAGAAAGTGACACAGACATTGCTACGAGACAACTTTGAAGGGGAACATTGATTTTAATATTATGGCAACATAAGCCAGGCGAATTGCTAATCTGATCAATTTTTGCAACTAAAGAATCGCAATTACATGGCTTATTTACAGCAGGACAATCAAAGGTCTGAGACTCAATACAACGTTGTTCCATTCCATTCTGATCCTTATAAAAGTATTGTACCGTAATCGTATATACCGTAGCGCCCACGACGCAAAAACTGGCTGGTGTTATATTTCCCGCAGGAATATAGCCTGAATTGTGCACCAAGCTAAATGAATTATTCCCTTGGTTGGTTACAATGTATCCAGGTAAACTTGTAATATTAACGAAAGCGCCACTCGTAACTGTCACCGCAATTTTAGTAAAACAATTTGTTGTTCCAACTTGACTTGTAAAAGAATAGCAACAGATTCCTGGACTTGTCTTGATGGAATTAATTTGTGTTTGCAATGAATCACATCCACAGGTTAATCCCGATTTTGGACAATCAAATATTTCAGACTTTATGCATCTTTGTTCTATTCCATTTAGATCTGTATAGTAGTAGGTAACTGTTATGGTATATAAACTTGCACCGGTAACACAAAAACTGGCTGGTAAAACATTTCCTGAAGGAATATGTCCACTTGTGTGTGTAACAGTAAATCCGCTATTGCCAGAGTTACTGATGTTATAGCCTGATGTTGCAAGTACATTTGTAAAAATGCCAGAACTCAAGGCAACACTAATTTTAGTAAAACAATTTGGTGTTCCAATATGACTACTAAAGTTATAACAGCATTTACCTGAAATAACGGACAATTGATTAATCTGTGTTGTAAGAGAATCACATCCACATATTGGTTTGACTACGGGGCAATCAAATAATTGTGAAAAAATACACCTTTGCTCTGAACCGTTTTGATCAATATAGAAATATTGTATGGTTATGGAGTATACTGTTGTACCCGTAACACAAAAATTAGCTGGAATAATATTTCCAGAAGGCAGATGACCTGTTTGATGTGTAATGGTAAATGAATTTCCACCACCTGTAATATTATAGCCTGTTGTTGGCGCTATATTTACAAAACTCCCACTATTTATGGATACCCCTATTTTAGTATAACAATTATTGTAGGGAATAGTACCCAAAAAGTTGTGGCAACATAATCCTGAAATGGTGCTTGTCTGGAATATTTGATTATCTAAACTATCACAATTGCAAGTTGGAGGTTGGGTACAATTCCTGATCAGCACTTGTTTACAATCCGGAATAACCACGCCATTATTGTCATAGTAGTTGATGGTAAATGTCAACGGACTTTGGAATCCCGTTACACAAAAATGTCCGGGATTAATACTTCCTGTGGGTACCGAATTTCCATTTGGAATAAAGCAAACACCATTGTTAGTCGAACTAAAAGTCCATCCTGCATTCGCAACCACTCCGGTGATATTCCCGCTATTGACCATAAGACAAATCTTTGAAAAACATTTTGACTTTTTGCTGTAACTGGAAAAATTCCAACAACATTGGTTTTGACTTCCAAATGCAATGAGATTTGCTTTTGTAGAATCACAGCATTGCTCTTTTTGTGTACCATCATCCGGGCATTCAAATCGAAAAGTTGCCTTACATGTGTCGCTAATATTTCCATTTACCCTAATGTACAATATACTTATCGTGACAGGATTGGTCTGACTATTTAAACAAAAGGCCGCCGGTGTAATATTCCCCGTTGGAATAAATCCTGAATTATGCGATAAGGTAAACATTTGACTTCCTGAATTATTAAGCGAATAAGAAAACGCAGGTGCAATATTGTTAAAAGTACCGCTATTTGTTATGACCGTAATTTTATTGAAATAATTGCTTAATGAATTTGTTGAACGCAACAAATAACAACATGAAGATCCACTGTTGTGTTGCAATTCAAGGAAGGATGTCAACGAATCACATTTCTTAACAGCAGTAATATCCGAACAGTTCAGTACATATTGATACTTACAACTATCAAGTTTTCCAGCATTTTGAAAATAATAATATACCGTAACGGTAAAAAATTCAGCATCCTTAACACAAAATGAACCGGATTGGAATAATCCGATAGGAATTGTTCCAGCCTGATGCGCTAGGGTAAACGTATTTGAACCTGATGTCTGAAGAATCCAGCCCTTAGCTGTGTTTGCAGAAATGTTGACAAATGTTCCAGCATTGGTTAAGACTTTCATGAATGTAAAACACTTATCCGAAGCCAATTCACCGGAAACCGAATAACAACATAAATTATTTAATGCGGAGATTTTTGTAATTTCATTTTTATTATAATTTCCACAATCACAAGGTCTTGAAATAATTTTAATCGTATCAAAACATTCACTTTTGCAAATTCCTTCTTCTACCTTTAGCTGAATAACATAGGATCCCGGTTGTTGGAACTTTAATTCCAGGCTGTCATTGTTGCTTGATAAAAAATTAATATTATCAATAGTATAATCCCACAATTTTTTTGTTTTAGGACCTCCATTTCCTTCATATTTTATCTTAACTACATCACCGACATAAGCAGTTCTCTTAAAGTCAATCCTACAATCTAAGTTACATTTAAAATTTGAACAGACAGTATCATAACAAAATCCATTAAACAGAACACAACAATAACAATCTTCTTTGGGTGGAGAAAAACAAGAAGTAGTGGAAATTAAATTGTTGGTATTGCACTCAAACCATTTATAGGATAACACAGGTGGAGATGAACACAATTGACTATATTGTTGATAAATGGATCCTTTGAATGGAGGAAATACTTTAATTCTTGTAATCGCCTGAATACCTGCGTTTTTACAATGTTGGTCTTCGACATTTATTATCGCTATCGTCTGGCTTGCGGTTGGACATACGCGTACTATATTAGAATTTGAAGGGCTTCGATATGTTGTTACCCCATTGGTATCTCTGACCATAAATACGAATGGAGGATCACCTATGAAATCAACTCTTAAGCCAAGACAGTTTCCTGAACAAACCGAATCGGTTCTAAGTACAAATCTTGCGGTTGGCAAGGACCGGACAAATATTTGCTTTACACAGGTATCTGGACCAGTACCAGGCTCTTGAGTAATAAGTGTAATTGAGCAATTACCCGTTTGTAAAAAACATGCCTCATGTGGATTTTTCGAATTTGGATTGCTGATAGTTCCACAACTAATATTCCATAGGTATGAAGCGTTGTCGGAATTTGTTCCAACATAGCTCACCGCGATGCAATCATTGAGACACACGGTATCGGATGCCTGAATACAATTTACCTGACAAAAAATTGTTGAAAAGGGAGATAGAATAGAAAGAAGTAGTAGAAATAACCATTGATTTTTCATAACCAAAATTTTAATTTAGTAATAAGAGTGAGTTCTTTAACTCAAAAAAACAAATATGATTATGTGGCTACCTTACTACAAATTTACTACAATTATCCAATCCATTAAAATTTCTTTAAAAAAAGAAGCCCCCGATTATTAAGAATCGGAGGCTTCGGAGTTTTGATTATTAAATGTCTTTTAGATTATTCTATTACAATCATCTTCTTAGTTGCTGTGTTGTGATTTGCATCTAGCTGATAGTAAAGGACTCCGCTGGTTCCTATTTCTTCTTTTTTCAGTTGATAACTATTCATTCCTTTCGAACCTTGTAGTCTATAAACACGCATCACTTTTCCAGCCATATCATAAATTGTCAATTTCACTAATCCTGATTCAGGCAAACTGTAATTAATTGTCGTTACTTTATTGAATGGATTTGGTTCATTCTGATACAATTCAAAAATTCCGGTTTCAACAATTTCTCCTTTGTTTCTTGCTTTTAATTGTACGTCTAATACATCACCTTTGGCATTATAAGCCTGTGCTTTGGTTATGTCACTGCTTATAACCATATTTTGGCTTAGCTTTCCTGAACGCAACACTCTATATTTAACTTTAAACAAGATATCATTGCTGTTAAAGCTTTCACCCTTATTAGAGTTCCAGCTGGTTGTCAGAATTCCCCGATTAATCTGGCTAACTCCAAAATTGCTTTCATCCACATTCAGAACGCCTCTTTCAATTCCCTCGTAAGACAACATACCTATGTCAAATTTTAAAGTGAATTGGTAACCTTCGATATCATTAAAGTTTTGTGCGTGATATTCCACAACAACTTCTTCACCAGCAACTAATTCCCTTTCGTCAAAATCAATTTTTAGATTTCCTGAACTTCGATCTTTAACGGTTCCGATATTCTTAGCTCTGGCGCTATTGGTTATATCTCCCATTTTGATGGCCATAAATGAGCTTTGCTGTAATTCATCTACCGCTGTTTGTGTAAAATGGATATCCTCCACTCTTGGTGCATCAAATGGATTTGTTGGATCAGTAAACTTATACTTGTTAGGAACAAATGTCCAGGATTTGACTTTACTAAATTCGCTGATTGTACCAAGTATCAATTTTCTAATTTCGGCTATATCAGCTGAACTTATACTCTTACTATTATTGACATCACCTGCTATTAATTTGTAAGGCGAGTTAATCAACTCTTTACCGAGTATATGTTTCTGTAACGCAACGATATCCTGCGTGGTAACTCCATTCAATGGATCATCCTTACGCTCAGGTTCTACGATATAATTTGCACTTAAATCCAAATCACCGAAACTATATGGACTTCCAACTTTTTGAACAATCATTGAACCGTTCATATATAATCGAAGATCTACCGGACTCGTTTCTTCATTCTTCTCTGTCATGATTTGTCCAGTAATTTTTCCCTTCGCTGAACCAACATTTGGACACAGGTTGTTGTCCTGAATAATAATGAGCGTCTTGCAATAATCTTTATTGCCTTCTTCATCTTCAACCCACATTTCAACATCAATGTTCAACTCATCATTGACTTTCTTTTCAACGAAATCATCGCAACAAATTCGAATGCTGGTTTTATTAGGATCGCCATCAAAATAGAATTTCAACTTATCCTGTGGTGTACAGTTATCATAGCTTCCACGATCCAAATCTTTTGCCCAAATGTCAATACACTTGGATGAAGGCATTGGTACAGTAATAACTCCTGTGGCACAATATGGTGTTGGTGCTTTGCAATCTCTAATTGTAAATAAGCTACAACAGACTCCAACATTTCCACAACCATCTTCAACAAACCAGCAGATTTTGTGCGTTCCTACCGGATATTTTCCACTTCCATTAAAAGGATTATGGTTATCATCTGCATATGGGTTGTGACTATACTCAACGGTATCACCTTGCTTGTATTGCCTTGAAGTTAAAGTGCCAACTCTTGTATCATAAGCTCCGTGGATGCCTTTTCCATCATTGTATAGGTCAATTTTATACTCCCAACTTAACCAGTCTTCAGGTGTACAATTGTCCGTAGTTGAAGCGGTAAGGTTGATATGACCATAACAAATTTTGTTGCTTGCATTTAATGTTGCCGGTTCACAATCTCCTACTTCACATTGTACCACTGGCTTATCCTTATCTCTCACTTTAATTATTTGTAGCGCAGTCCACCTACCATTTGTTTCATTGATAAATGGATCATATTGACACCAATCGATAACTGTCCAGGTTCTTAAAATCTTATAACAAGCATCAGGCTCTATAGTAAATTTCTCATCTCTGTATTCGATTGAAATCAATGAACAGTTGTCATCTGCATTGTTAATGATTTGCGGTCTTCCCAATTGCGGATTATCCGGACTGGTATCTGCGCCGCATCCATCCAAGGTAATTGGTGTAGCAGTGCAAACTCCATTTGGCCACATCAAATCGGTAAACCGTGGGTCATTACATGTATTGTTATCAATATAGAACGGATCACAATCTACTACCCAGATGGTCTGTATAGCGGATACATTAAGATTATTAGGTCCTATGGTTGATATAACTCTTTGTATCTGACCCTGTCCACATTCTCTTAAGTCATTTACAGTGATTGTTGGGACCGGATTTCCACATGAATTAATCACGTATCCGTCAAATCCCCATACCAGCTCATATTTTCGATCCCAATGTGCTGTATCGAAGTACACATTATAATAATCACACGCTTGATTTGGTGCTGGTTTTGGTACAACATTCGTTGCGACATAACCAGGATATCCAGTATATACGTTTCGCTTACAGAATTTAGCACAAACGATATCTTGTGTTACCACCTTGCGACGCAAAGTAAGGTCTGTTACTACCTTACCAAATGTAGCATCGTTCGGATTCGTCAAAGTATTGATATCAAACCAGAAAGAACAACTAACGACAATATTCGGCGGAGGTATAACTGTTGGTACAGCTTTATTTTGTACTTCAACTTCGACCATACAATCTGCAAATCTGCCATTTAATACACTTGTTGTAGATGACATTCTGTTGGGAGCA
>WBZT01000140.1_pt1 | contig 61555 bp, 53 predicted proteins | sample 5204241 | NCBI WGS metagenome assembly WBZT01 (sample SAMN12344358, study PRJNA552823) | activated sludge metagenome | biome: Activated sludge suspended growth; feature: Nitrification reactor; material: Wastewater; isolation source: activated sludge from nitrification reactor of wastewater... | reverse complement strand
TCCCAGAACGTTCCGGCGTACTCCTGGTCACTGCCGATCGGCAGACCCACAAGCAGGTCGCCGAGGCCCACTCCCAGCAGCAGAGGCACGAGCAGGCTGGATACTGACAACGCCCAACTCCAGCCCGAGCGCCACCGATCAGAGTCGCGTTTGCCGCGGTACTCGAACGACACTCCGCGCACGATCAGGGCGACGAGAATGACCACGAGCGCCAGGTACAGCGACGAGAACATGGTCGCGTACCAGCCGGGGAACGCCGCGAAGATCGCCGCGCCACCCACGATCAGCCACACCTCATTGGCGTCCCAGAACGGGCCGATCGTGTTGATCGCCACTCGGCGTTCGGTGTCGTTGCGGCCCACGAACCGGTGCAGCACGCCCACGCCGAGGTCGAAACCTTCCAGCACGAAGAACCCGACCCAGAAGATCGCGATGATCACGAACCAGATGACAGTCAGATCCATCGCATGTCCTCAGTAGGTGAGCGCTGGTTCGCGGTCGGCGGAGTCGGTGTCGTCGTCATCTGCCTCGTCCGGCAGCCCGGCCTTGGCGGCGCGCAGCATCAACGTCAGCCACACGGCTCCGATGATCAGATAGACGAGGGCGAACACGATGATGCTGATCCACACCTCGGTCGCGGACACCGACGGACTCAAGCCATCCTCGGTGAGCATCAGTCCCTGGACGATCCACGGCTGGCGGCCGTTCTCCGTCAGCATCCAGCCCGCGGTGTTCATCAGGTATGGAGTGACCACCGCGATCATCGCCAGCGTCCAGAACCAGCGGGCCCCCTCCAGCTTCCTGCGCCACCACAGGAAACCGCCGATCAGCGCGAGCAGGGCCACCAGGGTCGCCGTGTAGGCCATGACCCGCATCGACCAGTACTGCACGAACACGTTCGGGATGTAGTAGCCGGGGCCGTACTCCTGCTCGTACTGCGCCTGCAGTTCGTTCAGGCCGATCACCTGGCCATCGAAGGAGTTCGTGGCCAGGAACGACAGCAGGTAGGGAATCTCGATGATCTTCTTCGGGTCCTGGTCGTTGTTGCCGCCACCGATCTGGAACGCACTGAACGAACATGGCTGGCACGTTGTCCACTGCGCCTCGGCGGCCGCGATCTTCATCGGCTGGTAGGTCGCCTCGACGACACCGAGTTCGCTGCCGACCCCCATGGCCAGGATGATCGACGGGATCAGGACTGCGAGCGAGGTCTTGGCTGCGGTGAGGAACTCGGGGTTCTTCGTTTGTGATCCGCCCTTGAGGGGCTGGTCCTGGCTCGGGTGACTCTGGCTCGGGTGGCTCTTGTTCGGGTGACTCTTGCTCGGGTGACTCCTCCGGAGGTGATAGGCGGAAACGGCCAGCATGAACACGCTGCCGGTCACCGCCGACGCGAGCAGAACGTGCACGTAGGCGGTCAGGAACACCGGGTTGGTGAACACCGCCCCGATGTCGTTGAGTTCCGGGCGCCCGGTCTGGGCGTTGGTCGCGTAACCGACCGGGTTCTGCATCCAGGAGTTGGCCGCCATGATGAACATCGCCGACAGTGCCGCTCCGACGGCGACGAGCCAGATGCACGCGAGATGGACGCGGCGCGGGAGACGGTCCCAACCGAACAGCCACAGACCCAGGAACGTCGACTCCAGGAAGAACGCCGCCAGCCCCTCCATGGCCAGCGGCGCCCCGAACACGTCACCGACGAAGCGGGAGTACGCCGACCAGTTCATGCCGAACTGGAACTCCTGCACCAGGCCGGTCACCACGCCGATCGCGATGTTGATGAGCAGCAACGTTCCGAAGAACCGGGTCAGTTTGCGCAGCTGTGCGTCGCCACTGCGATGCCAGCGGGTCTGCAGGATCGCGGTGAGGAACGCCAGCCCAATGGTGAGCGGGACGAATAAGAAGTGGTAGATCGATGTCATCGCGAACTGCATCCGCGCGAGATCGAGGTTGGACATCCGACGGCTCCGTGGGTTCGCTGCCGTGAACAGGACTGGAGCCAGCGTAGGCGTGGGGTGAGGGGCTTCGCAGGGTAAGTGAGTGACTGCGTACCGACGTCTTTGTCTGTCTGGGACCGTATTGGGTCAGACCCCTGGAACCCAGTGCTCGGATCTCGCCAAATGTGGCGTGATCTGAGCAGCGCTTGGCGGGTTCGCGGCATTTCGTCCGCAACCTGAGGCGGCACAACCACTCGGCGGTACAACCACTCGGCGGCTCAGTTTGGGCCCGACAGCACTGGGCCTCGCTGTGGCCGAGTGGGCCCTGTGGTGGCCCCAGTCGCAGCTCCAGCTGCGGCTTCCACTGGCGGTCCCCAGTTGCGGCTCCCGCTGGAGGTTCCAGCTGTGGCCCCTAGCGGCGCCCAGAATGACGTTTGTCGGCCACGCGGTGCTGTGATGTCGCCGGATGTGGCGAGATCTCGGCACTGGGACGAGGGGGATCGGTCTCGAACCTTGGACGACCACTCTGAGTCGCGCCTGGGGACTGTCCGTAGGGCTGGGGCCGGGTTACGGTGCGACATGAGGCGCGAGCGGAACTGAGAATCAAACGGGGAGCGCGACCGTGGATCAAGCGGAGTCAGGGACGAGCGGGGGCAGGACCAGCGGGGGCAGGACCAGCGGGGGCAGGACCAGCGGGGGCAGGACCAGCGGGGGCAGGACGAAAGGGCATGAGGACGAGGCGGAGAAGCGGGACGAGCGGGGATGACGGCAAGCGGGGATGACGACAGCGGGAATCGGGACGAGGCGGGCATGAGGACGAAGCGTCGGCACGTGATGGCGGGTGCGGTCGCAGTCGCCGCCGTGGTCGTGTCGGGCTGTTCGCCGGGGCCGACGACCGCGGCACTTCCCGCGAGTGCCGCAACGGCAACCGAGCAGGCGGCGGACACCTCGGTGGACCGACAGGGATCCGCTTCGCCGGTGTCCGATCCGGCCGGGCGTGTAGCCAGCACGGCGCGGGGTTCGACGACGGTCTACGCGGTGGGTGACATCGGCGATTGTGGGGGTGACCCGGCGGCCACTTCCCGGCTGATCCCTCGGGGCGCGACGCTGCTGGCCCTCGGTGACCTGGCGTACCCCAACGGGTCGATGGCGGACTTCCGCAACTGCTACCTGCCGTCGTACGGCAAACACCGACCGGCCACTCATCCGGTGCCCGGCAATCACGAGTATTACGACTACCCCGAGTTGGCGTACTTCGACGTGTTCGGCAAACGCGCCGGCAGTCGCGAGAAGCCTTGGTACACGTTGCGGCGCGGGGCCTGGACCGTCTACCAGCTCAACTCGAACTGCTCGTTCTTCCCGGGCGACTGCGGATCCAAGTCCCGGCAGTACCGGTGGCTGCGGCGCCACCTGGCGGATCACCCGGCGCGGTGTATCGCTGTGAGTTGGCACCACCCCCGCTGGTCGGCATCCGAACACGGTCCGGAGGAGGCCATGGGGCCGATGTATCGGCTGCTCTCCAAGCGCGGCGCTGATCTGCTGCTTTCGGGCCACGAGCACAACTACCAGCGGTTCCCCCGCCTGTCACCCGCCGGGAAACCGGACCCGGCCGGGTTGCGGCAGATAGTGGTCGGCACCGGAGGGGCGGGGCTGTACTCACGCGAGCCGGCGGCGGTGGAGCCGACGGTGTTCGACTCCGAGCATCACGGGGTTCTGCAGTTACGTCTGTCTGAAGCCGGGTACTCGTGGAAGTTCCTCAGCGCCGACGGCGCTCAGGTCGACTCCGGTTCCGACACCTGCGGTTGACCAACGCCACCCGTGGCAGCGGAAGCGACCGGTCGCGAGGTCTAGGGACAGGCGATGTCACAGCGCACTTCGGGCGCTCGGGCGATCGCTTGGTCCAAGGTCACCAGGGTCGTCCTGAGGTACTCGGCCAGGGCTACGCAGCTCGCGTCGTAGGCAGTGAGGCTCTGGCGCAGCTCCCAAGCCCTCGGCGCCAGTAACTCATAGGGCCACAGTTCGACCGGCAGGGTGATGAGGGAACCGGCTCGGTCCCGCGGACGATGACCGCAGGACACCTCGGGATGTGGGGCGATGGCACGGCCTCGGGCGTGCTGCGTAGGGTGCGGGGTATGGATTTCGCCGCATCCCCACGAGCTCAGGAGTACCTCGCCAAGGCCGAGGCATTCATCGCCGATCGGGTCTTGCCGGAACTTCCCGGTTACCTCGAGGCCGCGCATGCCGAGCCGTGGTCGGTGCCCCCCGTCGTCGAGGTCCTCAAGGCAGAGGCCCGCGACGCCGGACTGTGGAACCTGTTCCTGCCCGACGCGAGGTTCGGGCCCGGTCTGTCGAACACCGACTACGCGCCGATCGCGGAACTCACGGGTCGAGCCATGCCGCTGGCACCGGAGGTGTTCAACTGCAACGCCCCGGATACCGGCAACGCCGAGGTGCTGGTCCACTACGGGTCCCCCGAGCAGCGAGAGCGATGGCTCACGCCGCTGCTGGACGGCACGATCCGGTCGGCGTTCTGCATGACCGAACCGGCAGTCGCCTCGTCGGACGCATCCAACATGGCCGCCACCGCTGTCGTCGAAGGTGACGAAGTGGTCATCAACGGAACGAAATGGTGGAGCACTGGAATCGGGCACCCGGAATGCCGGTTCGCCGTCTTCATGGGCCTGACCGATCCGGAGGCACACAAGTATCGGCGTCACTCCATGGTCCTCGTACCGCTGGACACCCCAGGTGTCGAGATCGGCCGCATGTTGCCGGTCTTCGGCTACCTCGATGAGCCCTACGGTCACGGCGAAGTGACGTTCACCGACGTCCGGCTGCCGGTCGATGCCATCATCGCGGGGCCCGGTCGCGGGTTCGAGATCGCGCAGGGCCGGCTCGGCCCTGGCCGGGTCCACCACTGCATGCGCATGATCGGACTCGCCGAGATGGCGCTCGAGCTCGCGTGTCGCCGCGCCACCGACCGGGTCGCATTCGGCAAGCCCCTGGCCAATCTGGGCGGAAACCGAGAACGCATCGCCGAGGCCCGGCTGGCCATCGACCAAGCCCGACTGCTCGTGCTCCGGACCGCGTGGCTGCTCGACCAACATGGAGTTGCCGGGGCCCGCAACGAGGTCTCCCAGATCAAAGCCGTGGTTCCGCGGATGGCCTGCGATGTGATCGACATGGCGATCCAGCTGCACGGCGGCGCTGGACTCAGCGACGGATTCCCGTTGGCCGAGGCCTATGCGGGAGCGCGGTCGCTGCGCCTGGCCGACGGCCCCGACGAGGTCCACCTGGGCATGGTCGCCCGCGCGGAACTGCACAAATACTCGGAACCACCCGCATGACACGGTCGATCGGCACCGACGGAGCGTTCTCGGACGAGCCGCGCGATCTGCGCGCCGAGGACTCCTTCGACATCGCGGCTGTGGACACCTGGCTGCGGGTCCAGGTGCCGGACCTGCCGGCCGGCGAACCGGGACTCCGACAGTTCCCCGGAGGGGCGTCGAATCTGACCTACCTGCTGTCGTATCCCGATCGCGACCTGATCCTGCGCCGGCCACCGACCGGCACCAAGGCGGCATCCGCACATGACATGAAGCGGGAGTTCACGTTCCAGGAACGGTTGCGACCCGTGTTCCCCCAGGTGCCTCGCGTCCTGGCGTTGTGCACCGACGACGCAGTCATCGGCAGTGAGTTCTACGTGATGGAGCGGGTCGCGGGACTGATCCTGCGCGGTGATCCACCACCGGGGCTCGACCTGGATCCCCATCGGGCGGCGTCCTTGTCCGAGGCGATGGTCGACACGCTCGTGTCACTGCACGACGTCGATGTCGAAGCCGCGGGTCTGGCCGACCTGGGGCGCGGACCCGGCTACGTCCAGCGGCAGGTGAGTGGTTGGTCTGACAGGTTCCGGCGCGCTCGAACGGACAACGTTCCTGACTTCGCAGCGGTCATGGCATGGCTGGCCGCCGAGCAGCCCCCGGATGTCGGCTACGGGATCGTGCACGGAGACTTCCGGCTGGACAACCTCGTCCTGGATCCGCAGTCGTTGACCGTCAAGGCTTTGTTGGACTGGGAGTTGGCGACCATCGGCGACCCGCTGATGGACCTCGGCAGTGCCATGGCCTACTGGGTGCAGGCGGACGATGACCAAGGCATGCAGATGGCCCGGCGACAACCCAGCAACCTGCCGGGAATGCTCACCCGGCGGCAGATCGTCGAGCGCTACTGCTCCGCTCGTGGTTTGAGCACGGACAACTGGACGTTCTACGAAGTCTTCGGCCTGTTCCGTCTGGCGGTGATCGCGCAGCAGATCTACTACCGGTACCACCACGGCCAGACCACCAATCCGGCGTTTGAGCACTTCTGGGTCTTCACGGCCTACGCCGAACAGCGGTGTGCCTCCCTGGCCGGCATCTCGCAGTGGCAACACGTGCGCCCGACAAATCCGGGCCTGCGATGACTGGCTCTGGTCGAGTCGGCCTGTACCCGCTCAGTGCCGGATAGTCTGCCTGCCATGGCCGCCGACGATCCCGGAGTGGAACCGGACTACCGCTACACGCTGGCCAATGAGCGGACGTATCTGGCCTGGACCCGCACGGCGCTGGCCCTCATCGCGGGTGGGGTGGCGCTGCGAGCGTTCGCCAAGGAGTTCGGTGAGCAGTGGCCCCCGTTGGTGGCGGCCGGACTGGCCACCGCTCTCGGCGGGATCCTGACGGTCCTGGCTCACCACCAATGGCGGCGAACCCAGATCGCCATGCGTCTGGGTCAGCCGATGCCGCGGCAACTGGCGGCGCCCTTGCTGACCGGCGGCGTGGTGCTCATCGCCTTGGTCCTCAGCGTGACGATCCTGCAGTGAGTGTCCCCGAGGCGCCCGGCAAGGACTTACCCGAGAACCAGTACGAGCGCACCCGACTGGCCTGGAACCGGACCATGATCGTGCTGCTGGTGGTTCTGGGGGTGGGCGGGATCCGGATCGTGGTCCTCGAGCACATCTGGCTCGGCGTGTTCGCGGGGGTGATGTCGCTGGTCGCCATGATCCCGATCGCATCGCGGACGGCCCAGTTGCGGGCCCACCGGCCCGGAGCTGCCCGGTGGCAACCGACCGTGCTGACGTTCGGCTTGTTCGCACTGGCCGTGGCGTTTCTCATCTTGAGTTGAGCCGGCCGGTCTCCGATCCTGAGTTGCTCGGCGTTGAGCAGGCCGCTCCCTTACCCCAGCGCTCGCAGGGGACAGGCCCGGAGCCGCCCCGGATCGCTTGGTTCGGGGCCTACAGCCGCACCAGTGTCTTGCCGGTGTTCGCGCCCGTGAACAGATCCGCCAGCGCCTGCGGCGCCGCGTCGAGTCCGGTCACGACGTAGGTGGCAGAAGTGAGTTTGCCTTCCGCGAGCAGACCCGTCATGTGTTCTGCGGCTGCGCGGGCCCGGTCGTAGTGATCGAGCACGATGAATCCCTGCAGAGTGGCGCGGCGCGGGATCGCGTTGACCAGGTTGGCTGGACCGGGGGGTAGTTCGGCGCTGTCGTACTGCGAGATCGCACCGCACAACACGATCCGAGCGTGGTCGTTGATCTGCCCCAGGACGGCGTTGAGAATTTCGCCACCGACGTTGTCGAAGTACACGTCGATCCCGTCGGGACATGCTGCCCGCAGCGCCCGGGCGATGTCGCCGGTCTTGTAGTTGACGCATTCGTCGAAGCCGAGTTCGTCCGTCACCCAACGGCACTTGTCATCCGAGCCGGCAATGCCGACCACCCGGCAGTCGCGGGCCTTGGCCAGTTGCCCGGCGATCGATCCCACCGCACCCGCGGCCCCCGACACCACCACCGTCTGCCCCGACTGCGGCCGACCGATGTCCTCGATTCCGACGAATGCCGTCAGCCCGGTCATGCCGAGCACTGACAGCGCCTGCTCGTAGTCCACGCCTTCGGGGATGGGGAACCCACCGTTCATCACGACGTTGCTCTGCCACCCCGTAACACCTGTGACCCGGGTTCCGACCGGAAAAGATGGGTTGCGGCTCTCCACCACCTCGCCGGCACCCAGACTGCGGATCACCTCACCCTCGGCGATCTTGGGCAGGTAAGTGTCCCGGGCGATCCAGCCGCGGATGGTGGGGTCGATCGACAAGTACCGCACCGCCACGAGAATCTCCCCGTCCGACAGGGCGGGCACGTCCACCTCAGCAGTTCCGAACGTGTCCGGCCCCATGGGGCCGGTGGGAGTCTTGGCCAAAGTGATCTGTCGAGATGTCGTCATGGACGACACCGTAGCGAGTCCGCAACCCGTTCGACGTCACAGCGCACGGCGGTAGGCGTGCAGCTCGTCACGGGCAATGAACGCCGCTTCGGCTTCGGTCACGGCATTGTCCGCGGCTGCATCCAGAATCCGCGTGAGACGCCGCCTCGCCAGAACACGGCGCACGGCAGCTTCGAGGAGTTCGTCAGTGCTGCCACCAGTTCGGCTGGCTTCTGAGTCCAACTGCTCCCACACGGACTGCTCCATGGAGATCCGGCGATCGACCTTGGTCATCGTCACGCCTCCCGCTTGTCCAGCCCTCGCAGTCTACTCGCGAGGGTGCGGATGTCACCTGAGACGATGACCGGCATGACCGTCCGCCCGCAAGGTCCACTGCGACTCGTACTGGACACGTCGGTCTATGTCACTGCGGTGCTGTCCGCCCGCTCGGACGGGCATTGCAGGCAGTTGTTGGAGGCAGCGGCAGCCGATGAGATCACCGTGATCGTCTCCCCAAGCCTCCTGGCCGAACTGAGAGGAGTGCTGGGTCGCGACAAGTTTCGCCGCTGGATTCCGCTGAGCGAGGTTGATCCATTCGTCTGGTCCGTTGCGGCGGTCGCCGAGCAACGGCCAGACAGTGACGTCATCCCCGCCGTCGATAGAGCCTGCCAAGATCCGGGGGATCGCTATCTGGTGGCGCACGCCCGGTCGGGTGATGCGCACTACCTGGTCAGTACGGACCGTGATTTGACCGAGATGAACCACCCGCAGGTATTGGTGCGGACCCCTACCGAGATCGCCCAGATGCTTGCCCAGCCAGCAGAACTCGGCTCGGGGGCCGCGGCCGACCCTCGCACCGAGGAGGAGTGACGTTGAGTCGGCGCCCGAGGACAGTCACGTCGCCCGCGCGGGTTGGGGCCGGCTGCTCAACAGTGTGGGCACTCTGATGGTGTTGCGGTGGTGTCTGACTCTGAAGTTGATGGGTCCCGGTACCAAGAAGTCGCGTTTCGGAGCAGCATCTGTGAGGTGCATCACTGACTCAGTCGTGTCAGCCTGCCTAGCCTGGGGAACGTAACTGGCCTGGGGGACGTCGGAAACGGTGGACCAGTCATCGTGGAGGGGAATCAGTCGTGTTTGTTCGCGCAGCGGCGCTCGCGTGCGCGGCGGTGTTGGTCCTTCCCGCGACCCACGCGGTCGCGGCAGAGCCCGACGACAAGGGCAAGCCCGCTCCCACCGCACAGGACAAACTCATCGTCACCCCGCTGCAGCAGGCGCAGGACCGCGTCGACGACGCCCGCGCCGACTACGAGAAGGCGAAAGACACGGCCGATCGCTTGCTGCGTCAAGCCGACGCCGCCCGGGGTCGCGCCGACGATGCCCGGCGAGACCTCGGCAACTTTGCGCGCGAGGCCTATGCCTCGGGGGTCAGCGAGGAACTCCTCGGACTCGCCTCCCTGTTGGACGCACCGAATCCCTCCGACGTCATCCGGCGCGCGACCGTCGCCGAGTTGCTCGCCATCCACCAGGACACCGAAGTCGCCAAAGCGTTGACGGCACTCGGTCGCGCCGACATCCTGCGCGAAGAAGCGGAGGTGCTGGTCGACCGGGCTCGCGAAGAGGTCGACCGTGCCGAGGCTGCTCTGGAGGCGCTGAAGCGCAACCTCGCGTTGATGGGCAAGCAGGCCCAGGGTCCGGCGAGCGGTCCTGGAGCCGCCGAGCTCAACAAGCTGTGCCTCCAGGCGCAGATGATCATCGACGTATGCATGACCCCGCCGTGGAGTGAGCAGAATCTGACCCGCGACGCGGTCCTGGTCGAGCGCTACACCCACATCGGCTGGCCCCAGATCAAGGTCGTCGGAGGCTGGCGACCGAGCGACCCCTATCCCGATCACCCCAGCGGGCGGGCCGTGGACATCATGATGCCGGCCGGCGGGGGGACCGCCGAGGACGTCGCCCTGGGCGACGACATCGCGCGCTACTTCCAGGAGAACGCGGCCGACTACGGCATCTACTACATGATCTGGCGGCAGCGGATCTGGAAGAACGGCGACCCCATCGGGCAGTGGACCGGCATGTCCGACCGCGGCTCCCCGACCGCGAACCACATGGATCACGTCCACATCACCGTGACCGACGGGACCAGTGGACGGGGCTTCGACCTCGCGGTGCAGCGGTCAGCGGCGCTGCAGGACGAACTGATCCGCCGCTGACGTTCGTTCTGCCTGGCGTTCCCTCTCGGCTGGCGTTCCCTGCGCACTGCTGATGCCTCCGCGTCGTTGCACCTCGTGCGCTGAGTCGACTCGTGCTGCGGTGGCCGACGCTCGTCACCGGACGCTCCCCGGCAGCTCATCCGGGCGAAGCTCAGTCGGCGCTGAAGCGGGCCGTCACCTCGATCGGCTCCCCAGCGGGGATCTTGTACTGCGGCAACAGGTTGGCCACTCCGGGCGTATCGCCACCGACACCGCGCTGGCGCCGGTCGATGTTCACCGTCACCGCGCTGGTGTGTTCGAGGTCATGGATGTGTTCCGCCGCGTCGAGTGCTTCCTGCGTGTACGGCCAGGCAGTGAATCCCAGCCGCGCCCCGTTGACGTCGTCGACGCGCAGCCGACCGAACGACCCGACGGCCTCCAGCCACCTGACCTGGCTGTGGTTGCCGTTCTCCTGTGGCCGCATGTAGTCGTGGCAGAGTTCCAGGGGCGAACCTTGATGGATCGCGGTCTGGGCTCCGCGCAGGCGATCGATGTAGTTCTCGTGCGGGCCCTTGCCGTACCAACGGACAACGTCGACGTCGGGCAACTGCAAGGTGAAGCCGAGTCGGATCATCGCCTTCTTCGGAGTGACTGCGTGGTGGGCGATGAACGAACCGTCCGGTAGGAAGTCGTACCAGAGCACACCGTTGCGGAAGTGCCGACACCGCAACTGGAACGCGAGCCGCACGATCCGATCGTTCGGCATCACCGTGAACCGTTGGACGGAGACGTTGGGGTCCTGCCAGGAGTAGTCGATGGCGAAGCGCTGCAGGCGCGGGTCGAAGTTGCCGAACCCGCGGTCGTTGTCCGTCAACGCCCGCCAGTAGTTGCGCCGCAGCGGGTTGGCCAGTAGTTCTCGCTCCCCGACCCGCCACGACTCGATCGACCCGTCAGCGAGGTTCACCGTGAACAGACAATCCCCGGCCGTGACCACGGCGCTGTCGGCGCGGGTGACCACCACCGGAGCGGGTGAGCCAGGGCCGAAGTACGGCAGCGGTGTGACGTCGCGCCGGACCTCGAACTCGTCGTAGGCAACCGTCGACCCGGCTGGTACAGCGGGATGGTCATCCAGTGTCGTGAAGGAGAAGCGGACGACGACATCGCCTCCGTCGGTCGGCGGCACGGCTGCCGGGACGTCCCACTCGACGCTGTCCCACGGATCCAGCGGCACCGGATCCAGGTGCTGCGCCGACACCACGTGACCGTCCACGAGCACCTCGACCCGAGGTCGGAACCGGTCCGCGTTCGTGAAGGAATGCCGATTCGTCAGTCGGTACCTGCCGCGGCGGGGGTCGACCGCCTCGACCACCAGGTTGCGATATCCCCAGAACACCTCCCGGGCCGCGGGATGTTCGCTGCGATCGGCGGCCAGGATTCCGTTCGCGCAGAAGTACCGGTGCGTGGGGTGGTCGCCGAAGTCGCCGCCGTACAACCACTGATCCTGACCCTCCGGGGTGACCCGATGGATGGACTGGTCGATGTAGTCCCAGATGAACCCGCCCGCCATGTTGCGGTAGCGGTAGAACACGTCCACGTACTCCGCGAAGTTACCCAGGCTGTTCTCCATGGCGTGCGAGTACTCGCACAACAGCACCGGCCGACCGGCCATCAGTTCCGGGGTCAACAGCTTGTCGTCGGTGAACAGCCGGTTCGTGACCAGTGTCGTGGCGGCCGGTTTCAGCGTCTCGTGCCGGCCCAACATGGCCAGTTGCTCGGCGGTGGCGTACATGCGCGACACGACGTCACTGATGACGGGATTGTGGTCGCCCTCGTAGTGGAACGGCCGCGAGTCGTCGAGGGCCAGAGCGGCTTGGCGCATGCGCAGGAAGTTGCCTCCGCCGGGTCCACCCTCACCGGCTTCGTTGCCCAACGACCACATGACGATGCTGGGGTGGTTCCGGTCGGCCAACACCATACGTTCCATGCGGTCGACCACGGCCGCGGTCCACATCGGGTTGTCACCGGGAACATTCTTGCGCCTGACCCCGTGGGTTTCCAGATCGCACTCGTCCATGACGTACAGACCCAGCTCGTCGCACAGGTCGTACAGGATCTGCGGGTTCGGATAGTGACTCGTGCGGATGGCGTTGATGTTGAGCTGCTTGGCTTTCGTCAGGTCGTGGCGGTAGCGGTGTTGCGGCACGGCCCACCCGTGATCCGGGTCGAAGTCGTGCCGGTTCACGCCCTTGAACATGATCCGCTGCCCGTTGACCAGGAGTTGTTCATCGACGATCTCGACACAGCGGATGCCGGTTCGAGTGCTCTTGACGTGGAGGATGTCGTCACCGGATGCCAGGACCGCCGCGACCTCGTAAAGGTGCGGTGTCTCGGCGGTCCACAGTTGTGCGTTCGGCACCGCGATGGTCATGGTGATTCGCTGATCGCCCGCGGCGACGTCCCGCTGGGCTGCGGGCTCCCACGTGTCACTTCCCGGGTGCCTGATCATCATCCGCACCGAGATCTGGCGGCGTACCGCGGAGACCCCGTGGAGGTCGACGGTGCACTGCAGCTGACCGTCGACGTACGGAGCCGTCAGCAGCGGCTTGACCCACAGGTCATGGATCGCGGTACGAGGTTCGCTGTTGAGCCACACGGGACGGAAGATGCCGCTGAAGAACCACATGTCCTGGTCCTCGAGGTAGCTGCCGTCGGTGAACCGAAACACCACGGCGGTCAGGGTGTTGGCTCCCGGCCGGATCAAACGGCTGATGTCGAACTCCGCGGGCAGGAACGAGCCCTGCGTGTAACCGGCGAACGCACCGTTGACGAACAGGTACATACCGGCCTTCACACCTTCGAACACCACAGTGGTGTGCCGGTCGAGCCAGTTCTCCGGGAGTGTGAACTCGCGCGTGTAGACGCCTAACTCGTTGCGGTCGGCGTCGATGTCCGGAATCCGCCCCTTGCGCTTGCCGATCCCGGGGGGATAGGTGTTCGCGAGGTAGTAGGGAATCCCGTAGCCGTGCAACTGCCACACGCCCGGGACCGGCAGGTGATCTGAGCTCGTCGCGCCCTCGGCGCCGAGGTCGAGTGGGTCCAGGTCCGCGACACCTTGGTGCCAGTCGAACCGCCACTCACCGGACAGGTCCAGGCGATGGTCGGCATCGTCGGGGACGCGATCCAACCCCGCGCGACCCGCGATGACGGACCGACCCGGCAGCCGGTCGACGCCGAACACGGCAGGGTCCTGCCAGGCGTCGGGGGAGATGCTGGTCACGCGGGCCTCCTCACGGGAACCTCGCCCATCGGGATGGTTCCGGGCTCTGTTGTGTCGGGGGACGGGTTGTGTCGGGGGACGGGTTGTGTCGGGGGACGGGTTGTGTAGGGAGTCTGGTTGTCGGGGTCGCCAGTCGATGCAGTGCACCCGCCGCAGGGGCCGTCACAAGGGTGGTGCCGGCATCCACACCTCGTGGTCGTCGGGCACGACGGGGAAGCGCTGGGCGTCCCAGTCGGACTTCGCCTGCTCGATCAGGGCGCGGTCGGATGCGACGAAGTTCCACCAGATGAAGCGGTCGCCGACGGGGTCACCGGCGAGCAGCATGGCGCGACCGGTGCCGTGCAACTCCACACGCTCGTCACGGGCCAGTACTGCCGCCTGACCGGGTGTCAGTGCCCTTCCGGCGACGGACAACTGGCCCTGGATCGCGATGACCGCGCGCTGCGGGTACTCCGCGGGGATCGTCACGGACGCATCCCGCAACCGGATCTCTGCCTCCAGCAGCGGCGACGATCCCACGACCGGAGAGGTCTGCCCCCACCCTGCACCCGCGGCCATCGCGATCTCGACTCCCGGCGCGCGCTCGTGGGGGATCTCATCGGCGTCGGCGTGTTCGAAAAACGGCACGTGCCCTTCATGTTCCACCGGCAGAGCTACCCAGGTCTGTAAACCTGCGAGAGTATGGCCGCCCTCGCGCAAGGCGGCGGGTGAGCGTTCCGTGTGGCAGACACCTGCCCCGGCTGTCATCCAGTTGACGTCCCCCGGGGCGATATCGGCCACGGCGCCGGTCGAGTCGCGGTGGAGCAATCCGCCGGAGAACAGGTAGCTGAGCGTCGACAGCCCGATGTGCGGGTGTGCGTCGATGTCGGAGCCCGTCCCTTGCGCGTACTCCTCCGGCCCGATGATGTCGGCGAAGATGAACGGCCCGACCATGCGTCGGTGACGGTACGGCAGTACCCGCCTGACGACGGACTCACCGATCGGTCGTTCCCGGGGATCGATCACCATTTCGATGGCGGTTGCGGTCACGTCACCGTCCTACCACCGATATTCGGGGGAATGAACCCCGGCAGCGGTTTCCCTCTCGTGTTCTGGGGCGGGTCGTCGTACGGTGGAGGCAGAAGCCCCGTCGCCTCCCCCGTCGGCGGGGCTTCCCCCTTGCCACCGGGCCCCTCCCGGGCCGCTCGCCACCCGGGCCCCTCCCGGGCCGCTCGCCACCCCGGGCCGCCTTCCCGCCCTGGTCCTGTGCCCGCTGGGCACCCGCTGATCCGACATCCGGCATCCGGCCCGATGCGCTGGTATATATCCGGGGTGGGCTTCGACTACTACTTCCACACGATCGCGCTCAACGAGTTCATGGGCACCGCGATCCTGGTTGCGCTGGGGTGCGGTGTCGGCGCCCTGTCCGGACTGAAGAACAGTCTGGGGTACGGCAAGGGCAACTGGATGCTCACGGCCTTCGGCTGGGGCATGGCCGTCTACGTGGGCGCCAGTGTCGCGTGGAACTCAGGCGCGAACATCAATCCGGCGGTCACGCTGGCGCTGACCGTCAACGGCACCCAGACGTGGGCCGAGTTCCCCTTCTACATCCTGGGCCAGATGGCCGGGGGCATCTTCGGTGCCTTCCTGGTGTATCTCGTCTACAAGAAGCAGTTCGACACCGAGGACCATCCGGAAACAACCGGCGGCATCTTCTACACCTCGCCGGGGGTCCGTTCCCTGGGATGGAACGTGGTGAGCGAGGCCATTGCGACGTTCATCCTCGTGTACTGGATCGTGCAACAGTCCCCCTGGGAACCCGCGGTCGCCGACCAGCCTCCGGAGTTCGGCAACATCGCGCTCGGATACGCGGGCGTGGCTTTCGCCGTCATCGCGATCGGTGCGGGAATGGGTGGCGCCACGGGCTATGCATTGAATCCGGCCCGCGACCTCGGGCCTCGGATCGCCTACGCCTTGATGCCCATCAAGGGCAAGCAGAAGATCGACTGGGGTTACTCCTGGGTTCCGGTCGTCGGCCCCTGCATCGGTGCCCTGATCGCCACAGTCTTGTACATGGTCAACTTCTAGTCTGGTCATTCCAGATTCCAGCGCGCACACGTTCGGCTTTCTCGAAAGGACAGTCCCGATGGCACAAGCAGTGATGGCGATCGACCAGGGAACCACCTCGACGCGGGCCATCGTGTTCGGTCACGACGGCGTGCCCATCGCCAGCGACCAACTCGAACACGAGCAGATCTTCCCGCAACCGGGCTGGGTCGAACACGACCCCATGGAGATCTGGGAGAACACCCGCGAAGTCATGGGCGGTGCCCTGGGCCGCGCGAACCTGGCGGTGTCCGACATCGCCGCCATCGGCATCACGCAGCAGCGTGAGACCACGATCGTGTGGGACCAGTCGACCGGACTGCCGATCTACAACGCGATCGTGTGGCAGGACACCCGCACCCAGGAGATCTGCGACTCACTGGGAGACGTCGACCAGTACCGGTCCCGCACCGGGTTACCGATCGCCACGTACTTCGCCGCCCCCAAGGTGCGCTGGATCTTGGACAACGTGCCCGGAGCGCGGGAGAAGGCGGACGCCGGGGACCTGCTCATGGGAACCATCGACACCTGGCTGTTGTGGAACCTGACCGGCGGCGTCAACGGTGGGCTGCACGTCACCGACCCCACCAACGCGTCCCGCACCTTGCTGATGAACCTGCAGACGTTGCAGTGGGACCCACAGATCGCCGCTGAGATCGGCGTCCCGATGTCGATGCTGCCGCAGATCCGCAGCTCGTCGGAGGTCTACGGCACAGTGGCTGCCCCGCCCGGGATGGAAGGGGTCCCGATCGCAGGCATCCTCGGCGACCAGCAGGCCGCCACGTTCGGACAGGCGTGCCTGAGTCCCGGCGAGGCCAAGAACACCTACGGCACCGGGAACTTCGTCCTGCTGAACACGGGTACGGAGATGGTGCTGAGCCAGAACGGACTGCTCACGACCGTCTGCTACAAGATCGGCGAAGAGGAAACCGTCTACGCCCTCGAAGGGTCGATCGCCGTCACCGGCAGTCTCATCCAGTGGCTGCGCGACAATCTGAAGTTGATCTCGTCCGCACCGCAGATCGAAGAATTGGCGCGCAGTGTCGACAACAACGGCGACTGCTACTTCGTGCCGGCGTTCTCGGGCCTGTTCGCGCCCTACTGGCGCGGTGATGCGCGCGGAGCGATCGTCGGGTTGACCCGATTCGTCAACCGGGGACACATCGCTCGAGCCGCCCTCGAAGCGGCCGCCTACCAGTCCCGCGAGGTCATCGAAGCCATGGAGGCCGACTCCGGTGTCCCGCTCGTGACGCTCAAGGTCGATGGCGGCATGGTCGTCAACGAGGTGCTGATGCAGTTCCAGGCGGACATCTTGGGAGTCCCGGTCATCCGCCCGCGCACCATCGAGACCACCGCTCTCGGTGCTGCATACGCCGCTGGGCTCGCGACCGGCTTCTGGGCCAGCCAGGACGACATCCGCGCCAACTGGGCGGAAGGCAAACGGTGGGAACCGCAGATGTCCGAAGAGGAGCGGGAACGATTGTTCGCCCGCTGGAAGCATGCGGTGGAACGGACCTTCGACTGGATCGAGAGCTGAGGGGCGCACTCCAAAGACGCTGATCCCGGCTGAGTGACCGCGACGAGAACGGACCTCCGACAGTGACGTCGACGACTTCGTCTCGGCTGCTGGACCAGCCCACCTGGTTCGCTGCGGTCATGGGCACCGCCGCGGTTTCGACGGTCGCAGCCGTCAACCCGGGACAACTGTCCAGTCTTGAGCCGGCCAGCGATGCGTTCGCCTGGCTGTTGTGGGCGATGAGTGTCGCGTTCTTCGTGTTCCTCGCCATCCGCGACCTGGCGGTGCGGCGCCTGGCGCCGTCCATCTGGGCGGGCTTGAAGGACCCGGCGATCGGGCCCGGCTACGCCACGATCCCCGGGGCCATCAACGTCCTCGCCCTCGCGACCTTGCGCCTGACGGGAATCATGGACCACTCGTGGGGCCCCTGGCTGGTGCTGGGCCTGGCTGTCGTGGGAACCGCCATGGGGCTGGCGCTGACGGTGGTGTTCTTCGTCAACGCCTTCGAAAGCGACAACGTGCACGCGGAGGGCATCTCGGGGACCTGGTTCATCCCCGAGACGGTCATCCTGCTGGGGGCGATCCTCTTCGGCACCATCGGCACCTCGCTTCCCACTTCGTGGCACCGCACCATGGGCGTGCTGTCGTTCGCCTGCCTGGGGATGGGGCTGTTGCTGTTCGCCCTGACCGCCAGCCTGTTCTTCAACCGCCTGGTGCTGCACCGGCAAGCCGACAACGTGGGAGCCCCTGCGATGTGGATCATGATCAGCCCGTTGTCGGTGGGCGCCCTGGCGCTGCCGACGGTCGCGGCCAACACGTCGGAACTCAGTGGCACGTGGGGGTCCGCGGTGATCCAGTCCGCGGATTTCCTGGCGTCGCTGCTGTGGGGATTCTCGTTGTGGTGGGTGGCCGCCGCGACCCTCGTCACCATCCACGTCGGTCGGCGCGCGTTGACGTTCACGCCGGCCGATTGGGGGTTCGTGTTCCCGTCGGCGGCCCTGGTGCTGTCCACCCTCGCTCTGGGCCGACTGTGGCAGTCCGGGTTCGTCGAGGGCCTGGCAATCGCCTTCAGCTTCTTCCTCGTTCTGCTCTGGGTCAGCGTGCTGTTCTCGGCGATCGCCAGCCTGGCTCGAGAGCGCAGGGCAGCCGGAGCATGACTGCATCGGGATCTGCCGTGTTCTCGGCGCCTGAGTCGCGACTGAGCCCTAATGTGTTTGTGTGATCAGGGCATTACGCAAGGTGAAGGTGAGTGTCCGACTGGGATTGACCTCTGCTGTCCTCGTCGTGCTTCTGCTGGCGGTCATCGCACTGAGTCTGTTCGCGTCCAAGACGCTGCACGACTCCCAGGAAGCCATCATCGAACAGAGCCAAGTCGAGCAGGACGTACTCGACGTCAAGTTCGAGGCAGCCGACCTCAACGGCTGGCAGACGATGTACGTGTGGGAGGCGATTCGGGAGGACGCCGGCGCTCCAGACGACAACGCCGGTACTCGCGCTGCTTTCGTGGAGTCCGCGGCGAACTTCGAGGAGTCCCTCACCCGGCTCACTGATCGAGACCTCTCAGCGGAGCAACGGTCCGACGTCGATGAACTCCGGGCACTGTATGACGGATTCCAGTCGATCGATGACGACGTGATGGCGCTCCTCGAAGGCGGCACCAGCAAGGACTTGGATGACGCGCTGAGGTTGACGACGGTGACCGCCGTGGACCAGTACGCGGACCTCGCTGATTCGGCCGAACGATTGGCGGCGGATGTTGTCGCGCGCACCGACGAGATCAACGCGGAGGCCGATGCCCGCGCCCAGCAGCTCATGGTGATCACCTTGATCCTCGGGGGGCTCGCGATCGTCCTGTCGCTCATACTGGTTCTCTTCACGACCCGCTCCATCACAGAGCCACTGGCGGACATGGTGACGGTGCTCCGCAAGGTGGCGCGCGGGGACCTCACCCCGCGAGTCAACGACCCGAGCCGGGACGAGATCGCCCGGATGGGGGTGGCACTGGACGAGACTCTCGACACCGTGACGGGAACCATCAACTCGATCGCCGACAGTTCCAACACGCTGTCCGCTTCGTCGGAGGAACTGCAGGCAGTGAGCCAGAGCATGGGTGCCACGGCTGAGGAGACCGCCCAGCAGGCCGAATCCGTGTCCGCGGCCGCGGAACAGGTGTCACACAGCCTCCAGGTGGTGTCCACCGGCGCGGAGGAGATGTCGGCCTCCATCCGGGAGATCGCCGGAAGCACCAGTCATGCAGCCGACGTCGGTGCCCAAGCGGCGTCAGTGGCGCGAACCACTCGCGAGACCGTGCTGCGTCTGGGGGCCAGCTCCGCGGAGATCGGTGACGTCACCCGCACCATCACCTCGATCGCACAGCAGACGAACCTGTTGGCCCTTAACGCCACAATCGAAGCGGCCCGTGCCGGCGAGGCGGGCAAGGGCTTCTCGGTCGTCGCGAGTGAGGTCAAGGACCTCGCGCGATTGACGGTGAGCTCCAGCGAGGAGATCGCCGAGAAGTTGGCGGCCATCCAGTCGGGGACCGATGACGCGGTGGCGGCGATCGGCCAGATCACCGACATCATCGAGCAGATCAACGAGATGCAGACCACGGTGGCGGCGGCGGTCGAGGAGCAGGCCCTGACCGCCCGGGAGATCGGGCACAGCATCTCCGACGCCGCCAACGGGTCAACGGATATCGCCCGCAACATCGTCGGGGCGGCTGAGGCCGCGCAGGACACCAGTCGCAGTGCCGTGTCCACTCAACAGGCAGCCACCGAACTGGCCCGGCTGGCGGGCGAGCTGCTGGCCCTGGTCCGGCAGTTCAACGTGTCCGGCACGGCGACTGCGACGCCGGGTACTGCCGCCGGCAGGTGAACCGTGGACCCCGATGACGAACTCGTCCAGGCGTTCCTGGAGGAGAGCGGGGAGAACCTCGACCAGTTGGATCTCGACCTGGTCGCCCTCGAGGAGAGTCCCGACGATCCGGAGTTGCTGGCCCGGGTGTTCCGCACGATTCACACCGTCAAGGGCACCTGCGGATTCCTGGGGTACCACCGGTTGGAGGCCCTGTCCCACGCCGGTGAGGACGTCCTCGCGCTGCTGCGGGCCGGTGACCTGCGCCTCGACGAACAGATCACGACCGCCCTGCTGAGTCTGGTCGACGCCATCAGAGAAGTCCTCGACTCGGTAGCCGAGACCGGAGACGAGGGCGAGCACGATCACACTGCTGTCATCACCGCCCTGCGCGCCTGTCTACCGGGCGCGCCCCAACCACGAACTGTTCCGACCGCGACCGACGAGCGCGGCTCCGGCCCCGAGCCCGAGGCCCCCGAGGCCCCCGAGCCGACGCCGGGCGGCGAGCAACCACCGGACAACCCTCACTTGGCGCACCGCGAGGACACGTCGGTACGGATTGATGTCGCGGTGCTTGATCAACTGCAGGACATGGTGGGGGAGTTGACCCTCGCCCGACTGCGGATCGGTGAGTCAATTCCAGACGACGATCCCTTGGCCCAGCCGTTCCGACGGCTGACCTTGATCACGCGGGACCTGCAGGAGACCGTGATGCAGGCCCGACTGCAACGCATCGGTGTGGCGACGAGTCGGCTGCATCGGGTCGTGCGCGACGTTGCTGCAGACGAGGACAAGCAAGTCCGACTGGAGGTCCTCGGCGAGGATGTGACTGTCGACAAGACCATCAACGAAGTCATCAGGGATCCCCTGGTACACATCGTGCGGAACGCCGTCGACCACGGTGTGGAAATGCCGGCGGACCGGGTCGCCGCGGGAAAGCCCGAGCAGGCTCTGATCCGCGTATCGGCTTCACTCGTCGGCGGCGGAGTCCATATCGACGTCAGCGACGACGGCCGCGGAATCGACGTCGAAGCGCTGGCGCACAAGGTTGTGTCGCTGGGTCTGCAGACTCCTCAGCAAGTCGAGCGGATGTCCGTATCCGACCTCTACTCGCTGCTGTTCCTCCCCGGCGTCTCGACGGCCAGTCGGGTCACCAGCGTCTCCGGTCGCGGGGTGGGAATGGACGCCGTGCGGTCCACGCTCGAGGCAGTCGGAGGCAGCGTCGAGGTCTGGTCGCAACCCGGAGTGGGCGCCACGTTCCACATCAGCGTCCCGTTGACTCTGGCGGTTCTGCCCGCCGTGATCGTCGGTTGCGGGGACGGCAAGTTCACGATCCCGCAGTCCGACATCCGATCGATCGTCCGCGTTCCGCCCGCCGACGTCGAGCGCCGTGTTCACACGGTGGGTCAGGCTCGGTTCCTGCGGGACCGCGGTGCGCTCCTGCCGCTGGTGGACCTGGCCGCGTATCTCGAGATCACCGGTCGACCGGCTGAGGCTCGGGTGGGCCCGGTGGTGGCTGGGGTGGGCCCGGTGGAGGCTGGGGTGGGCCCGGTGGAGGCTGGGGTGGGGCCGCCCGGCGAAGGCGCTGGACTGGAGATGGTGGTGGTGGACCGGGGCGACCGCAGGTACGGCCTGATCGTCGACTCCGTGGGTGACAGCGTCGAGGCGGTGGTGAAGCCGCTGCCCCGGGCGCTGACGAGGGTTCCGTGCTACTCGGGCACGACGATCTTGGCCGACGGGCGCCCGTCCTTGATCCTCGACACTCTGGCGCCGGCCCGCGCGGCGGACATCCACGAGCGGCCCGCGAACGACCTCGACAACGGTGCTGCCGACGAGGGAGCACCTGCCGAGCAGTTGTTGACCCTGTCGCTGGGCGAGCAGCAGATGGTTCTTCCTCTGGATCGAGTGCAGCGACTGGTGCGCCGCCCCAGCGCAGATATCGAACCCAGTGGCCATGAGGAGGTCGTTCAGCTGGAGGGGGAGATCCTGCCGGTCATCCGTCTCGCCGAGCAACTCAACCTGCCCGGTGCTGTGCGGCCGGACACCCATGACATCCACCTGGTCGTGTGCCGGTCTCCGGTCGGGCTGGTGGCGTTGCTCGTCGATGACGTTCACGACATCCATCGCGCACCCCGAGTGGAACTGGAGCCGATCGAGGAGTTCGGCTACCTCGGTCGAGCCGTGGTCGCGGATCGGGTCACGGAGTTCCTCGACATCGATGCCCTGGTCCATGCAGGACTCAGTCATCGCGTGGCCGGCGGATCGGCGGTGGCCGGTGACTGACGTGACGCTGGCGACCTTCCGTGCGGCTGGGTTGCGGTTCGCCGTCCCGGTCGAGCGCATCCAGGAAGTCCTGGGCGAGCAGGCGCTCGAGCCGGTACCACGCGCCCCCAGCGCTGTGGCCGGCCTCATCAACCTCCGGGGTCAGATTCTGGCAGCCATCGACTTGCGCCGACGATTGGGCCTGGCTCCGCGGCCGCCTGAGCTCGCGGAGACGCATCTGATCGTACGGTCGGGAAGCAATCTCGAAAGCCTCGTTGTGGACCTGCCCGACGAAGTCGTGACCCTCGATGACACGACTCCCGCCCCGGTTCCCGACACGATTCCATCCTCGATGGTGCCGTATCTGACCGCTGCCCATGAGACGGTGGACTCCCTTGTCCTGGTGCTGGACCTCGATCTGGTTCTGGCCGTCGCCGAAAGGGGTGTGGGATCCGACAATGATCGCGTTGGTGATTGACGACTCGCGAGCAGTGAGGGTGATGATCGGGCGGATGCTCGCGTCATTGGACTTCGAGATTCTTCAGGCGGCGAACGGCCAAGAGGGCCTGGACCAACTGTCCGCTGGGGTTGTTCCGGACGTTGTCCTGGTGGATTGGCACATGCCGGTACTGACTGGTATCGAGTTCGTCACTGCTGCGCGGTCGAAGTCCTACGGCTACTCAGGGCCGATCGTCATGGTCACCACGGAGACCGAGGTCGACAGCATCGGGCGGGCCCTTGCCGCCGGGGCCAACGAGTACGTGATGAAACCGTTCGATGTCGAGGTGCTGCGCGACAAGTTGAGCATCCTCGGCCTGGTGGAGTGACGGTGTCCCCACCCGCTCGGGCGCCTCATCGGGTGCTGATCATCGACGACTCTGCTGTCGCGCGCCAGGCCGTCGCTCGTTCCGTGCGCGATGCCGGGATGGTCGTCGCCGGATTGGCGCGCAACGGTCGCGACGGACTGGACCAGATCGCTGAGGCGGCTCCTGATCTGGTGGTGCTCGACCTCGAGATGCCGGAGATGGACGGGATGGAGTTCCTGCGCCACCTGCGGCGCAGGGACCGGCGGCTGCCGGTTGTGGTGTTCAGCGCGCTGTCGGCTCAGGGTGCGGAAGCCACGTTGGCGGCCTTGGCCGCAGGAGCCACCGCCTACGCGTTGAAACCCACGTCGCTGGCCGGTACGGCCTCGGGGGATGTGAACTCTGAGCTGGTCCCGGTCATCAACTCCGTCCTGCAGCGGGACCTCGTGACTCAGGCCCCGGCTCCGGCTGCCCCTCGACCCCGGCGGGTGTCCGGCAGGCCCGACGTCGTCGTGATCGCCGTGTCCACCGGGGGGCCGAACGCTCTGGCGGCCGTCATCGCGGAGTTGCCCGCGAATCTGAGCGTCCCGGTGATGATCGTCCAGCACATGCCGGCGACCTTCACGTCGCTACTCGCCCAGCGGCTCGACAAGATCAGCGCGCTGTCGGTGCTCGAGGGTCATCAGGGCCAGCCCGTCGACGCTGGTCACGTCTACGTCGCACCGGGAGGTCGCCATATGGGGGTCGAGCGGCGCGATTCCGCGGTGCGCATCGACATTCACGACGGGCCGCGTGAGAACTCGTGCCGACCCGCGGCGGACGTGCTGTTCCGAACGGCAGCGGATGCCTACGGGAGCGGTGTTCTGGGCGTCGTGCTGACCGGGATGGGTCAGGATGGACTGGCCGGATCGCACGCCATCGTCGCTGCCGGAGGCACCGTTGTGGTGCAAGACCCCGCGACCGCTGTGGTGGGCACGATGCCGGATAGCGTCGCTCGCGCCGGCTTGGCGGACGCTGTCGTGCCGCTGGACGGTATTGCCGCTGAGATCGTCACCCGGACGGTAGGTGCTCGGCGGAATCCATGACTGTCTCGGATGACGACTACGCGTTTCTCAAGGCGCTGATGCAGGAGCGCTTGGGGCATCGGCTCGACGATGGCAAGGGGTATCTGATCAACTCACGCCTGGGTCCTCTCGTACAGGAACGGGGGCACCGAGATGTCGGTGGGCTCCTGCAGGAGGTCCGAAACGGCGACGCGCACCTGCGGTCTGCAGTGGTAGAGGCGATGACGATCAACGAGACGTCGTTCTTCCGTGACTATCAGGTCTTCGCGGCGCTGCGGGACGTCGTACTTCCGGAACTTGTGCGCACTCGATCGGGCAGGTTGTCATTCTGGTCAGCGGCAGCGGCATCCGGTCAGGAGGCCTACAGCTTGGCGATGATGATGGAGGACGACTTCCCCCGCGTCCCAACTCCGACGATTCTGGCCACCGACGTCTCCAACGCCGCGCTTGACCAAGCGCGGGCCGGTCGTTACACCCAACTCGAGGTGAACCGGGGGCTGCCCGTACAGGCGTTGACGCGGCACTTCACACAGGTCGATCGGGACTGGTACATCCGTCCCGACCTGCGGAACAGGGTGGAGTTCCGGCAGTTGAATCTCGCGGGTCCCTGGCCCGCTCTGTGACCCATGGACCTGATCCTGCTGCGCAACGTCCTCCTCTACTTGCACGATGACACCCGAAGCCGTGTGCTGCACCACGCCGCGCGCGCACTTCGTCCGGGCGGGTACCTTGTGCTCGGAAGTGCGGAGAACATGATGGCCGACCTGCCCGAACTGGAATCCGTCGTGGTTGGCCGAACCGTGCTCAGGCGTGCCCCGGGCGCCATTGAGGGGGCTGCTGATGCTGGATGAACACATCGACTCGGCTGTGTGCACGGTGTGGACAGTCGTCTGCGGTTCTGAGTTGGAGCGGGCCCCGGTGGAGCCCGGTGCCGTGTCGGGAGTCACCGGCTTCGTCACGCTCGACGGGGCGTTCAACGGAGCGGTCATGGTGCAGTGCAGCACCGAACTCGCGCAGACGCTGACGGCGGCGATGTTCGGTTCGCCCGAGGCCGCCCCCGATCGTGCGGACGTCCGCGACGCCGTCGGCGAGCTGACCAACATGATCGCCGGGAACCTCAAACCGTTGTTGCCGGGACCCTCCGGAATCGGACTGCCCGTCGTCGCTTTCGGCGCCGACCACGACGTGCAGATTCTGCGCGCCGAACCTGTGGGTGTGGTCGGATTCGTCAGTGGGGGCCAGCCCCTGCTCGTCACCATCGTCCGGCGTGCCGACCCGCCCGAGGAGCGTGCGGACCCGCCCGAGGAGGTGGAACCGTGAGCGATGAGGAGTCGCAGCATGTCGCAGAGGTCGAGGGCGCCGAGGAGTTCCGGACTGTCTTGGTCGTGGACGACTCCACCGCCATTCGCCAGATTCTGAGTCGGCAACTGCGCGAGGGTGGGTACCGGGTCAGGCAGGCCGCCGATGGCGCCGAGGCCTTGGAGATGTGCCACACGGAACGTCCGGATCTGGTGCTGCTGGATGTCGACATGCCGGTGCTGGACGGGTTGGCCACACTGCGGCAGATGAAGGCCGACCCGGAGTTGGCGCGCACCCCCGTTTTGTTCCTGACTGCGCGGACCACGGCCACGGATGTGGCGGAGGGTTTGGGGTTGGGTGCACAGGACTATCTGCGCAAACCATGCGAGCCGGCCGAGTTGCTCGCTCGCGTCTCGGTCGCAATGGCCGCCAACCAGCAGGAACGCCGACTGCTCAAGCGCAATCGGCAGTTGGATGCCCTCAGTGCCACCGATCCCTTGACGGGGCTGGGCAACCGTCGCCGGTTCGACACCCGAGTGGCCGAGCTCCGTGAAAGTGGCCCCGAGGTCCCCGTCGGAGTCGCGATGCTCGACATCGATCACTTCAAGCGGATCAACGACACCGAAGGGCATGTGGCCGGAGACATGGTGCTCACGGTGCTGGCCGCTCGACTGCGTGGCGTGATCTCGGACGAGGACACCTTGGTCAGGTGGGGAGGCGAAGAACTGCTCTTGCTGCTCAGCGCCGACCGGGTCGACAGTCTGCCGGTCATGGCCACCTTGATGAACGCGGCGGTCGCCGGAAGTCCGATGGCGGTGGGCGTCGACCACACTGTCCCGGTGACGGTGAGTGTCGGTTGGGCCCGAGGACGGATCGCCGATCTGGACTCGGTCATCGCGGCCGCCGACACGGCGCTCTATCGCGCGAAGAGTGAGGGCCGCAACCGAGTGTGTGCCGCCGCTCACGACCAGCCCGACCCCTGACATACTCCTGCGCGTGGGCCACACCGGTTTGGCGCGACTGAAGTCCGCCCTCAGTGGGCAACCCGGGACACCTGTCGCCTGGCGCAACAGCGTTGCCGTGGTCGCGGGGATGGTCGTCGCCGGCGGGTCGGGACTCGTGGTCGATCAGTACGTGGGTGGTCGCACTTTCGCGGTGTCCTTGATCGTCGGGATGTTCCTCGGCTTGGTCGCCGTGGCTGGGCCGTTTTTCATGGCCTTGCGGCTGATCGTGGGAATCGGAGTCCTCCTCACTGGGGCGGTCGGACTTGCGGTCGTCGCCCTCGACCACGCGTGGCTGGCGGTCCTGGGGATCGTGATCTTGGTGTTCGTGGGCACGGTGTGGACTGCGATCCCTCTCGTCGGAGGACCTCTGGGTTCTTTCCCGACCCTGGTGTACGTGATGGTCCTGGCGCAGGGGCAGACGCTGACCGGCGGCGGAGTGGCAGGGCGGGTGATGCTGGGGTCGGTGGTCGGAGTCGTCGGAGGCCTGGTGGTGCTCGTCGCGTTCTCCGGATGGGATCCACGCAAAGCAACCAGGGGGCTGGTCGCGGGTAGTTGGGGGTCAGGGGCGACCGGGCAACAACAAGGTGCGGCGCTGCAGGTGCTCCGGCTGGATTCCGCCCCCCGCTCGTACGTGTCGTTGGTCCGCGCCGCCGTCATCGCCCGGATCGCTCGCAACCGGTTGGAATCGGACAGCGCCACCAGCACCTATCAGCACGGCACCGCGGCGCAAGAGACGATCGCTGCCACCGTGCTCCCCCGCGGCGCGATGGTCCCGCGCCCTGTGCCCACGTCGGTCGACGATGCCCGGCACGAGATGCAGGCGGCGAGTACGTCCGCTCCGGACCGGGCGGTGGTCTACGCGTGGGAGCGCTGGCAGGCTTCCCTCGGGTACGCGTCCGCGATCCTCACCGGTCGGACGGTGCCGCGTGCGGACACGATCACGGGCGGGACCCTGGCCGCCGAAATGGTTCGTTCCGTGCTGCACCCGGAGTCGGCCAGCTTCCGCTACGGCGTGCAACGCGCTGTCGCATTGGGAATCGCCACCTTCGTCATGCTCAGCACGGATCTTCCGGAGTTCTATTGGGTGCTCCTCACCATCTTCGCGGTCATGCAGACGAATGCGGTCGCGACACAGGCTCGAGCAGTTCAGTACGCCGTGGGCACCTGGATCGGAGCGCTCGCAGCGGTGGCTCTGAGCCTCGTCCTGCCGTCGGTGGTCCTCGGTGTGCTGGCCGTGGCCCTGCTGGCCGCCGGATTCGCGTGGATGGTTCGCAACTACTTGATCATGTGCGTCGCCATCGCCGCAGCGGTGGCTCTTCTGGTGGGGAGCCCGGACGGTCAGTATCTGCAGTGGGCCGGACTGCGCGCGCTCGACTGCACCGTCGGCGCCCTGACCGCCGTGGCTGTCTCCGCCTTCATCCTGCGCGTACGACCCCATCCCGAACTCCACGTCGAACAAGCACGAGACGCGCTGTTGACGACGCTCGCCCGGTTGCGGGCCGGTCTTGCCGACGAGCACGTCGATATGGCGCCGGTCTTGGCAAGCCAAGCGTCCCTGCAGCGGGCGCTTTCCAACTTGCGATCCGACATCCAGCTCACCCGGGATTCCGACTGGGCCACCGAGCAGTTGGCGCAACTCACGGACGTGAATGACCGGGTCATCGCCTTGGGCTCAGTCGTCGTCGAACGCGCCGGCAGCCGGTCGGCCGAGGACCGGCGCAGCGATGAGGTCCTCGTCAGCAAGGGGCTGGAGGATGCCGAACGTCGGGTCCGAGCCATCCCTGTCGCCGCCGCGTCGCCGACCTGACGAAGCGCCAGAGACACTGGGCCGCGACTAGGATCGTCCAATCGCGGAAGGTCCCACATGAGTGAGTTGCCCTCGCAGTACTGGCGGGCACTGATCGAGAGCGCACTGGACGTCATCATCGTCACGGAGGCGACGCCGCTCAGCTCACCGGGCCCGCGGATCGTCTACGTGAACCCGGCGTTCACCAGGCTCACCGGCTACGAACCGCACGAGGTCATCGGACTCAATCCCCGCATCCTGCAGCGCGAGGGGTCGACGGATCCCGCCACGACGTCGGCGATCCGCGCGGCCTTGGAGGAGAAGAAGCCCTTCGACGGCGTGATCCGGAACTTCGACCGGCACGGGAGGGCCTACTGGCTGCACCTGCACATCATTCCGCTGTTGGACGAGGCGGGCGACGTGGCGTTCTTCGCGGCCATCGAAAGGGATGTCACCGACGAGCAGGCGCAGCTGGAGCGGTTGGCGGAGCAAGCGAGCCGGGATACCGGGACGGGGTTGTTGAACCGGCGCGCTCTGGAAGGCGCGGTGGCGGAGATCTGGGACCGCAGCCTGACCTCTGATCCACCCCACTGCGCGATCATCGTGGACGTTGACGATTTCAAGGGGGTCAACGACGATCTCGGCCACCCCACGGGGGACGCAGCACTTCGCGCGGTCGCCGCAGCGATTCGGGCGAGCATCCGAGACAGCGACTTCGCGGTCCGACTCGGTGGTGATGAGTTCGCTGTGGTGCTGCCACGCATCTCGTCGTGCGATGCAATGGCGATGGCGGACCGCATTCGGCGGCGCGTGCCGCGGGAGTGTCAGGCAGTCGACGACCGGATGACCGGCGTCACGGTCAGTGTCGGCGTAGCGTCGACCACGCCTGCGACGTCAGGTCTTGCCACCGTGCTGGCGTCGGCCGATGAGGCGTTGTACCGGGCCAAGGCTCGGGGGAAGAACACGGTCGTGGCCGCCACTGATCCGTGACGCCACCTGATCGGTCGATCGGTCGATCACAGAGGGCTGCCATGTCGGGAATGCGGCACACCGGCGTTCACAGCCTCCTTCGCAGGACGGGCCGGTCTCGCCAGAAGCCCCAGCCGCCGGCCGGGGTCCGGCGGGACGATCAGAGATCGACGACGGGCTCCGCGGAGCACATCGCCAGAGCCCGGCTGGTCGCGGCTCGCATCAGCGGTACCGAATCAGGCAGCACCGGTCCCAGCAGATCGAAGGCGGAGGCCACGAAGGCAACCGGGAGATCGCGTGCGCGTAGGACCGCCTCGAACCATTCGACGTAGTTGCTCAGGATGTCGTCGTCACCGACGAGGACCGCGCATTGGATGGCCTTGAGGGTGGCCGAGAGGTCGTTGATGGTGGCTTGGTACCTCGCTGAGTCGGTGGTCAGGACTGGCCAACGGTCCAGGCTTTCGGACCCGGCGCGCTCGAGGATGCGTTCTCGCTCCCGGCTCGACTCGAAGATCTCGGTGCTGGTCACCGGATCCGAGATCGGATCCCGCGGAACTGGGGTCGGTTCTTGTGTGGCGGCGGCGATCAGGTCGGCGCCGCTGGCGAAATCGGGAGCCCACTGATCGGCACCCAAGGCGAGACCCCACCTGCCCTCGGGGCCGAAGCCGCGTCCGCCGATCACGATCGTGGCACCCAGCCCACGCAGAGTCGATATCGTGCGCCAGGCACCGACCAGCGACAGTTGCATCGAGCAGGTGAGCGCGACTGGCCCGACCCGGTCACTGTCGAGGAAGAGGGGGAGGTCTGATGCCGGGACGGACGGCCCGATGAGTTGGGCGTCGAAACCGTGCAGCCGCAGCGTCTCCGCCGCCATACGCCCAGGCAGGACGTGCCACTCACCCTCGGTGCACAAAACCAGTGCCTTGCCGCGTTCTCCCTCCGCCGGTGCGCCCGGGATCTGCATGGCCGTGTCGCTGACCGTCTGCAACACCAGGTCCGCGACGGCGGACGCCCGGTGTTCCATGGCGACCGTCCATTCACCGTCCTGCCATCCCTGGCCGACACACACCTGGCCGTAGGCGATCAGGTCCGAGATGATCGCCGTGGCAGCGACGCCCCGATCGAGCAGACCCACCGCGATGTCGGTGGCGACGCGTCTGTTGCCTTCGGCCAGTGCGGCCACATAGTCGTCCTGGATGTGGTCGAAGTCCGGGACCTGGATGCTCTCGGTCATTCGCGTTCCTGTTCTGGATGGGTGTCGTCGTCCCCGGCGATGATGCGGTCACGACCGGCGTTCTTCGCCCGATACATCAAGGCGTCCGCGAGTCGAAGTGCGCGCTGGCCGGCCGGCTCCTCGGCGGCGCCCTGTTCGGGAACCGGGCACACGCCGGCGCTGAACGTGATCGACAAGGGGCGGGACTTCGGCCAGGACGCGCGCAGCCGATGCAACGTGTCGGTGGCATCCGACAGAGTGGTTCGTGGGAATACGATCCCGAACTCCTCGCCACCCAGTCGGCCCACGATGTCTTCGTCACGCAGGTTCGCGCGCAGATGCTGGGCGAACGCGATCAGGACGGCATCGCCGACTTCGTGTCCATGGACGTCGTTGACCCGTTTGAAATGGTCGACGTCCAGCAGGGCGACACAGTCCCCGGGGCCGCACCGGTTGATGGACATGTCCAGTGATCGCCGGTTCCACAAGCCGGTGAGCGGATCTGTCGTGGCTCGCACGACGAGTCGCTCGGCCCCGGTTCTGCTGTTGAGAATCCGGCGGGCGTCGGACACCAGTGGGGTCAGGTAGTTGCCCAGCAGTTGGGCGGACTCGGAATCGGCTGCCACCGGAACCATCGGCTCGCCGTCACCGATCGTCATGTCGATGGGCAGCGCCATGGGATCGGAGGTGTCCGCGGGAGCAGGGGTGGCACCCAGTTGTGCGCACAGCCAGTCGACGCAGGACTGAACCGCTGTTTGGTCGCCGGCCGCAAGCAAGCGCCGTGTCGCCAGATATGCGGCACGGATAGCGGAGGCTTCGTCGATCCCTGACAAAGGCCGCGCTGACACATATCGATGGTAAGCGCGTGCGTTACTCAACAGATAACCTTCACTACCGTTCGTGGCGGCGTCGCGGATGTGCTGGTCAAGCGGCCTCTTCGCTCTGGCGTTTCGCGGGCCCACGCTCCCGTTGCTTCGGGCATCAGTCTGGGCGTGTTCCGTCATTGGCCTGCAGCCACCGAGAGTGGGCTTGTCTGCCACGCACATTCCCTCCGATATGTGTACCATCGTGTGTACGCATAGTGGAAGGTGGGCAGAGGTGTGGGGGACGAGACGACGTTGATGAAGTTCATCGACCTGGACAGCAATATTCCTCGCGTTGGCCGTCGCGCCTTGCGGGACGCGCTAGCGGGCACTATGGCGCGGGTGCACGAGGGTGGGGTCGTCGAGGTCACATACGAGAATGTGCGCGAAGCAGTTCTCCTTGACTCTGACCTGTTTGACTCCATGGTTGCGCAAGTTCGGGTGGCCATCCGGATGCACGAAGGGTTGCGGCTCGCTATGACGGCGGCTGCGGCAGGGGTGCGGTTGCCTGGTGCATTGATGGACCCTTTTGGGCTGCAAGTGGACGAGGAGGCCTTGAAGCGGTTCCGTACCGCGTACCCGGTGCAGATCACCCACGACGATGCGGGGTCACCGCTTGCCTCCAGTCCAGGATTCGTTGAAAGCGCCGCCCCCATCCTTTTCGTAGACGATGAGGACGAGCTGGTATTTGTTGATGAGTGACGCGGGCGAAGCACTGGGGTTCGAGGGCATCTACCCCGCAGACGGAGGTTTCTGGGTCCCGTTCGATCAACAGTCTCTATACCCGTGGCGGTACGGCGACCTTGTTGCCCTCCCACACGGGGAGACAACCGTTCAAGACGGTAAAGGAAGAACTTGGTTCGCTGCAATGGTTGTTCACCCGACCTGCGACCTTGGAGCGAAGGCCGCGCCGTCAGGTATTCAGTTGGTTCGCGTCCGTCGTTTGAAGGATGTCAGTGAGCGGCAGCGCAACGAGATCGCAGCCGGGTTCGCCGTGGATGCCGAAGGAGTCACCAGGGTCGCGAGGGTCAACTGCGTCTACCTGGCTGGGGTGTCTGGGGCAACTGCTCACTCCGAGCCGATGTACGCGGATCTGCGGGAAACGGTCCGGCTGCCACTGGGAGTGGTCGAGGCGGCTGGTCGGATCGCAGCTATGACACACGAGGCCCGTGTGGCGATCATCAGGCGTGACGCGTTGTTCCGCTACCGGTGGAACCTGACTCTGGGAGATGTGTACGAACAGGAGAGGGCGCGGATCTCGGTTGACTCTCGCTTCGAGGGCCCCAAACCGGATTGGGCGTCTTCGTACGGCCGGAAGGCGCTGCGGCGCTCTCCTGATTCGCGATTCGCGACGTTGCTTGGCGCGAAACCTTCATCCTCCCAAGCGCTGTGAATCTCCCTCAATAAACAGCGGTCCATCCGAAAGCGCGGGGCTCACGGGTGGCACATAGAGAGCTGGGGAAATCCAGGTGGACCTCAGGGGCCGAGCAGCGCGGCGGGGACCACAGCGATGCCGTCATCGCGGCGGTACGCCTCGGTGCCGGTGGTGATGAGGACGGCATCGAGGAGTTGGTCTCCGATGCGGTCCTTCAGCCACTTGATGTGTCGAGCGTCGGCCGCGTTCACCGTCGCCGAGAGCTTGACCTCGAGGGCGACGATGCCTCCGTTTGCCCGATGACAACGAAGTCGATCTCGCGCTCGCCGCGTTGGGTGCGCAGGTGGCGCACGTCGGCTTCCGCGGCTTGCGCGTACACGCGAAGATTCAGCGCCACGAGACTCTCGAATAGGGCGCCCAAGAACGTGCCGTCTCGGGGAATGACCGGTTCGGTCTGACCGCCGCCGAGAAGCTTCCTCGGGGTCACGTGAAGGAGTCGCGCTGCCAAAGCAGGATCAACGAGGTGATGCTTATCAGATGCGGCCAGTTCCTTGAGTTTGTTGTTGGATGGAAGCCACGCACGTACTGGGTCGAGGATCCAGAGCCTGGTGAGGATGTCGCGCCAGGGCAGCGTGGTGCTGAGGGATGGTTTGTTACCCACCCCTGGTGTGGCGGCGTCACGGATGGTCTCAAAACTTGCACTGGTGGAAGTAGCCGCTGCATAGGCCCGCATCCATGACCGCAGAGTTTCTGGACGTCGCAGAGTCATTCCCTGCTCTGCAAAGTCGCGATCGATGATGCGCTCCAGATAACCGTCGAGCCCCGCGCGGAGTTGTCGATCGCTCAGTCCACGCATACCGGGGAAGCCTCCCGCGAGGATCTCGGTGCAGTAGCCGTCGAGAGTGACTGGTGTTGTCCCCGAGATGTCGGGCTGGGAGCCAGCGAGCAGCTCGCCTAGACTCACCGAAGCGGTGAATCCTCGTTCGACAAGTGACAGCGGACGCATGCGGAGTGTGACGATTCGACCTGCCCCAGAGTGGGTGTCGACTCCATATGGCGATGCGGAGCCGGTGAGTAGGAAGCGCCCGGGCGACGGATTGCCATCAACGGCTCGCCGAACAACATCCCAACTTGGTGGCCACTTCTGCCACTCGTCGATGAGGATCGGAAGTGGACCCTGGGTGAGACGGGTTGGGTCTGCTTCGATGATCTGACGCTGCCCGACATCGTCGAGTTCGTAGACACTCGAGGCCCGAGTGAGCGCTGTGGCGGTCTTGCCGACTGCCTTGGGTCCCTCAATGGCAATAGCGGCAAGGCCCAGCATTCACGCGTCGAGATCGTCGTCGACGATGCGGCGCTGATATTCGGTCTGCTTTGATCTGGGCTTCACCATGACTCAAACACTTCAATTTCGGGAACTCAAACACTTCAATTTCGGGAACTCAAACACTACAATTTCGGGCAAGGGTAGGCTACAAAATCGTGGACTTGCCTGCCGTGCGATCGGTCGTGACCGTGACCCCGTTTGCACTGGACAACCGGTCGTCTGGGTCCCGCAAGGACTTGATTTGTTGACGGGGGCAGAGGCTCTCCGCCGGGGAGCGACGGAAAGGCCGATGCGACGACGAAGAGGCTGGGTCGCGTCTGCGCCCGCCTACGTGGCAAGGCGCTTTCCTGTGCGTGGTCGTCGCGCAGCGGGTGACGGAGCCGGTGCGGCGAACCATCCGCTACCTGAACAACGCGACACGATCGGCCCGGTGCGGTCGGATCGTCGTTCGACAACGCCCTAGCCGAGACCGTGATCGGGCTACGTACAACCGAATTGATCAAACCGCAGCGGCCCTGGAAGGGGCTGGACGATCTCGAGATCGCCACCGCGGAATGGTCGACTGGTACAACCACCGCCGGCCCCACGAGTACTGCCAAGATCTCACACCGCAACAAGCGGAGCAGGCCTACCACGCTCACCACCAGACCCCAGCCACCGCTGGAGTCTCAAACCAGGAAGTCTCCGGACACGGCGGGGGGATTCACTGGATGGCTTCGGGAAGAGCGCCTGCGCGTGTGTGGTGATCCCAAGACCGGGTCCAGACGTGCATATCCGCTGGATCCGACAGACGGAACCACCAAGCTGTGGGTTGCGGGCATCGTTGGCAGACCGTGACCGCCACCGATCGGCGTCGAGCTGACGTCCGCCACACGCAACACCCAAGACGGAGAGTCCCTTCATGACATCGCAGCGCTTGGTTAGATCGCCATTTCGGCCAGACGCCCATTTAGCCATTCCGCTGCGACGTTCACGTCGGCTTCCACGGCGAGGCCACGAGCAGCTTCGCTGTAGGCGCTGCTCCAAGTTGGACCTACGCGGCACTTGCCAGGGAACACATGGCCTCGGCGAAAGGCAAACAGACGCCGCGTAGTTTGTGCGACGAGCTCCTTGTCGGAGTCCTCTGTTGGCCAAAGCAGTTGGAGGTCGACAAGATCGTGTGCCCTCTCACTTCCCGGTTCCGTACAGGCGTGGATCTTCTGGGCGATCTGATGGTGAACTGCAAGGATTGCGACCGGAGTCGGCTCGGGCAAGCCAAGCGCCGTGAACATCGCTGTTATGTCTGAGGAGAGAATCGTTTCTCCGGAGCCGTCAGTTGTTGCGCCGAGATCATCGTAGCCAACCTCGAGAACAACTGTGGCGAATGATTTTCGGTACGCAGTCAGTCGCACGACGTAGGGCTGCATGATGTACGAGTCAGGAACGCCGGGATGCGGACGCTGGGACTTGGCGACCAACTGCCCTCGAAACGGACCCCATCCGGATTCCAACGCCGATCGCATCTGCGTGGCGAACTCCTCTTGTTCTTCCCGCCAAGCGACGTCTAGGTCCTTGGAGCCACGGGTGAACTTTGTGCCGAGTCGAAATTTCATGCCACTTCCACCCTTGACGAGGGCCGAAGGTAGCGCTTGGGCTACTACCACTTGCGCGACCGTGACGCGGACAGGCCCCGCGCTTTGCTGCGTCTCGCGCGCGTATGCGGAAATGCGGCGTTCAAGCACAGCCAGGCCGCCTGGGTCGGAAGTCATGCTGTGGCTCCAGAAAGCTGATGCAACACATCGTCTGCGTCGGACGGGTCCAGGTCACCGCTTGCCGCGGCCTCCCGGGTGGCCTCAATGAGGCGTTCACGCATCACACGCCCACGGCAAGCCAACAGCGCATCCCGTAAGGGCATTGTTGGTAACCCATCAACATATTCAAGATGTTCAAGGGGCGCATGGTGGACAAGGTCTACCGTGTCGGGCAACTTCGCGCGAACCCGTCGACCAACAGTAACTTGCACGGCACGAGGATTCACGAGCGCGAGGCCATGAACGTCCAATACGGACTCGTCAGCAAGAGCGGCGCCTTCCCCAACGAGAGCCAGTGCCTCGGCGTAATGGGTTCGCGGCGTCACCGGCGCCTCTTCCATGCGGTATACGCCGTGCCCGAGGCGAGTGAGGGCTCCTCGAGCGGCGAGTTTGCGCACCTCGACCGCTGGAATGTTGGCTGCCGCTGCTTGCTTGGTTGTCACGATGCCGTGGTTGTCAAATGCGAGCCAGCGGAGTTGTTCTCGATAAGTCATCCTTCAACCTCCTGCCTAAAGTGTACCGATTACGGTACGGTATCGCCCTATGCGACTCACTGTGTGGCACAACCGTACCACAGTCAGTACGGTTGTGTCACAGATAGCTATCAGCAACCGAGTCGTCTCAACTGAGTGGGATTCATGGCTCTTCGCAATGCAGGGTGTAGTCGTGGTCTGAATGTGATGTCTCGGGAGATCGTGCACACATGTGTCTCAAGTCATCGTGGACGCTTGGATGTCTCAGGGCTTCGTGGACGGTCCGTGCCAGCCGCGGCGGCGGTCGGGCTTGGGGTATTGGGCGATGGTCGCGCCGTGGGTGTTGCTGATCGTGACCGTGGCGGCGTTCCAGGTGATGGTGACCTGTTCGCCTTTGCGCTTGTAGCCGGCGTAGAACTTGTTGGCGAGGACGCCGACGTAGCCGCCCTTTGACACGGTGCGGACTGCAGTGCCGGTAAGGCCTGCCGATGGGTTGTGGCCAGCGCCCTTCATGGGGGTGCCGGTCGGGGTGCGGGGCCCGTGGTAGATCCCAGTCGTGGTCGGGCGCGGGTAGCTGATGATGTGCTCGCCGTCGTCGGCGAAGATCTCAAGGATCGTGTCGCTCCACAGGACGTGTACGGTCTGACCGGTGCGGCTGGTGGCCACATAGAACATGCAGCTGAGCGCCTTGACCTGCCCGTTGGGCTTGACCTTCAGGTCGACGCTGCCTGCGCTGGGGTGCAGGGCCAGTGGAGTTCTGATCTTCGACGGTGGTTCGGCGTCGGGGCGGTGCGCTTGCGGCCGTGCCGAGGGTGGTATCTGCGGCATGCGGGGCTCAGGAGTCGGCTCCGGCGCAGGTTCGCTGGACTGCCAGGCCTCCATCGGCGTCTTGCCATCCAGGGCCTGGTGGACGCGCTCATGGTTGTAGTACACGTCGAACTCGTCGACGACGAGCTGCAGGGCGGAGATCGTCGCGGCCGGTGGACGCGCGTTCAGCCACTTCTGCAAGGTCTGATGGAACCGCTCGTTCTTGCCCTGTGTCGTGGGTCGGTCCGGCTTGCCGGTGATGGGCTTGACGCCCAGGTCGACCAAGTAGTCGACGAGCTTGCCGGTGAATCCTCCACGGGTGGGGTTGAACGCCAGCCCATTGTCCGACAGCAGCCGCTGCGGCACACCCCAGCGGCGGATCGCGGTCGCGACGACCTTCACAGCGGCTTGGGCGGTCTCACCCTCGGCGACCAGGGTCGACAACGCCACGCGGGTGTTGTCGTCGACGACCTGATGGATCGCAACCGTGGTCCCGTCAGCCAGCGACCAGGCGAATGCGTCGATCTGCCAGCAACAGTTCGGTGCCGGGTAGACGAACCGTCGGTTAGCTGCCCTGGGTCGCTTACGCGGCTCGGGCTTGGAGACCCCGGCCGCGGCGAATGCTCTGGCCAGCGTGGCTCGAGACGGCGGGTTGAGGCCCTGGCGCTGCATCCTGGCGCACACCGACAAGGGCCCGGCATCCAGGCCCTGCTCCACCAGCCACGCCCGTACCGCCAGTGCATAGTCGATCACCTCCGGATCGGTGCGACTCGGGCTGTTGTGGGGCCGACGTGATCCTGGCTCGGTGGCACTGACCGGGCCTTGCTCCAGTGCCTGGCGACGGATCTTGTAGAACACCGATCGGCTGATGCCCTGCCGCTCACAGAATCGGCTCATGGTCTGCCCCGGTCCCCGTGCAGTGGGAATTGCTGGATTCTGATGTCTGAGGCAGGAGGTCAGGATGGGCAGGCGAGGGTATCCACCGGAGTTTCGACGCAAGGTCGTGGACTTGGTGGAGTCGGGGCGACCGGTCGTCCAGGTTGCTGAGGATCTGGGCATCAGCGCCCAATCGGTATATGCGTGGCGGCGGCAAGATCGCATCGACCGCGGTCTGGTGCCCGGGGTGACCAGCCATGAGAAGGCGGAGCTGGCGGCCGCTCGCCAACAGATCGCCGCGTTGCAGAAGGAACTGGCGGTCACGCGGCGGGCGGTGGAACTGCTGCGGCAAGACGCCAACCCAAAAGGAGGTACGCGGTCGTCGAAGTGATGGCCGCGGAAGGGATGTCCGTACAGCTGGCCTGCCGCGTGCTGCAGATTTCGGAGTCTGGCTACTACGCCCGACGGCGGCGCGCTCCCTCGCAGCGCCGCACCCGGCATGCCTGGCTGACCGATGTCATCACCGAAGTACACGAGCAATCGCGTGGTATCTACGGCGCGCGCCGCATCCATGCCGAGCTCACGATCGGTCTGGGTATTCAGGTGGGCCACGGGCAGGTCGAGCTGCTGATGCGCCGCGCCGGCTTGGCAGGGGTGGCGGGGCGACCGCGCTGGAAGCGGATCAAGCCCGACAACATCGCCAGCGACTTGGTCCAACGCCAGTTCCACCGTGCCCATCCCAACCAGTTGTGGGTGACCGACATCACCGAGCACCGCACCCGCGAAGGCAAGGTGTACTGCTGCGTGGTGCTGGACACGTTCTCCCGTAAGGCCGTCGGGTGGTCGATCGACGCCTCACCCACCGCGGCCTTGGTCACCAACGCCTTGGGCATGGCCATCGACTCCCGGCTCACGAGGCCTGGCAGCGGCAAGCCGATCATCCACTCGGATCAAGGCACGCCATTTGCATCCTGGGCCTTCACCGACCGGGCCAAGGCATCTGGGCTGGTGCCGTCGATGGGCAGCGTGGGCGACTGCTACGACAACTCCATGATCGAAGCATTCTGGTCGCGCATGCAGGTTGAACTACTCGACCGACGCACCTGGAAGACGCGCGTCGAACTGGCCAACGCGATCTTCGACTACATCGAGGTCTGGCACAACCGCCGCCGCCGTCACAGCCAACTCGGCATGCGATCCCCAGTAGAGTTCGAACGCGAGTACGACAACACAGTGGCATGAGAAATCCACCGATCTCGACTGCACGCAACCCGGGACATCCCAGAGTCTCCGGACTTGCCGGGGCGATTCACTTATCGAGTGCCGCCGTGGCAACCTCAACGTCCTCATACGACTCGACCAACCCGGACGTGCCGATGTGAAGAACCAGTCCCGTGCAGACCTCGCCAGGTTCTACCCGGTCGGCTCACCACAGTTCGACTACCTCTACGGCCGTCGCAACACAAGCGAGTCGTTCCACGCAAGATGAAACGAACAATGCCCCGCCTCCCCGCCTACGGTCGGGTACGCCAGGACTTGTTCATGCTCGGCTACATGGTCGCGAACAACTCGATCGCCCTCGCGTTCACCGCCCGGCGACAGGGTGGTCCGAATGCTCTCGACTTCACGACGTAGCAGTGTCTCGCTTTCGCACCCCGCGGTCTTCCGTCGGGGTACTCGTGTTGGTCGAACCCGCGAATTCGACTCTGTGACCCCTTCGCACCGCCGATAGGTGTCCGCGAGGTGAGTCCAGGATGTTCAACCGCTGTCCTTCGCCCGGTAGGCTCGCCCCAGCAACTAGCTATCGGGATTTATCAACACGGTTTTGTACGTGTCCCCGGGCCTCTGGGACACGTTGAAAACCCGGAATCCCTCGTATCTGAACCATTCGTTAAGCGAGCTCTCGACGGAAATTCCGCAAATGGCGACGAACGGCAGGGTCGCTAATTGTCGATTGACACGAAAGATTGCGGATTGACACGCACTTTGCGTCACCGTTGCGTCGCTTGACAGAGGACATTGCGTCAAGATCTAGCGGCAGCCACCGAAGGACTGCCCTTAGGGGATGTCGATTGACACGACGAGAGATTGCGCCATGACGCAGCTCCCCCCAACGGACGTTCACGAACACTGACTCCCGCTTGTGTACTGCGATGGACTACGAATCCGTTCTACGTGGAGTCGAGAGCCGTGGTCAAGCCTCGGGTAGTGGTGTAGCGCTGCGTGTTCCTTCTTCGGGTTCAGGCGGTGAGTGCGGGTAGGTCGTCTGCTCCGATCTCTGGTTCCGTGGTGGGCACGAGGTTCATGCGGCAGCGGGCTAGGACGTCGAGGCCGAGGTAGCGGCGGCCTTCGGCCCATTCGTCGGTCTGTTCGGCCAGCACGGCGCCGACGAGGCGCACGATCGCGTCGCGGTTGGGGAAGATCCCCACGGCGTCGGTGCGACGCCGGATTTCCCGGTTCAACCGCTCGGTGGGGTTGTTGGACCAGATCTGGGTCCACACGTCCTTGGGGAACGCGGTGAAGGCCAGGATGTCGGCGCGGGCGGTGTCGAGGTGCTCGGCGACGTCGGGCAGTTTCTCGGTGACGTAGTCCATGAGCCGGTCGAACTGGGCGTGGACCGCGGGGGCGTCGGGCTGGTCGTAGACCGAGTGCAGCATCGCTTTGACCGGGCCCGTGACTCCGTCACAAGACGGCTGGTCTGGTAGGCGGACAAGAGAAGAGCGAGAACAACGGCAGTTGCCTCGATTGTGCTGCTGTCCATCGCCCCCCGATCTCCGAATCGCACGCATCCTATGCGCTCGCCTGGACCCACGACCTCATATCCCGACAAGGATCAGATGTGATGGCGCAAACCGAAGTTGTACCCCGCCGATAGCAGGAGCGCGGGAAGGAGTGCTGCCATGTCGTCGAGTGAATCACTGTTACTGGTCTACTGCGGAAACGCCACGCTCGTGAACTCTGCAGTGTCTGATCACCATGCGGCGGGGGAGCATGTCGTTCAACTCAATGATGCCTACTGTCCGCTTCTCAGTTGGTCGGGACGCAATCGGCTAGTCGTAGCTGCCCCGGGTCAGTCCCCCCAATACGTGGCCAAGACGTTGTCAGGGTGGGCGGTGAATCTCCCTGCGGTTGAGTGGCTCTCAGGCACAGTCATCGTGGCGACGCACACGCTGCAGGGTCTGAAGCACTCGGTGCTAGAGGTTCTGACTGAGAGCGGTCGCCTGATCTACCTTTGGGAAGCAATCCGACACAACTGGGAGCCTGGACAACAGAACCGCGACGATTTCATCGACTTGCTCAGGTGTTATCTCAATCCAGAGCACCGGCAGGGTCATCCCCCAGTGGGTTGACTTGCGCGAGGATGGGGAGGGCAATCTCAACATCCACTTTTCCACTGCCAGGGTCGAGCCCCACACTGCCATTCTGAATTGATCGCGCCGCGATGATGGCGATCTCCGCCACGATTGCGACCTCAGATTGAGTCAGCGAGGGCATAGCGTTCTCAATGGCTTCATCAAGTTTGACCCGAGACCCTGCCGCGTGCGACGACATGTGTGCGGCTGCAGCAACGATGTTCTGTGCGGTCTGCGAGGAATAGGGGGACACGCGGCAACGGTACCGGAGGAACCAGTACAGCAACTGGAAGATCAAATCTCATGCGTGTGTGGTGCAAACTAGCGTGTCAAAACCAGCACGTCGACTGGTGCAAACAACGTGTCAAACACGCGGAGAATCGGGAACTCGTGGTGCAAACAATCCTGTCACTCGACACTAATGCCTCAGGGCTTCCTCGACATCCAAGAGGTAGAAGAGCTCACGCCCCTCTTGATTGCGCCGCTCCTCTGACCGGTCCTTCAAGGCCTGGGCGGCAGTGGCCACTACCAGCGGTGCTGAGGTCATTGCCAACTGCGCCCAAGAGTTGATGTCCGCAACGGTAGTAACGCCAAAGAGCAGCCCAGCTCCGACGGTCGCCTTAGCAACCGCATCTGGACTCGAAGCCAGACTGGTTGCCGCCGCTCGCAGGATGGAGGAGGATCGCAGACCGCCCTGAAGGTCTGACAGGGCAGGTTGCACTTCGTTTCGCCACAGGTCAGACAGTACGACCTCGTAGGCCGGGTCAGGCGGAGCTGTTGCGAGTGATGCAGCGAGCCTGACAACTGCTTTCCGGTACGGACCCAGCGCTTCAGCGAGATTGTCCCGTGCTTCAAGAATGAGCTCCATCGGCGCATCAGGAAAAGCCGGGAGTCGCTCAATCAGTCCTGCTCCGGTCGCAGCCTGCGCGGCGTGCGACTGAGTGAGTGGGTGCAGTCCGGTGCCGGTCTCTCGCATGAGGGCGGTGACCAAAGCGGACACCTGCTGATCGAACATTAGATGTGCCTTGGGGTCCTGAAGGAGGCATTGAATTGTCTCGACGTACTCGGCCATCGCGTCACCCGATGTATGCAGGTTGAACGCGTCAGACGAGATCGTCAGCAGTCCGGCTTCTGCGGCAGCGCTCAAGTCACTGGCCCCGGCCTCGTCCCAGAGCCGGTTAACGGTGGTTGCGAAGTCCTGCGAGCTCGGACCAAGCAATGAATCCACTTCACGCATCAGCGCTCGCAACTGCCTATCCTCAGCTGGGTCAAGTCGCCGACGCCGCTCGGCGCGGGACATCGCCCCGTAGGATTTGTGCAGCGCGAGTAGGTCGCGCATCTGAGTCGGGTCGTCTGACAAGCCGAGTTGTTTCAGGGTTCCATCATCCAGCCCATCTAGAAGATCTAGAAGGAACCCGGGGCCGCGTTGGGCCTCAACTGCCATCCCGGCGAGTAGAAGGGCTCCCGGCGAGACCAACTCAACGCTGTCAGCGTAGAGCAGCGCGGATCGCACCAGACGTACGTCTTCATTCAGGGAGACTCCCCCGACTTCAGTCGAAGGGCTCGTCAGCACGGTTATCTTGAGCTCGTCTCGGGGCCCAACGGTAATTCGTGTCCTTCCACGACTCGGTCGGTTCCGACGGGATGCGCGTCGAGACTGTTTACCCATTCCGCGACCGTCAGTAGTCAGCGGCGAGGTCGCTGCTGTAGAGGGTCTTTGCGTCCTTCGCAGAGGCGACGGCTTTGCGCACCGAGTCTTTCTTCAGGTCGAGAACTCGGAGGGTGCCGTCGACTTCCGCGATGGCCTCGACACGGTGCAGTTCGCTGCCATAGGTGTCCGCATAGTTAGCGAGCCCACGGAGTTTCGGGACAGCGTCGGAGAGGTGGTGCCCGTGAGGGTCGATGATGCTTGCCACGACCGAACCGTCTTCCTGTGTGTTGAAGAAGATGAAGTCGGGACGCATCGTCTTCCATCCCCCGGACGCGTCCTGATATGTGATGGCGAGTGAGTCGTCACTGACGCGCGCAGGGTTGCGATACCAGCCTGAGGCGTTGGGGAAGGCAAGTTCCCGGTCAAGGACGCTGGTCTCCCACTGGTTCAGACCACCAATCGGGTAGTTGCCCTCCTCATCGCTCAAGAGATGCTGGGGACGGGTGGGCAGGTCGGTTTCAGCGCCAGCGTTGTCTCGATGCTTGGTCTCCTCTTGTCGTAACAGTGGCCGAGTAAGTTGGATTCGTTGCGGTTCAGTCGACATGGCTTGGATCTCGTTGTAGAGCGATTGCCGGTCATCCGATAGTCCTTTGATGGCGACGCGTTGCTCGTTGAACCACTTCTTCGCCAACGCATCGGCTTCCCGGTCCAGCGCTTCCTTGATTTCCGGAACGAGTGCGAGTGCGGCGATCTTCACGTGGGCGTCACGTAGTGCGTCGTCGTCTTCCTCGTCGGGGGCGAGGTGTTCGGCGTAAGTGCGGGTGAGGTCGGGGGTGAAAGCGCGTCCTGCCGCACGGTAGGCGTCTTCGATGGTGCGGTCGTCCGCTGTCTCGGAGAAGGGGGAGTAGGTGATGGTGCCGCCGCGAGTGCCCTGGATGGCCTCACCGTCTGCTGTTTCTACATCTGCGACCGCTTCCTTCACTTGATCTTGGTAGCGGACGGAGAGGCCATCGAGAACTGCGTGGAGTTCCTTGTGCGCCTCCTTGCCTGCATCCGGTTTCAGCCCATCGGTGGCGAGAGCCTGTGCCAGTGCCGTCAGCCGTTTGACGGGTTTCGCGGCCTTCTTGGGGAGCGACTCGGTGGGTAGTTGCTCGAAGCATTCGAGGACGGCTTCCTCGACGGCAGAGTTCGGGGTCATGTCTTGCGGGTCGATCAGGACACGACGCCCGCGACCGCCGCCTGTGCCGCCGCCCCGGTCATCGCCGTTCTCACTGGTGGACATGAGCAGGTTCACGACTTTGGTGGCGGTCTTGCGGTCGAAATTCGGCAGAATGCAGTCGACAGAGTTGAGCCTGTCGTTGCCCGGGATGCGTCGCGCCAGTGGCGTGCGGACCATCCGACCGAGGAGCTGAGTGATGTGGGTTTCATCCTTCGCTGGACGGAAAGACACCAGAACTTCAGCACGGGGGCAGTCCCATCCGGTACTGATGGCGTCTTTAGCGAGCAGTACCCGGATGTGGGTGGATTCCTCCACCAGCTCCGGTGAGATGTAGGGCACGTTCCACCCACCGAAGGTCTTGGTGTCGTGCTCTCCAAACACGTGGGCAACGTGCTCCGAAGTGATTTCTGGCCACTCCTCGGCGATGGTGTCGAGGGCTCGCTTCAAGGACTCATCTGACGGCTTGTTCGGAGACTGAAGCACCAGCAGTGGAGCGACCGGCTCGGTGACCCCTTGCTCTTCCGCGTAGTCCTGCCAATCCTTCGTCGCCGCCATGACCTTCCGTGTGGCCCGCTTCAGCAGGACGGTGTCGAACTGCCCCGATTCAGCGGGGATATCCAACACGATGTCGTCCTTAAGCAGCCCGGAAGCCTGCACCCGGTCTGGGTCAACTTCCACACTCGGGAGGGTGGTCCGGTTCGATGTGGCGGCAGCAGCCTTCATGGCTGCGTCGAACCGGGCAACCGTGGCGGAGATACCCCATACGACGGGAATGCCGGGAACTGAGCCGTGGCCATTGATCAGTCGACTGACGATGGTGTCCTTGTCCTCATCGTCTGTCTTCGACTTACCCAACCCCCTGTGCGCTTCGTCCAAGACCAGATACAGCGTGAGGTTCGGGTCTTCAATTGTGTTCTGGATCGTGTCCCAGATGGTGTAGCCGCGTAGGTCGGGTCGTGTTGCCTCCATCCCCGGCAGCGGCGAAGTGTTCGGGTCAGGATCTTCGTGTCCACGCACAAGCAGCGACTTCTTCGACAGCTTCTGCGTGTTTAGGAAGTACACCTTGCCGGGTGAGAACTTCTCGGCATTGAAGGTGCTGCCGACCACTACGAGGTCGGAGTGCCCGATACGGTCACAGGCGTCCAAGAGCCGGAACCGGGTCTGCTCGTTCAGGCTGGGGTCGCTGGAGAACCACAACACGACAGCACTGGGATCAGCCTGAAAGTCGTTGTCATCGTCGCCCTTGAACAGCGCCTCAATGGCGGCGGCGGCGATGACCGTCTTACCTGCCCCGGTCACCGCAGATAGCGAGAAGGCGCTGCGCTCGTCGTCTTCGTGCCAGCGCCGACCCCCCTTCGACAGGTTGGTGAGCACTCCCGCCAGCGCATCCGTCTGGTAGTCCTTCAAGGTCACCTGCATGGCTAGACCCTTCCGACAATCTCGAAGTTGTTGAGATACGACTCATACAGCCGCACTGGCTCCACGTGGCTCGGCAGTTGGCGGCACACCATCTGGTATCGGCGATCATCGTTCGTCACCACAAACACCAGTCGGACCGACTCGATCGCTACAACCTCATCTAGGAACGGCTGAGTCTGATCCAGGTCTTCGAGGACGCCGTAGGTCTCCGCGACCGCATAACCGTCTACGGACTCTATTGGGGAACCTAAGGCTCCAGCCCGCAGCCACAACAATGGCGCAATGGCCGAGAAGTCCCGGTTATGACTGACCCGACGAGGCGACTCGTAGGTGAGGGTAAAGAACTCGACGTTCTCCTCGAAGCCATCGCTCATTGGGAACTCGTCTGTGAACTTGTAGTCACCCTTGACCGATTCCCCGTCTGGATTCAGCCCAGTCACAGCTGCTGCGATCCTGGGCTTGGTGATGTAGTCGCAGATGCCGCGCTCTTCCCACTTGGGGTCGCCAGGGCGAAGACCCTGTTGCCGCAGGGTGCCCTGCTCTTCAGCTGACACCTCGTTGTTGGTGACGAGTATGGACTGACGTGCTCCACCATCCTGTCGGTTGAGACGCATCACGGCGTGCGTCGTTGTCCCTGATCCGGCGAAGAAGTCGAGTACCACGGCGTCTGGCTTATCTCCGACGGCGCACCGCACCGCGTCCTCGACCGCGTACAGGGACTTGGGGAACGGGAATCGTCGCCCCCCCAACATTGCGCGCACTAGACCCGAGCCGTAGTACCCCGCGTTGTGGGCGGGGCGGTGCCAGACCGACATGGCCGCGCGAAGCGGAGCACTCAATACCTGTAGCTGCAGAACACCGTTCTGGTCTCTTCCAGTGATAGCGATCTCCCCACGCGCGATTCGATCTCGCTGCCCCTGGTTCAAGTACTGGATGCTCCAACGCCCGTCAGTAGGCTGTGATGATCCGACACGAACCTGACCGTCTTGAAGCAGTCGGCGGAGGGTGGCCGGTGCTACCTGCCAACGCTTCTCTGACCCATCCCGACCGAGCGGCCAAACCGTATCGAGCCCTGGCTCATCTCGTGTCTCCGAACGGTTTGTCCCCAGTGGAAGAGGTTCACCAACTTTCACTACACGCCGAGCGACGGGGTCGACGAAAACGGGGTAGAACAAGTTTGGGCGATCAATCCGCCGTGCCCCATTGCTGCCCTTGATGAGACGCTCCCAGCGAACGTCCGTCGACGGAACCTCCTCTACCGCAGAAAGGAGGTCGTCGGCACCCCATGCGGGGCCACTTGACCCCAGGAAAACGAAGAATAGGTACTCATCGACGCGCGTGAATTCGTTGCTGCGGGCAACACCTCGATGGTTGATTACAACGCTGACCATTTGTATCCGCCCCTCGGGGAACACCTGCTCCAGAAGCAGGCCGAGTCGCAGATACTCCTTCTCGTCAATGGTGACGACGAGCACGGAATCCTCAGGCTTGAGTAGTTCTCTCGCAACCAGTAAGCGCCGCTCCATCATTGCCAACCACTTGGAGTGTCTGTAGAGGTCGTCGCTGTCTACGTAGTCGTTGTTGTACTTCCAGTCTTTCGCACCCGTGTTGTAGGGCGGGTCGATGTAGATCGCGTCGACTCGGCCACGATGCGTATAGGTAAGCGCTTCCAGGGCGTGGTAGTTCTCACCGTTGATAACCGTGTGGAAAGGCTTGTCGCCTCCACGTTCAATTCGTCCAGTCGACCGGAGCCCGGGGTAAATGGGGTCTTGGAACTCGGCGACCACGACCAGATCACTGACCAGCTGATCGACGGTGGTGACGTCCCCATCTGCGAGATGGGGCGTGAGTGAGGCAACGCGTTCACCTGACTCGTCCTTGCGGATCCTGGTGACGCGGTAGAGCGTCTTGTCCCCGCGCTTGGTGCTGCCGCGTTCGGGGAGGACGCGCACCTTGTCGCCGGTTCGCACGGGTCGCCCGGGGAGTTCGACGGCTTCCGGCACGTGCCGCTCGAAGTTCAAGCCAAAGGACCGTCGCTGAGAGAGGCGCTTGTACTCCGCTTCAAGATCGGCACCCAGTTGTGGATCTTTGGCGGCGGCTTGACGGATGAGTTCGGTGAGACGCGACATGACTCAGCGACCTCCGCCTGCAAGGTGGACTGAGTCGGTCTCGGTCATTGGTCTCTCCCCGTGTCGGTCTACTCCTGGTTGTTCAGGCTATCGGCGTGGTCTGACAGTCGTTTGTATCTGACCGCGAATACGGCTCAGGCTTGCCCGTAGGTCTTCCCTCGTCGCGCTTCCACGTGTTCGTGTTCCGCTTCCGCGAGGCCCGGTTCGAGGGTGGTGCGGAGATGTTTGGCTGCATCGAGGATCGCCTGCACAAGTGGCGCGGGGCGACGCCCGTGTTCCTGCAGCTCGGCACGGAACTGTCGTTCGGCGCGGAGGAGCTGGTTGAACGCCGCGAGCGTTTCTCGTGTTTCGCTGGGGGTGAGGTGAAGGTCGGGTTCGGGATTGCCCGTGCGCTTCTTGCGTGCCCGACGCCGCGCCAACACGCGTGCTCGATCTTGCTTGTGACGTTCGCATAGTTGGCTGGGGCTCATGTAGTCCGCGCACCCACACGCAGGGCTGGGCGATGGTGGGTGACTGCTGTCACGCTCTGGTGATCTGCTCACGCGTTGTGGCACATAGGGAATCTATAGGTTCTGAGGTCGAGCGAGTCAGATTCGGCGTGACAGGTGTCACGGTGTCAAATTCCGGGGACGTCCGCCGCTGATAGCTCTCACATGAGTTGTTTAGATCAGGTTTTCGGGCCACAGGGTGATACCGAGGGCGGTTTCCAACGTGGCGAGCGTGGCGGTGTCAGGGATGACTTTTCCCGCGTACAGATAGTTGATGGTGTTCAGGTTCACGCCGGTCGCTTCGGCGAGTGCGCGTTGGCTCCAACCGCGCTCTTCGGCTTCTTGTCGCAGTTGTTGGGCGAGGTAGGCGAGACGAGGTACGTAGGGGGGTGCGTCGGGGGTGTAGGGGCCGTCGGGCCAGACGCCGTTTGTGGCCAGGTAGTCGGCGGGTGGAGGTTTCGGGCGTCGTCCCATGTGTGTCATCTTGCCGTATGGGTTGCGCTCCATAGGTCGTATGTTATAACATACGGTAGTCGGGATGTTCCGAACCCGGCGGAACGGGGAACCCACACTTGCCAAACAAGCCACGCCGAGGACGCCACCGCCTCCACCCCACGGGACCGCTTCCAAGCGGGGCGGCGGCAACCGGTGTTGGTGGTGGAACGGTGAGCGCATTCCGAGGCCGAGGCGAGAAGAACGGGCGAGTGCTACGCCCAGAAGACACCTTCGTACTTCGCCAAGACCTCCCAATGCCGGGTGCCTACCCACTTCCCGACGCGGTCCGCGAAGTAGCAGCCGAGTGGAACCACCAGTCCGAAACAGGCGTCATCAAACCGGGCACCGCCGCCACCCACGCGAAGGTTCTCGGGACGTTGCTCAAGTTCGCCACCGCGCGCGGCGCGGTCATGGTGTGTGACGTTTCGAACGAGGTCTTGAACGAGTGGATGTTCGCGTCCCATGCCACCGACGCGAAGAAGGGGAGGGTCGCCGCCACCACGCCCAAGCTTCGGCGTGCGGTCGCGTCGTCGTTCTACTACACGTGCTTCCGGCTTGGTATCACCGACAACAACGTGGCGGCGAATCTTCCACCGCAGGGCAACACGCCTCGTTACGTGAAGCCATTTACCGAGGACGAAATCGAAGCATTGAAGGAGGCGAGCGGTTTCGCCTACCGGGAGACGAAGTCGCCGTCAGCGCTCGCTCTTGTCCTGCTCGGATGCTCTCCGGGAGAGGTGGGCTCCATCACGTGCGCCGACATCCACCTTGTCGAGGGCCGCGTGCGTGCTCACGGCGGCGGCACCCGCTACCAGGAGCGTTGGCTACCGATAGACGACCCGTGGTGCTTCGAGAAACTGTCAGCGCGCATCAAACACCTCGCAGACAAGCATCCCGACGATTGGGCCACCCGGTACGTGGCCTACGACCCCCGCCCCGATTCGGACAATGACTTCGCCAAACGGTCGGCGGCGACCAGCACCACGTTGACGACCGTCATCGACAAGGCCGGGCTGAAAAGAAGCGGCGTCAACCGAGTGGCGTCCATCGGCGAGCACCTCGCCCAGCGTGTGTTTCAAGAGACCGGTCGCATCGAGGCGGTCGCCGCCCGCTTGGGCATCAACAAGCTCGATGACGCGGCACGCATCGTCGGCTACGAATGGCGAGCCGAATACGAAACGTCACCGCCCGGCGGTGACGAATGAGCACCCCCACTCTCACCGCCGCTCCCGCAGTACAACTCCGCGCCATCACCCCGCCCGTGAAAGTGCAGCGGGCAGGACGACGAGCCGAACTCATCACCCTTCGCCCCAACGGCAAGTACGGGGCTCGACGCGCTCGCACACACGAGGAACGCGAGGTCGTATCACTCATCCAACGAGTCCGCTCCATCCTCGCCGACCCCGGATTTTGGGAGACCGCCACGCATCTCCCCGGCAACACGCGCACAGTGCTCCGTGCGTCGGGGAGGCCCGCCGACCATCCCACGTGGGTGATGTTCCTCATCGCCGCCCTCGCCACACAAGCCGGTTCACAACGCGCAGCTATCGCTCTCGTCGCCGACCCCGGGTTTTGGCGCTACGTGCGTGATGTCGCCAACCATCACCGGCCCGTGATGTTCATCCCCGCCGGGGACAAACCCCCGGCTCGACACCACTTCTCCCACTTCCTCCGCAAATGGGAATCCCCCGCGTGGCGAGAGGTCCGCACCCAGGTCATACGCGCGGGCCGCACCTACGCCCTCGAACAAGCGAAACGACTCGGTCACTTCAACCCCAACGACCCTCTCGAATACAACAGGGTTCGTCCGGAACAGTGGGTCACCCTCGACGGCACCGTGTACCAATCACCCAGCAACCGGGTGGATGCAGGACGATGCGACCCCGCTTCCGGATGGCATTCGAAAGGCGGAGCTCCCGACGGCACCGCGTATGGAACCAAGTACTCCATCGTGGAAACGTTGTCCGACGACTACTACGGACAGTTGCTCCTCTCGTTCGGCCACGTCACCCCACGCCCCGGCAAGACCCAGGGCGATGAAGCCGCCGCGAGCGAACGCCTCCTCAACCAGTTGAAGAAGGCAGCGCCCGGACTCAGAGGAGCCGTATCCGACTCCGCCTTCCGAGGACCGCACATCCGCCGCCTCACCCGACGCGGCATCCTCATCCTCAACCACCCCGTCGCCGCGAAAAACCCCAACCGGTTGGAAGGCGGACGCTACGCCGATGGTCGGGTGGAACGCACCCACAAAATTCGGACCGCCACACACAAGGGAGCGCACGGGTACGAGTGCCGCCACACCATCTACCTCCACGGCTCCAACCCTTGCGTCGAAGCGTTCGACGAAAACGGCGACACGACGCTCGTCCCGTTGGTGCCGGTCGGCTACGACCACCGGCAGACGAAGAGCGGCCACGTGTTCTACCTCAAAGTCGCCGTCGAGTGCCGACGCGGCAACTTCACCGAACTCATCCGCCTCGACCAGGCCGGGACCAGCGACGTCGCCCACGCGGCTCGCGCGGACCTCGCCCGCTTCTACCCTGTCGGCACACCCCAGTTCGACCTTCTTTACGGACGCCGTAACACGAGCGAGTCATTCCACGCGAAGATGAAACGCACGATGCCTCGCATCCCCGCCTACGGACGCCTCCGCCAAGACTTGTTCATGCTCGGCTACCAAGTGGCGAACAACGCGATAGCCCTCGCGTTCCACGCACAACGCGCAGGCCAGCCGAACGCCCTCGACGACACCCGCTAGTCACACACCTCCGGTTCCTATCACCCCGCCCGAGCGGGGCGTTCACCATGCCCGAAGTGTTGCTGGGGCTACTTGGCGACGCTCACCTTGCTCCGAATCGCAGCTGATTGGCTGCGGCAAAGGACGAGACGCGTACTCGCTCGCACCGCAAGCCGGTAACCTTGTTCTCGCAACGTTTTGCATCGGGTTTTCAACACGGTTTACTCCGTGTCCCCGGGCCTCTAGCTCAATTGGCAGAGCTGCGGACTTTTAATCCGTAGGTTGCGGGTTCGAGTCCCGCGGGGCCTACTTCGCCCGGATCTCTCATCACGTGACGTGGTGGATGGCGTCCTGGAGCCGCTACTTCTGTCCACGACGATGGTCGCGGCACGCTTCGCCGCCACACCGATCTCCCCAAGGTGGTCTCGGGTGGGCGGTCTGCGCAGCAGGTGGTTCAGCCGTTTCCCCGCTCGGCTCCCGGTTGGGGTGTGACCCGGTGGCTAGCCGTGGACCATGGCCCCCATCCCTGGGAGTTGGCTGCTCGGACCTTGAACCGAAAAGCGCGCCGAGGACTCAACTGCGTGAGAGTGCACGTTGTCTCACGCGTGGTGATGCAGGTCCGCGTCGACGGTGACGCCGAGACCTGGTAGCGGGTGATGGTCGATCCGCCGTTGTCCGCCGGCGCCTTCCAGTGCACCTTCACCGCCCTCTGCCGGGGAGTTCCGGATACCGCCCTTGGGGCTGCGGGAACTGTGCGGGACGCGACCCGGACGGTCACCGTGGTTGGTGGGCCGTCGGTGTGGATGTTGTGACTGGTCAAGTTCAACTGCAAGGAATATGTGCCCGGTTGTCTTGGCATGCGTACCCGCAGCACCTTCTCCGAAGACGTGACCTTTCCCGACCCGATGACCTTGGCTCGCGAAGCCGCGACGCAGGATTCGCTTCCGGCGGAGCCGGCCGCGCACCCGGCATTGCTCCGGCCCATGATCTGGGCGGTCACGGTGCTGCCCCTCCCGACGTAGGACACGGGGATGCGCACCGGCGTACCGGAGCGCACCGATCGGCGCGCCACCTTGGTTGTCAGGAGCCGACCAGGGCGGATGTCACCTTTGTTCGCCGCACCCGGGACTGGCCAGTTGTCCCACAGCCATAGTGCCGAATCCGCCATCTGACGGTAGCCCTGCATGTTGGGGTGGATGCCCGTGTCGCCATCGATCAAGGAGGGCTCGCCCGGGCACCACCCCGAGGCGATACGGCTGATGATGAACAACGATTGGGTGTTGTACGACATGTTGCTGGGGCCGTCGGCGCCGAGGCCCCAGGCGGACTTCCCAAAGCAGGCGGCCCATGACGAGAAGGCCCCCGGCGGTATCCCCACATTGAAGTCCGTGTTGACCCAATGCAGCCGTGACGCCTTGTTGGGCAAGTCTTCGCGAGTGTCACTGATCGCGCGGACGACAGCGTCGTTGATGGCGCTGCGCGCTACCAACAACTGCTCGGCGCTGAATACGGTCAACGCCGGCACTACCTCGGGGTACGGCTGAACGATGATCTTGGCATTGGTGTTGTTCAGGAGGAACCGGTACACGCCCCGCAGGCTCGAATAGGTTGCGTCCAGCTTCACCAAGGTCGCAACGCAGTTCCACAGGTCTTCGTTGACCTTGCCGATACATCGGGAAACGCCTTCGCCAATCAGCAACTTGCCAAGTGTTGGATTGCCACCCAGCGTCATGAGGACGATACGGGGTTGCTCGTCCGCCACGACGTTGAGCGCGTTCTTCCGGTTGTACTGGTTGAATCGCAGCTTCCCAACATTCCACTGAAGGGCAGTGGATCCGGTGACCGCGAAGTTCCGGTAGTACTGTGACGCATTGCCCGGGTTCACCCCGAGGCCGGCAGCGAAGTTGGCCGCCCAGGACACACGATTGGCCAGCCCGAAGTCCTGGGAGAACTGGATGTTGTCGTCGTCGGCGTTCTCCCTCGTGGAGTTCGACGAGCACGCGTCGTTCAACTTGTCACCAGGCTTGCACCACGGCAACCGAAAGCCTGACATTTCCGACCCGTCGCTGTAGTAGCCGAAACCGGCGGTGAAACTGTCTCCGATTGCCACGATCTTGGTCGGCGTCTTCGGATTCCTTCTGCGGGCTGAGCAGCGCCAGTCGAAGACGTTCTTCGTCTTGTTCTCCGCCAGGAAGTTGAATCGACCGTTGTCGAACAACGGGCAGAAGAGGGCCAGGTCGAGATGCTGCTGTTCGCCTGACCGCAACTGACAGAACCAGGAGTTGGGATCGCTGGGGTTCGCATAGTCCGCCGTGGCCTGGGGATCTCCGGTCATCCGCCGACAAACAGCATTCATTCCGCCGGGCCAGTTTCGGACCCAGAAACTGGGGTCGCGGACGAAGGGCGCACACCACCAGCCCGCCTGCAGGCTGTCGTTCCGGATGGCGTCGTAGTCATTCGTGTTGTCGGCAGCGGTCATGCAGTACGACGTGATGTCGGCCTGATCCAACTGCTGCCGGATGCCCTTCGAGGATTGGCAGTACACCGACCAGGGGTCCGCGAACACGGTCTCCCAGGGAATGGCACCCGGGTCGCCTGTCACGAATGTGCACGCCTTGTACAGGTTCACCCGGAACTCTTTCGCTTCCGGCAGGCGCATGTGCGGAACGCACCACCAGTTCACGCTGTCCCTGTCTTTCAATGCTGCGGTGAACGCGAAGTCTGGGGTGCTCCTGGTGTCGCAATACTTGGTCAGGCCGAAACTATTGACCAGAACGCCGCTGGACAGTTGACAGTAGAGCGAATATGGGTCCTTGGGGTCTTTGATCACGGGCCGTGCGTTGGGGTCGTCGGTGAGGACTGGGCAAGCGACCTCGAAGTCGATCTTGAACTCGTTGGGCCAGGCTGGTTTGGGGTGCGCCACGCAACGCCATTCCTGCAAGGACTGTTCAATCTCGGCTGTGAAGTAAGCTCCGATGGCTCGCTGGGCCGCGCAGTAGTCGTCGAGGTTTACGCCGTCCACATAGTGACCGTCGGCGAGCTTGCACAGCACCGACACAATGCCGGACCCACGCGTCATCGGATCCGACTTCGGATCGTTCGTGTAGAACTGGCAGGCGTCGTTCAGGTCGATCCTGAAGTCCTCGGCCGGTCGCGTTTCGTTGGTCGACCCAGTCACTCCCGTCGACGATCCGCCCCCTGGGGTGGCCGCGGACGCGTGGACTCCCTCGACTGTGGGGGAGCCAGCGGCCGCCACTGCTGGTGGGGACAGCAGGCCGACACCAAGCGCAAGGGTGGCCGAGGCGACCACCAGCCACGTTCGCCACCCCGAGCCTTGGGCCTGCAATTGACTGGTCATGATCCGATCTCCAGGTGCGAGTGCTTCCTGCTCCCATGGTCCTCTCCCACCCCAGTACTCCTCCGACCGGGTGGGAACCGCTGTTGGGGCCGATCGTCGACGATTGGCGCCCGGGCTCACAGAGTGCTCGACCGGAGCAGATGCTCGACGGCCCCCGCGAGGCGCTCGATGTCCGCAGCGCCAAGAGCCGACCACCACAGCCACCTTGACACCGATCGCAGCCAGGATCCCGGAGGGTCGCCAACCGCTCCTCGTGGTCGACTCTTTCGGCATGACAAGCAACCGTGACGACACGGTGGCGATGCCGGTGTTGAACGGGCGGGGGCTTCCGTGCCTACTCGCGAACGACCGAGAGCCAGCAGTCCTCGACACCGCACTGAGTGCGAGGAACTGCTGGCTCTCGACCTTCGGATCTTTGTTCGCCGCGGCAAGGCCCTGGCGCCGACGAGCAAAGGTCCGTGCGCTATGGCGCGACGGCCGGCAGGAAACTACTCACTTTGGTGGTAGTTCCCGTCGGCCTTGACCCAGGCGCGGTCGCTGTCGGCTCGTGCCCCGTCGCGAAGTGGGCGAACGGTGATCGTGGTGGCCACCGTGCGGCCGCTGGCCAGCGCAGCACTTGTCTGCTTGTCCAACTTCACATTCGCGGACTGCTTCTTCTGGTGCTTCAGCGTCACCTTGGTTGTGGAGGTCGGGCCGCCCTGCGGCTTCACGGCAACGATTGCATCGACCTTCTTGCTCTGGGTGGGGACGTTGCTCAGCACCTGCGCGCTCAGGGTGGCTCTACCGTCCTGCATCCGTTTGGAGACGGTGTAGCCGTTGACGACCGATGCCAACTGGGTTCCCTGCTGAATCGTGAAGATCGCGGTCGGAGGTTCACCGGGGCCCCAACTGTCGTGTTGGTCGTCCGAACCCACTTGGTACAGCTTTGCCGCGTCGCCTTCAATACTGATGCCGACATCGTTCTTGCCCGTGAAGTTCCCGTGCACGTGGGCCCGGATCAAGCCTTCGCCGCCGATATTCCAGTTCACGTCGACGTCCGGGGTGTAGCTGTTCGTAACGCCACCAGACGTGTAGAACCAGCAGGTGAGCTGACCGGAGACCAGGTCGAAGTCGCCTGATGTGGGCTGCGCGTTCGAGTTGGGCGCAGCCTTGTTCGAGTTATCGCAGTCCTTCCATTCCGCGTAGCCGTTCCAGAAGCTGTCGGGACTGGTGGATCCACTCGCGAACGTCATCGAATGACTCGTCCTGTTGTCAATCTTGATTCGGTAGCCGAGGTCCTGCGACCAGGCGTGCGCGTCGGTCGGAGGGATCGCGACGACGGCCGCTCCCACCAACACCGTGATCGCCCCACTCAGGGCCCGCTTTCCGTTGATCCGTTTGCTGACCATGGTCGCCTCTTTCCTTGACTTCACATTCGGCGCTTCATCTCTCGTGACTTCTGCACCCGTTCTCCGTGGACGGTTGCACGCATTCAACGCTCGGTCCCAGGAGATGTCGAGGAGCAAATCGGGCGTCTCACAACCAGGATCAAGAAATCCGTAAGGGTTACGGATGGTGCCGACTTCGACCAGGTGGGCCGTGGGGCGACCTACGTGGCGACTCGGTATGACTCCCGGATGGTCGGGTCACCTGCCTGCGATGATCGTCCTGTCAGAGCAGCCGCTACCGCGGCCCGCGGCCCACAGGTCACGGATCCAGAATGCGCTGAATGCCATCCTGAAGTGGCTGGAAGTTCACGGTCACGTCCCCGGCGAAGGGGTTGTAGAGGCCCAGCACGACACCGACCCCCATCGCCGACACCAACGCCCACCCGACCAGCATGAATGGGCGCGTGACTTTGGTGGCCACGATCCCCATGACCATCGACGACAGAGTCCCCGCTGTCAGGAGCAGCCACAACACGCTGGCAGGCAACTGACGTCGAGCGATCGACAGCAGTTCCACCTGACCCTCGGCAATGCTGCTGGCCACCGTGAGGACCTGCCCGGCTTCGGGATCGGACGAGTCCGCATTCTTCTCCAGCGCGCGAACGCCTCGCTCCAGCCGATCCAGGTAGGGGAGGCTGGGGAGATCGTTCAACTCACCGACGGCCAACTTGGGGCCGTCCTCCTCGCTGACCACCCGCATGTAGTCCTTCAGGTCCCGCGCGACCACATCTGCCCGGCTGCGATCCTCAACATTCTCGATAAGCCATGCGACTTCCTGCGCTGACGCCGCCACCTTCTCCACGGATGTCTGGGCGGAGCTGATGGTCCCCCACGTGATGGTGACCGAGAACCCGATCAAGAAAGCCATGGCGACGCCGGTGGGAGCGTTCATCGCCTCGGCCAGGGTGATGAGTTCGGTCTGGCGGGAGGGCGCTACGCGACGCCTCACCAGCAGACGGGTGGCAAACGTGACTACAGAGAAGTAGACGGTGAATAACGCGACGACGGCCAGCGTCGGCAACTGGGCGAGAGCGTCGAACACCCCTGCACGCTACTCGGCTTCGGCGCAGTGTCCTACTGTCACCAGGCTGTCGCACCTTCCACCGCCCCCGACCGACCTTCCACCGTTTGTGTCTCGCCTCTCCTCGATCGCAGGAGTCGCATACCGTGAAGTTCGTCAGGGTCCGGCGCATCTTCCGCCGTTGGGCCACTGAGGACTCGACCGCCCGCGGACATTGGCCCCGGGTGCGATAACTCGGCGTCGGGATGGCGGCGTTCGTGCCCGCCCTCGCTGGCACGCGGGGGATGTCAGCGCGGGCGGCGCTGTCCGATCGGTAGGTAGTCAGTCGACAGGCGGCCGGGCCACCCATCATGTTGGTCTCAGAATCCGCGACATCATGGAATCGGCTGTCGGCGACACGGCGCGGACTCAGCTGTACTGGCGACGTGCTGTCCCCAGCCCATCGCGCCTTGTCAATGCGGCTTGTGCGTCTTGTCCGCTTGGGGGGCGTCTGGGGGTATGGAGCGCGCGCTTCTGACCGCGGAATGGCCAGAGCGGGCAAGCAGAACCAGCGCTCCCAGCGCTACAGCGGACGTGAGGGCCAGAACCAGGGCTTCCGTTACCTGCGGTCGCACTGCGATCAGAACAACCACCGGTACCAATGCCGCAGCGCCGGCAGCAACAAGGGCCACGGCGGTGTGTAGGCGAGGCAATGTCGTTGCGGTCCAGTCGTCCGCATCTGTCCCAGTGGCGGTTCTTTCGATCCGACGGCCCCGCCGGTGCAGCGCCACGCTGCCAATGATCAGGACGACTCCGTAACACGCGATCAGCACAGTCGCCGATTGCACGGGTCAACTCCCGGCTGCGGACCCTGCGGGGGCCGGATCGTCGGAAGGAGACTCTTCGGTGAATAGCTGCAGGTCATCGTCGCTCACCCCTGCATCATGCTTACCGCGGAAGCGAATCCCGAGGAATGTGAGCCACAGCAGCGGAAGCACTCCGCCGACGATGAACACCGCATCCCCTGGTAGCCGCAGCCATTCGAGCGAGGTGTTCAGTGTCTGGAAGTTGAAGGCCATGGATCGCGCGCTGGCGTATCCGTTGTCCACGGATTCATAGAGTTGGAGCACCCCGAGGGGGAACAGTGAGACGAACACCATCCACGCCAGCCCGATGTTCAACGACCAGAAACTGATCCGCATCCGGCGCTCTGACCAGCGGTCCGGAGGTACGAAGTACTTCAATGCGAAGACCGCGAATCCGACGGCGAGCATTCCGTAGACACCCATCATCGCCGCGTGGCCGTGGTTGGCGGTCAAGGCGGTGCCGACCTCGTAGTAGCTCACGATCGGCAGGTTGATGAGGAACCCGAACACCCCGGCACCGAGGAAGTTCCAGAATCCGACCGCGATCAAGAACATGACGGCCCACTTGTGCGGGAAGGGGGTGCCGTCGGCGCTGCTTCCGCCACCGACTCGGATGAAGCTCCACGCCTCGATGGACAGGAAGAGCAAGGGGATCACTTCCATGGCGCTGAAGAAGGCGCCCAGGGAGAGCACTTCCGCGGGGGTTCCGGTCCAATACCAGTGATGGGCAGTCCCGATGACTCCCCCAGCGCTGTACAAGATGATGTCCAGGAAGATCACTCCGAGCGCCACCTTCTCCCGGACGACACCGAGTAGAACGAAGATGAAGGCGACCATAACGGTGGTGAACAACTCCAGGAAGTCCTCGACCCACAGATGGACCACCATGAATCGCCAGAAGTCGGTGATGGGGAACCTGTCCTGGTGCTGGGCCAGCAGTCCCAAGGCGTATACGGCGGGGAGCGCAAGTGCCGCGTAGAAGAACATCCAGGGCATGTTGAGTGCGCTTTCCGTGCGCAGCCGCTTGCGCAATCCCCGCCACAGGATGACGACCCAGAGAACCATGCCGACGGTCAGCAGGATCTGCCACAACTTGCCGAGGTCCAGGTACTCGAATCCCTGATTGCCCAGCCAACTCCACAGGTCCCCGAAGGCACCGCGTTGGCCTGCGAACTCTCCGATCAGCGATCCGACCACCACGATGACCAAGGCGCCCAGGAGCATGTAGGCCAACGGTGTCTGACCCTTGCGATCGCGTTGTCGCGTGATCATCGGGACCAGGAAGATCCCGGCGGCCAGGAACGACGTGCTGACCCAGAAGAGGGAGAGCTGAACATGCCAGGTGCGAACCAGGTTGAACGGCAGCAGGTCGGCGAGTGGGAGCCCGAAGAAGCTGGTCAGGTCTGCACGATAGTGGGCAGCTGCTGCCCCTACCAAGGTTTGCACCAAGAACAAGGCCGCCATCACGAAGAAGAACCAGGCCGTCGCACGTTGGGTACCGGTCAGGGTGATTTGATCCGGGGGTCGGAACCGGATCACTGCGCCAGTGTCCTGCCAGCCGATCTGGCGGTTCCAGCGCCCGAAGACGGCGAAGAGCGCCGCAGCGCCGCACAGCAGGGCCGCGAGACTGAAGATGCTCCACACCATGGTGTTGCCGGTCGGTGCGTTGGCGACGAGATCCTCTCCCGGCCAGTTGTTGGTGTAGCTGTCGCTCGACCCCGGCCGCTGTGTGGCGGCTGTCCAGGCCGTGTAGGCGAAGTACGCGGTCAGGTTGTGGATGTCCTCAGGGTCGGTGATGGCACTGGGCCGCAGACCGTTGGTGCCGTCGGGGTTGCCGAACTCGGTTGCGTACAGTTCCGTCAGATCCGCGAAGGCCTGCGCCTGGGCGTCGGAGATGGTCAGTGTGCCGGTGGCTTCATCGTAGGTATTCGTCCGGAACTCCTGGATGGTCCGGGCGATGGCATCACTGGATTCAGGCCCGCCGTACTGTTCCTGCACCGCTGTCGCTGCCCGATGCAGGTAGTCCGCGGTGTAGTCGGGACCGAGGTAGCCACCTTGTCCGTAGATGGTCCCGTACTCCATGAGGCCGTTCCGCAGGAACACCCCCTGCCCGGCGGTGATCTCCTCTCCCGTGAACACGGTCTGACCTGAACTGGACACGACCACCTCAGGCATGGGCGGACTCGACTGGTATGTCATGAAACCCATCAGGATCAAGACGAAGAACCCGATGACGGCAACGAGGCCGGCGGCTTGGGCCCAGGTCCGCGACAGGAGATGAGGGTGCCGTTCGGTGATTGTCTCTGCGGGATCTGGCATGGCGGCTCCTCCAGTCCGATTCGCTGGCAGAGCGTAGTGCGCCCATAGACACGGTGGTCGGACGGCGAAACAGGAGGACTGTGGACCCGTAACTATTCCCGGGTCAGAACCTCAGCGATCCCTGACTCCTTCCCCGTCGCCAACCGACCTGTCCAGGTCGTGACCTTGCGCGCCGACGAGACCGGGAACCTCGGAGAATGAAGAGCCCAACCAGTTGGCGCCGTGTGCACGCCGGTGAAGGAGCCGCACCTCTCGATGGCCGTCGGCGAGACCATGCGGCCCCGATCACCGCCCATCGATTGACCGGCACGACTGACCGACCGAAATAAGTCAGGACCAAAGTCCCAAGTTGGAGAGGCGTACTCGTCGATGTCGGACTACTGCGGCCCGATCAGGTGAAGCCCTTGCAGCTGTTCGGAAGGTTCAGGACCTGATTGATGTTCTTCCACGCCTTCTTGTCGTTGGTGACCGAACTCCACGGCAGCCACGTGGGTGATACCCGCTTGGTGTTGCGTGAGTTCAGCCACTCGAATGCCGTCGTGTAGTAGTCGACCTCCACCGAGACGTCGGCGGCGATGGTGGCGGGCCAGTTCACCTCGGTGAGTTCCTGGGCTGCCCGCAGGTGGGCCTTGGCTGCTTTGCGGTAGGTGTTGCGCAGGTACTTGGGCACCTTGGTCCCGTCCGGGACTGTCTTGCGCTTTCCGTACGCCTTGTGCCAGTTCTTGTCGACCGGTTTCCACCACTTGTCGGCGGGACACACGATCGTCATGAACTGGCGGGCGATCGGTGTGATCTGCGGTGCGGACTGGGTGTCGGTCGCACCGACTGCGCTGGGGGCGACACCTGCTCCGACGACAGTCAGCGCTGCTGCTCCGAGAACGATGGACGTGCGCATGATGACCTCCTCGGCCCCAGGTCCAAAGCCCTGGGTCTCTACCTCCACGGTACGGCGGTACTCACCCCACGGGAAACCCTACGGAGCCACTAGGAAATACATCCGCCGCACCGATGGGACCTTTGCTGCGGCCCGGTGGGACCTTCGGCCCACACCCTCGGGGCCCCGTCGTCGACTACAAAGTCGCGACGAAGAC
>WBZT01000139.1_pt1 | contig 61661 bp, 70 predicted proteins | sample 5204241 | NCBI WGS metagenome assembly WBZT01 (sample SAMN12344358, study PRJNA552823) | activated sludge metagenome | biome: Activated sludge suspended growth; feature: Nitrification reactor; material: Wastewater; isolation source: activated sludge from nitrification reactor of wastewater... | reverse complement strand
ATCGCTGCACTTAACATGGCGGGCAAAACAGCAGCCTCCCCCGGCAGCCTGGCCATGAACGTGCTGGATACGCTGGGACTGATTGCCGCCTCATTTGGTCAGTGGTGGGGCGCGGAAGGTGGCGACCACGTGGAGCTGGTGGACGAGAAAAATTTCCGCTACATGCGGCTGGAGTTCAAGGATGACGTGCTGATAGGCGCCACCAGCCTGGGGCTGACCCAGCATGTGGGGATATTGCGTGGCCTGATTCAGACACGCACTCCGCTGGGCGAGTGGAAGGATCACCTGAAAAAAGATCCTACCCGCATCATGGAAGCTTATTTGGCAAAGGCTCAGGCTGCTACGATTTAATGAAAGTCACTTTTAAGCTGTTTGCCAGCCTTCGGGACTACCTCCCTCAGGGTAGTAGCAACTATATCCTTGAGTTGGATGTCCCTGAAGGCACAACGCCCTCCGACCTTGCCTTGCAATACCAGTTGCCTTCCAAGCTCGTGCATCTGGTGCTGGTCAACGGGCATTACATCGCTCCGGAAAAACGTGCCAGCACCCCGCTGGTGGAGGGTGACGTGCTGGCAATCTGGCCGCCTATTGCAGGGGGATGACACAGCGCGTCACCCGTCTGATGGCGATTGCCGAAGCTGATTTCCTGCGCCTGTTGCCCAGGCTGCTGGACAAACAACCCGGCAGCCCTCCCGCCAGCCCCTTGCGCATCGCAACACGCCAGGCCGACCTGCAATGGCGCATGTTGCCAGACATCCGGCATGGTGCAATCAGCCTGCCGCAACTGGAAGTGGTTTTGACTTTGACGGGAAGCCAGGAGGAAAACCTGGCGTTCTTGCAGGACTTCGACCGCCTCTACCAGCGTGGCGGCGGGTGACATTTACGCCACAATCCGTCCGCTTTCCATCCGGCATTTCACTACGTCCTGCAAGTTCATCAGGTCATGGTCGTGCGTGGCGATCACCACGCAGTTGTTGGCGTCACGCATGTGCGCGATCAATTCCCCCACTTGGGCACGGGCGGCATCGTCCAGGTTGGCGGTAGGTTCATCCAGCAGCAGCAATTCCGGTTTTAATACCCGCGCCCTAGCCATTGCCACGCGCTGTTTTTCACCACCGGAAAGCTTATGCGGCGGCACATCGCGTAAATGCGTGATGCCTGCCCACGCCATCTCGGCCGCCACCAGTGCTTCGCGCTCGGCTTTCGGCGTACCACGCAATTTGAGGCCGTAACCGATGTTCTCCGCCACGCTGGTGTTAAACAGATAGGAATGCTGGTGTACGTAAATCAGCCGTGGCGCAAGCGCGGCGCGCTCCACCGCATTGTTGTAAGCAACACCGTCAAACTGGAACGTCCCGCTGTCAGCACTTTCCAGCCCGGCAATCATCCTGAGCAGGGTGGTCTTGCCCGCGCCGTTTTCACCCAATAGCAAATAAGTGGCACCACGCGCGAATTCCAGGTGTGCGATATCAAGCAACAGTCTGTCGCCGTGGGATTTGTGCAGGTTTTGCAGGCGGAATAAAGCGCTCAACGGCTCAAGCCCTTGCCTTGCAGGAAGGCCATCGCAAAGTTGACGGAAAGCGCCAGGATAACCAGCACCACACCCAGCGCAATGCCTTGGGCAAATTCGCCCTTGCTGGTTTCCAGCGCAATGGCGGTGGTGATGTTGCGCGTTACACCCGCGATGTTACCGCCCACCATCATGGCGCAGCCGATTTCTGACAGCACCCTTCCAAAGCCTGTGGCCAGCGCGGCCAGCACGGCAAAGCGCGCTTCCAGCAGCACTGTCCACATTGCCTGCATGGGTTGGGCGCCCAGTGTCCTGGCGGTTTCCCGGGCGCGTTTATCCACGCCCTGCACGGCGGACAGGGTCATGGCGGCGAGGATGGGGAAAGCCAGTACGGCCTGCCCCAATATCATGGCCTCCTGCGTGAACAGCCAGTGCCATACCCCGAGCGGCCCTTGCCGCGATAGCAGCAAGTACATGATGAGGCCCACCACCACGGTAGGCAGGGCCAGCATGGTTTGCAGCAACACGATCAACACGCGGCGACCGGGGAATGCAAAAGTGGCGAGCATAAAACCCAAGCCGACCGCCGGGATTGAGGCGAGCAGTAACGCCAGGATGGAAACCCGCAGCGATACCCAGATGATGCCCCATAATTCGGCGTTGCCACCCAGCAGCAAGGTAAAAGCCTGCTGGGTTGCCTCCAACAGGCTCATTTGGCGGAAGGTGTAAACAATTGCTCACCGCCCACCTTGAAGGCGGCAATCTGCATCTGCCCTTCCTTCGATGTTATCCAGTTGATGAGCTTGGTTGCACCGGCATAGTTGATGTCCGGGTATTTTTTCGGGTTGACGGCAATGATACCGTAGGGGTTGAACATACGTGTGTCGCCTTGCATCAGGACTGGAAGCCCGATTCTATCCTTGAAACTGATATAAGTGCCACGGTCGGTCAGTGTGTAAGCCCGCATCTCGCCGGCAATCATCAGCACTTCTCCCATCCCTTGCCCGGCGGAAACATACCAGCGCCCTTCCGGCTTAATGCCCAGCACCTTCCAGTAACTTTTTTCCATCTGGTCGGTACCGGAGTCGTCACCACGTGACACAAATCGCCATTGGCTGGTAGCAATTTTTTTCATGGCAGCCAACACATCTTTTTCACCCCTGATTTTTGCCGGATCGTTATTCGGGCCCACCAGCACAAAATCATTGAACATGACATCCTTGCGGTCTATGCCATGCCCAGCCGCAACAAAGGCGTCTTCGGAAGGGCGCGCGTGTACCAGCACCACATCCACGTTGCCGTCCTCGCCCAGTTTAAGCGCCTTGCCCGTACCCACGGCGATGACATGCACCTTGCAGCCACATCCTGCCTCGAACTTGGGTAGGACGGCCTCCAGCAAACCTGAGGCTGCCGTGCTGGTGGTGGTAGCGAGGCGTATGACGGTTTTATCCGCTCCTTGCGCCAGGCTACCAAGCAGCAATAGCGCTATTGCTGCATAAACGCGTATCAATTTCATGGCGGCTCCTTAAAAGTCGAATTGGGCACGCATGGTTAACGCGTCTTCACTCTCGAAAGTGTCATTAGCCCCATTCACCCGTACTGTTACCGGGGACTCGAACTCGGTATGCACGTAGTTCATTACCAGCCGTACGTTGGGGTTGAGTATCCAGTTTGCGCCCAAGGTCCAGGCATCAGCTTCGTTTGTTGCAGTCACCAGCCCGTCTGCCGTGGCGGAGGTGGTGACTCCCAGCACGCCGGTACCTGCGGTATTGGTGGTTACAAAATCCGAGGCGTCAAATTTGGAGTAGCGCACGCCTAACTGAAATCCACCCCATCCATCGTTGCCTGACTGGTAGTTTTTCCTGGGCTTGAGACGGCCAAATACGCCATCCTTGTACATGTCAGAAAAGGGTTCACCCGTGACGTTCCACATCAGGCTGGCATACCAGGCGTTTATATCACGGCTGTAGTTGGGGCCGTCAAAGTTGTTCCTGATATATTCGCCTTGCAGTTTGACCGGGCCATAGGCCAAGGCCAGCTCACCACCAGCGCGGGTGCGCTCGACGTTATCCTTGAAGGCGTTGGCGGTGGCGGCAGTGCCGCCGCAAGCGCCGGTAACGCAGACGGTGGAGAAGAATTGTGCGCCTCGCCCTTCGGTCTGCCCGGTGGGAATGAAGTTGGCTTGGCGTCGTGAGCCTTCATTGCCCCCGCTTCCCGCCCACCACGCTCCCGCATGCACCACGGCATTGTTCCATTCCGCCATTTGCGCCAGGTTGCCGGTCAGGCGCACAGCGATGTTTTTGCCATCATCGGTGGCGTTGTTTTCGTCGCTGGTGCCGTTGCCGTTCAGGTAAGCCAGGCTGTAATACACACCATTCAGCGGTGCTCCGTGCACCATGATGCCGCGGTCATAAGTGCTGCCCAGCAGGCTATCTGCCATGGAGCGTTCCTGGAAATCCAGGAAATTGGTGCTCATGCTGCGTTCCAAACCATAGAAAGGTTTGAATTGCCCCATGCGGAGCTTGGCCTGTTTGAATTTGTTGATGTCAAAGTAGCCGTAGGTCAGCGAGGTGCTGCCACCGGAGTATTCACCTTCGACACGCGCAACAAAGTCCTTGTAGAAGGTTAATGTGCCACCCAGGCGGGCGCGGCGCAGGCTGAAAGTGTCGGCTGCATCCGTATCCGGGTTGAAATGGCGGTAGTCTGCCTGGATGCGTCCATTGATGGCAATTTGCCAGTTGCCGCTGCCATCCTCGAAAGTGATGCCATCCTTGAACGCGGCATACACCGGCGCACCTGTGCTCTTGCCGCGTTCCTTTAGGTCGGATTCCTTGCTGTTGGCCATTTGCTGCTGCATGGCCTTGAGTTCCTCTGCCATGACCTGCATTTGTTTATCCTGCTCGGCACGCTGTTCTATCATCTGCTGCATCATGGTCTCTAGCTGCTTGATGCGCACGGCCGAGTCATCTTCCGCATGTGCAGCGCTGGCCAGGGCAATCGCCGCCAGCGCCACCCCGGTTTTGATTCTTGAATGCATGGTTGGCTCCCTGAATTATGACAAATAAACGACAATGGAAATATACAACAGAACATAACGGTAAGTAAAATTAAGCTATTATTTAAGGTAACTCCTCGGCGGAGGTGTGGTCAGGTCTGCTTCAGCAGGCGGCTCAAACCCGCCAGTTCGGTTTGCAGCATGGCGTCGGCTTTGGCCTCGATTTCGCGGTAGCGGTGCAATACCTCGCGGCCAAACTCGGTCACCTGTGCGCCGCCGCCGCCTGAGCCGCCCGTTACGGTGACCACCAATGGCTCAATAAAACTGCGGTTCATGGTATCCACCAGATCCCAGGAGCGGCGGTAGGACATGCCCATCTGGCGACCTGCTGCGGAGATGGAACCGGTCTGGATGATGGCTTCAAGCAAGTCCGCTTTGCCGGGACCTATGGCGGAGACCTCCCCCAGGGGAATATGTATTTTGATGAACTTGGTGGTCATTTTTGGTTCAAAATAGCTGACAAAATTAGTAGGATTAGGCTGTACCGGCAAAACCGCTTAAAATATGCAGGAATCTTACCCAAATCATACCTTATGTCCAGCGCACCCCAATTGATAGATCGCTTCGGCCGGAAAGTGGATTACATCCGTTTTTCCATCACCGACCGTTGCGACTTTCGCTGCACTTATTGCATGGGGGAGGACATGGAGTTCCTTCCGCGCGAGGAAATCCTTACGCTGGAGGAATGTGAACGGGTGGTGCGCGCTTTTGCTGACCTCGGGGTGCGCAAGGTACGCATTACCGGCGGGGAACCGCTGGTGCGCAAGGATGCCATCCAGCTCTTCCACGCGCTGGGCGCAATTCCGCAATTACACGAACTGGTGATGACCACTAACGGCTCACAACTGGAGCGCTGGGCGGAGGAACTGAAGAATGCCAGGGTGGCGCGCATCAATATCAGCCTGGATAGCCTGGATGCCGAAACTTTCCGCCGCATCACGCGGGTAGGAGACCTTTCCAAGGTGTTGGCCGGGATCAACGCCGCCCTGGCGCAGGGTTTTGGCAATCTCAAAATCAATACCGTGCTGATGAAGGGTGTCAACGATCACGAGGCAATTCCCCTGGTGGAATTTGCACTGGAGCGCGGCATGGATATCGCTTTTATCGAGGAAATGCCGCTGGGGCAGGTGGATCACACCCGGGACAGTACCTTTGTCAGCAACGAGCAAACGCTAACGCTCCTGCAACAGCGTTTCAACCTGGTCAGTAGCGCAGAAAGCACAGGGGGGCCGGCGCGCTATTGGCGCGTGGTGGGTAGCAACACCCGCATCGGTTTTATTTCGCCCCACAGCCATAATTTTTGTGAGTCCTGCAATCGTGTGCGCATTACCTGCAAGGGCGAGATGTATTTATGCCTGGGGCAGGACGACAAAGTGGATTTGCGCCCCCTGCTGCGCCAACACCTGGGCGATGATGCGCCGCTACGGCAGGCGATTGTGGATGCCATGCAGATCAAGCCCAAGGGGCACGATTTTGATCTCAGGCGCGCTGAGCCCGCAGTGGTGCGCTTCATGTCCATGACCGGGGGTTAAGCATGCGCCCGGAAATCACCCATGCCAGCCGCCCGCTGACTTTTGTAGTCCCTGCAACCGATGAAACCGGTGAACAACGCACCGTGGAAGTCGCCGGGGAGGGGCCGCTCACCCTGTATCTTGACAAGCGGGAAATTGTGACTCTGATGACACTGGGTGCGGCACCGGAAGCGCTGGCCATTGGCTACTTGCGCAACCAGCGGCTGATTCCCTCCGTGGATGAAATTGCCGCTGTACAGGTGGACTGGGAAACTGACGCGGTTGCGGTCACCACCCGCCACGGCAGCAGTCATATCGAAGCCCGCCTGGGCAAGCGCACTGTGACGACCGGCTGCGGGCAGGGTACGGTGTTCGGCGGGTTGATGGATGAAATTGAAGCCGTGAAACTGCCGCAAGATGCCGTGCTGGAAGAAGCCACCCTGCAAGCCTTGCTGGAAAATGTGCGCCATCACGACAGCCTGTATAAAAAGGCCGGGGCGCTGCATGGCTGCGCGCTGGCGAAGGGGGCGGAAATTCTTTACTACGTGGAAGATGTCGGCCGCCATAACGCGGTGGACGCCATTGCCGGAATGATGTGGCTGGACGCTGTGGATGGCGGCGACAAGATTTTTTACACCACTGGCAGGTTGACCAGCGAAATGGTCATCAAAACCGCACAGATGGGCGTGCCGTTCCTGGTGTCCCGCTCCGGCCTGACCCGCATGGGCTGGGAAATTGCCAACACGGTAGGACTTACCATGATAGGCCGTGCGCAGGGGCGGCATTACCTGTTGTTCACCGGCGCTGAACGCTTTCGCCGGATGCCGCCACCAACCGAAAGGCCTGCCGTGACAGGCATTGTGCTGGCGGGCGGCATGGGGCGGCGCATGGGCGGGATAGACAAAGGCTTGGCGCATTTTCGTGGCAGCCCTTTGGCGCAACATGTGTTGCAACGGCTTGCCCCGCAGGTGAGCACCGTTCTAATCAACGCCAACCGCGAAACTGGCGCATACCAGCAATTCGGCTATCCGGTAGTGGCGGATAGCCTGGAAGGCTTTGCCGGGCCTCTGGCAGGACTACAGGCCGGCATGATGGCGGCAGAAACACCGCTGGTGGCGACGGCGCCATGCGATTCACCTTTCCTGCCGGAAAACCTGGTGGAAAAATTGTGGCTTGCCCTGTCACGCAATGATGCTGACCTTGCCGTCGCCAAAACTGGCCGACAGGCCCACCCGGTTTTTTGCCTGTGCAAAACCAGCCTGTTGCCCAACCTCAATGCGTTTCTGCAAAACGGCGGGCGCAAGATTGATGCGTGGTATGCCGGGCTGAAATATGTGGAGGTCCCGTTTGACGAGTCACCTGAGGCCTTCGCCAACTTCAACACACCGCAGGAGTTAGAAGCCGCGGCATGAACACACTGAAATCCAAAGTGCCGCTCCTGGGCTTCTGCGCCTGGGGCAGTGGTATAGGCAAAACAACTTTGCTGACCGGCCTGATACCGGTGCTGGTGGCAAATGGCGTGCGCGTATCCGTTATCAAGCACGCCCATCACAGCTTTGACATAGACCATCCGGGCAAGGACAGCTATCGCCTGCGCGAATCCGGCGCGGTGCAGATGCTGCTGGGCTCGGCCAAACGCTGGGCGCTGATGACCGAGCGTGCGCGTACTGGTGAGGATGACCGTGAGCCGAGGCTGGAAGAATTGCTGGGGCACATGGACGATACACTGGTTGACCTGATCCTGGTGGAAGGTTTCAAACAGGAGCCTATTCCCAAAATCGAGGTTGTCCGCCCCTCGCTGAATACCCCGCTGCTAGCCGCACAAGATCCGCACGTGATTGCCATTGCCACTGACGGGCAGGTAACAACTCTGCTACCTGTGCTGGATTTGAACGATTCGCAAGCCATCGCCGCCTTTGTGCTGGATTGGCTGGCAAAACAACACCAACCCCTGAAGATTGCAACATCATCATGACAACCGACTTTATCAAGGCGCTGAGCTGCGCCGATGACTACGATCCCAATTCCATGCCGGTGGACAAGGCGCGTAAACATATCCGTGATTACCTCAGCCCGGTCAGCACAAAAGAAACTTTGCCTTTACGCAGCAGCTTGGGCCGGGTGCTGGCAGAAGATATTTTTTCCCCAGTCAACGTGCCTAATCATGACAATTCCGCCATGGATGGTTACGCCATTGCATCGGCGGATATACGCCCCGGTGAGACACGGCTGAAAATCGTCGGCACCGCATTTGCCGGACGCGCTTTTGAGGGCAAGGTCAAACCCGGCGAGTGCGTGCGCATCATGACCGGCGCAGTGATGCCGCCGGAATGCGACACCGTGGTCATCCAGGAGCATGTGCAGGTTGAGGGTGATGTAATGGTGTTTGGAGATGGTGTAAAACCCGGCCAGAACATGCGGTTTGCCGGGGAAGACCTGAAGCAGGGGCAGGTTGTGTTCCCGGTGGGACATCTTGTGCGTCCCGCGGATTTGGGGTTGATCGCCTCGCTGGGCATTGGAGAGGTGCGCGTTTTCCGCAAGTTGCGTGTGGCATTTTTCTCTACTGGGGACGAACTGGCGAGTATCGGCCAGGCACTGGAGCCTGGGCAGGTCTATGACAGCAACCGTTACACCATTTACGGCATGTTGGCGCGCCTGGGAGTGGAGATCCTGGATATGGGTGTGGTGCGCGACGACCCCAAATTGCTGGAACAGGCATTAAAAGAGGCCGCTGCTAGCGCGGATGTGATCCTCACCAGTGGCGGGGTTTCCGTGGGTGAGGCAGATTTCATGAAACAGCTGCTTAACGATCTCGGCCAGGTAGTTTTCTGGAAGATAGCCATGAAACCGGGACGTCCCCTGGCTTACGGCAAAATCGACCAGGCGCATTACTTCGGCCTGCCGGGGAATCCGGTGTCGGTCATGGTGACCTTTTACCAGTTTGTCCGTGATGCCTTGCTGGTGTTGATGGGGCAACCCACCCCACCTGCGCTCCCGCTTCTGAACGCAACGTGTACCGATGCGCTGAAAAAGGCGCCGGGTCGCACCGAGTTCCAGCGTGGGGTGCTGCTCGCGGATCAAGATGGAGTATGGAAAGTCCGCCCCATAGGCAACCAGGGTTCCGGGGTGCTGCGTTCCATGTCTGAAGCCAACTGCTTTATCGTTTTGCCCGATACCAATGCAGGTGTTGCCGCCGGTGAAATGGTGCAAGTCCAGATACTGGAAGGCCTGATATAGAAATTCATGAATTTCCGTATTCGTTTTATGGGGATGCTGGCTTACCATGCCAGCCTTGTCTTAAACCCCGGAATGCAGGAATTATCATGTTTAGCCTAAGAATCTCCCGTACCATTGCCGCCAGTTTCGCTTTAGCAGCCAGCCTGCCAGTTGGCGTACAAGCCGAAGATAGCGCGCAAACCCTCTCCCCTGTCGTGGTCACCGCTACGCGCGTTGAGCAAAATAGCTTTGACTTGCCGGTTTCCATTGATGCTATTGATGGCGAAACGCTGCGTGAAGGCCAGTTGCAAGTCAACATGTCGGAAAATGCCGCGCGTATCCCTGGCGTAATAATTAATAACCGCAACAACCCGGCCCAGGATTTGGCGATTCAGGTACGCGGCTTCGGTGCGCGCTCAGCATTTGGGGTGCGCGGTGTACGCCTCTATGCAGATGGCATCCCCATGACCATGCCGGATGGGCAAGGGCAGACCGGTACGTTTAATATGGATACCGCAAAAAATGTGGAATTTCTGAGAGGCCCATTTTCTGCCCTCTATGGCAATTCGTCCGGTGGCGTAGTACAAATTTTCACGCAAGATGGAGCTAGTGATCCAACGCTGTCCGGGGGGGTGACTTTTGGTAGTTATGATACTCGCCGTGGCAGCTTAACCTTCGGGGACGACCGTGATGGTTTTAACTATATTGTTAACGGATCCACTTATCGTTCCGAAGGATACAGAGATCATTCCGAAACACGCCGGGATACTTTGCACGGAAAATTACAATTCAAAATCAATGATGACACCAAGCTTACTGTTGTGGCTACGGCGCTGGATCAGCCCGATAACGATGACCCACAAGGCTTGACCCTGGCTGAATACAAGGCAAATCAGAAACAATCCAGTCCCAGTGCGTTGAAATTTGATACCCGAGTTTCACGTAGCCACGAGCAGATTGGAGTGGCTCTGGAGCATAACTTCACTTTAGCCGATACCGTGCGATTGATGGGCTATTACGGTCAGCGTGACAATGAACAATACTTGTCTACCCCCATTTCTGCGCAACGTAATGACCGAAATGGTGGTGGTGTGTCCACTATAGACCGGGATTTTGGCGGGGTTGATTTACGTTGGTCGCATCAGGGCAAACTGGGCGAGGCCCCTTATAATTTCAGTGCTGGTTTGAACTATGACCGCATGAAAGACATACGGAAAGGTTACGAGAACTTCACTGCCAATACCGCATTTGGTACTGTAGGTGCTGCTGTGGATTGTGGCTCCATTGTAGGAGGCCAAACAGTGATTTGCGGTTCCAAAGGGAATTTGCGTCGGAATGAAACCAATGAGGTATTCAATTTTGACCAATATGTTCAAGGCTCCTTGGATATTCTGCCGCGCCTCACAATTAGTGGTGGTGCCCGGCACAGCAAGGTGCGCTTCAAGAACACCGACCACTATATCGCCAACTCCGGTTATACCAGCGACAACCCTGATGATAGTGGCGCTGTAACTTTCTCTGAAACCACCCCTGTGATTGGCGCAATTTTCAAGCTGACGGACAGCATCAACCTGTTCGCCAATGCGGGCGAAAGCTTTGAAACCCCAACCTTTGTGGAAATGGCGTATAACCCAGATACCACCAAGGCAGGCCTGAACCTTGACCTGAAGCCTTCAAGAAGCAAAAACTACGAAATTGGGGCCAAGGCCATGCTGGGGAGTGCCACCTTGGTGAACTTGGCGTTTTTCAAGATTGATACGGAAGACGAGATTGTTGTTGCCACCTCGCAAAGCGGGCGTACCACTTACCGTAATGTCCCAAGCTCGGAAAGAAAAGGGGTGGAACTTAGTCTGGACAGCCAGCTTCCCCATGATCTTCGACTCTATATGGCATACACACTGCTCAACGCAGAGTTCGATGAAGACTTTACCTCCTGTAAAATCCCTTATGTAGGATTTGGTGGGGCGGCTTGTCGCTTTAATACACCTGGGGATTTTGAAACAATTGCTTCTGGCAGCAAGATTCCTGGAACGTATCGCTATAGCTTCTATGGAGAAGTTTCCTGGAAGCACGCCCCAACTGGCTTCTCTACCGCTTTGGAAATGCGTAAGCTCAGTTCAACCAATGTCAACTTTAATTCTAATAATGGCTCTGCGGAGGCCTACACAGTGTTTAACTGGCGTGGCGGTTTTGCCCAAAAAACGGGCGATTGGAAATTTAGCGAATTTGTAAGAATCGAGAACCTATCTGACCGTGATTACGTGGGTTCGGTGCGTGTTGCAGATAGCAATGAGCGCTATTACGAATCGGCACCAGGGCGCAACTGGTTGTTGGGTCTTAATGCCAGCTACCAGTTCTGAGCGTTTTATTGCGCTGGAAAAGCCCGCTTTACGGCGGGCTTTTTTATTGGGCTATGTACAGGCGCTTATTGGTTCTATAATCCAGAGCCATTATGGCTGAAGAAGACAGCGACCTTGAACGAACTGAACCAGCGTCGCCCCGACGGCTGGAAGAAGCGCGTTCCAAAGGCAATGTCCCTCGCTCGCGGGAGCTGGGTACTTTTGCCATCCTAATGACCGGTGCAATTGCACTGCTGATACTTGGTCCAAAATTCGCCGATGGATTCAAAGGTCTGATGCAGCATTGGTTTACCTTTACCCAGGCTACCTTGCGTGACCCCATGTTGATGTGGCGTGGATTTATGGAGTCTGCCATCGCCATGCTGGTGTTGATGTCGCCCCTGCTTGTGGTCCTGATTGTTGCTGCGTTGGCGGCTCCCATCTCTATCGGTGGCTGGATGATCAGCCCCAATGCCCTGACGCCGGATTTTGGCCGTGTAAATCCACTCAAAGGGATTGCCAGGGTGATTTCATGGACAGGGGTCGTTGAAATGACCAAAGCGGTCTTGAAGTCTCTGGTCATTGGCAGCCTGGCGTTCTGGGTTATCTGGATAAAAAAAGATGAGATTCTAAGCTTGTCCAAGGAGGCAGTGACCGGAGGCATCCCGCACATCATGCATTTGCTTGGCTGGAGCTTTATCTGGTTTTGCGCAACGATGTTGCTGATTGTGGCGATGGATGTGCCTTTTCAGTTATGGGACTATCATCGCAAACTGCGCATGACCAAGGAAGAAGTGCGCAAGGAGATGCGTGAAAGTGAAGGGGATCCGCATATCAAGGGCCGTATCCGTGCCTTGCAACGCGAAGCTGCCCGCAAACGCATGATGTCGGAAGTGCCCAAGGCAGACGTGATTGTTACCAACCCGACCCACTATGCCGTTGCCTTGATTTATAAGGCCGAACAAATGAGTGCTCCCAGGGTGGTGGCAAAAGGGAGTTATCTTTTGGCGCAGCGCATCAGGGAGATTGGCGAGGAGCATGGTATTCCCATCTTGCAGGCACCGCCTTTGGCACGTGCATTGTATAAGCACGCCGAACTGGATCAGGAAATTCCCTCTGCCTTGTTTGCTGCAGTAGCCGAAGTTCTGGCGTATATTTACCAACTTCGCAGCTATAATGAAGGACTTGGCTTAGCCCCAGAGCAACCTAAGGACTTGCCAGTGCCTAAGGAATTGGACTTTGAAACGGAAGAATGAAGAATAGGCGCAACATGATCCAAACCATTTCAGGAGTGCATGCATGGCGATGATGCTTGATCCCCGCAGACTAGGCTTGCGCGAATTTGCGTTGCCGATGCTCATCATCATGATTTTGGGCATGATGGTGCTGCCGCTGCCACCCTTGTTGCTGGACTTGTTGTTTACCTTCAATATTGCCTTGGCCATGATCGTTATCATGGTCAGCATTTACACCATCAAACCTCTTGATTTTGCTGCATTCCCTACGGTGTTGCTGCTTACAACACTGTTGCGCCTGTCTCTTAATGTCGCTTCATCCCGTATTGTGTTGCTGGAAGGGCATACCGGCCCGGATGCCGCGGGCAAGGTGATTGAGGCTTTTGGGCATTTCCTGGTGGGTGGCAATTACACCGTCGGGATCATCGTTTTTATTATTCTGGTGATTATCAACTTTGTGGTGATTACCAAAGGCGCTGGGCGTATTGCCGAAGTTAGCGCCCGCTTTACCCTGGATGCGATGCCCGGCAAGCAGATGGCGATTGATGCCGACCTCAACGCCGGTATGATAGGTGAGGAGGATGCTAGGCGTCGTCGTGCCGAGATTGCCCAGGAAGCCGAGTTTTACGGCTCCATGGACGGTGCCAGCAAGTTTGTGCGTGGCGATGCCGTTGCTGGCATTCTCATTGTGTTTATCAACATTGTTGGTGGTCTGATTGTCGGCATGGTGCAGCATGGGCTGGATTTCAACACTGCATTGAACAACTACACGCTGCTGACTGTTGGTGATGGTCTGGTCGCCCAGATTCCCGCACTGATTATTTCCACTGCTGCCGGTATTGTGGTGACCCGTGTAGGTGGTGGCGACAAGAATGAGGATGTTGGAACCCAGTTGCTGGGGCAGATGTTCCAGAACTCCAAGGTACTCTATATCACCGGCGGATTGTTGATGACGATGGGCATGATTCCCGGCATGCCCCATTTTGCGTTTTTGCTCCTTGGCGCGCTGACTGCCGGGATCGGTTATCTGATGGATCACCGTGCAAGGCAAGCACTGGCAAGTGTTGAGCAACTGAAAATTGCCCCGCCGCCGCCCGTGGACGAAATTCCCGAAGTGGGTTGGGAGGACGTGCAATCCGTCGATGTGATTGGCCTGGAAGTGGGTTACCGGCTGATTCCGCTGGTGGATCGCGGGCAGGATGGCGAGTTGCTACGCCGTATTCGCGGTATTCGCAAAAAATTTGCGCTGGATATGGGTTTTCTGGTGCCACCGGTACATATCCGTGACAATCTGGAGCTCAAGCCCAATGTGTATCGCATTGTGCTGAAAGGCGTGGAAATCGGCCAGGGTGAAGGCTACGTCAACCAGTACCTGGCGATTAACCCAGGGCGCGTTACTGGCGAGTTGCCTGGCATCAAAACACAAGACCCCACATTTGGTCTGCCAGCTGTATGGATAGACAGTGAACTTCGCGATCAAGCCCAGGCTTTTGGCTATACCGTGGTGGATGCCTCCACGGTGATTGCCACCCATCTTTCCAATGTGATCCAGACCCATGCTTCCGAATTGCTGGGACGCGAGGAAACTCAGCAACTGGTGGATCGTGTCAGCAAGGAATCCCCCAAGCTGGTGGAAGACCTTATCCCTAAAACATTGCAACTCAGCACTCTGCAAAAGGTACTACAAAACCTGCTGGCAGAAGGTGTGCATATCCGTGATATGCGTACCATTCTGGAAGTCATGGCTGACCACGCCCTGCGTACCCAGGATACGGAATTGTTAACTGCTGCCGTGCGCAGTGCCTTGGGACGTGCGATTACCCAGCAACTATTCTCCGGCAACGAGGAAATCCAGGTCATAGCGCTGGAACCGCGGTTGGAAACCATGCTGATGCACGCCACGCAATCTTCTGGCGCTGATGGCCCCGGCCTGGAGCCAGGCTTGGCTGAGCAATTGCTGCAAGGTGTCAGCGAAACTGCCTCCCAGCAAGAGCAATTGGGTGTGCCGCCAGTATTGCTGGTACCTTCGCAGCTTCGCTCGGTGCTGGCGCGTTTCCTACGCCGTTCGGTACCCAACTTGAGCGTGCTGGCACACAACGAAATCCCTGACGGGCGCACGATACGTATCGTGCAAACAGTCGGCGGCAATTAATCCTGAACTTTTTACTCAGGTTTGTGACCAAAGTTACAGACGACCATCCACTGTAATGTGGATAGTTCAAGCACACATAAAATCAATCATTGGAGGCCAACTATGAAAATCTTCAGTCCGCTAGCGGTGGTCACGGCATTGGGTATGTTTTTCTTGGCACTCAGCAACGCCGCGTTTGCTGAAGCCAATCCCGACGTATGGCCAGTGCTCAAGCAAAGCTTTTTTGGCAACAAACCCATTGAACGTGCCGATTTCATGAAACTGGAAGGCCCCAGGCGCGCAGAAAGTGGTGCCCAGGTGCCGATCACGATGACCATTGACAAGCCGCTAGGGGCTGCTGACGCAATCAAGAAGGTTTACTTGTTTGTTGATGCTAACCCGATCCCGCTTACTGCTACTTACCACTTCACCCCGCTCAACGGTAAGGCACAAATATCAACCCGCGTGCGCATGGAGCAGGACTCTTTTCTGCATGCGGTAGGTGAAACGGCTGACGGGAAGCTTTTTATGACAGAACTGCCCATCCGTGCCGCCGGGGGCTGTGGCGGTGCGGTAGATGGTGACGATACCGCCATCCGTGCAGCAGCAGGCAAAATCAAGCTGAATGTGGACACTCCGGTGAAAAAAGACGAGGCCAATGCTGCTACCTTCCTGATTAAACATCCTATGTTTACCGGGCTCCAGCGCGACTTGGCATCTGGTGGCTATAAGCCGGCTTTTTTTATCAACAAGGTGGCGTTTAGCTACAACGACAAACCGGTTATGCAGGTGGATTTTGGTGTGGGGGTTGCTGAAGATCCTTACATGAAGTTTTTCTTTATGCCGGATGCCCCCGGGATGTTAAAGGTGATTGCAGACGATAATGAGGGCAAATCATTCACGCACCAGATTGAAGTCGGTATGTAAACAACAAGGGGCGCATCGCGCCCCTTGTTGTTTCAGGCGGGATTGATTAATGCAATGACATGCGGGCCATCACATCGTCTTTGTCCACCACCTTGTGCTTGATGGCGGCGGCAATATGCAATCCGATCAGTACCAGCAGCAATGTGCCGATGGCCTCGTGTGCCTCCTTGAATATTTCCCGCATATCAGGGTTATCCAGACCACCTAGCACCGGCACACCAAACCACAGAACGCCGTATTTGCTGTTAATGGCGGTCAATATGCCGCTGACAGGCATTACTACCATCAGTAAATACATAAGCTTGTGCACAAAGTCGGCCAGTTTTTTCTCCCACGGCTGCATGGTTGCTGGAAAGGCCGGAGCACGGTTGGCAAAGCGCCAATAGAGGCGGAAGACAATCAACACCAGCAAGGTGACGCCAATAGACTTGTGCAGGTTGAAATAAAAGGCCCTGGGGCTCATGGGCTCGCCGAGTGGCATGGTATATAGCCCCAAATTAAACAAATCCAGCGTTTCTGTCTTGGGTAAATCCTTGGGCAGTTCGCTCATCCAGAAACCCAGGGCGAACATCAACAAAATTGCGAATCCAATCAGCCAGTGCAGGATGATGGCGACTTTGTTATAGCGTTGAGACGTGCTCATTTTCTCGTAACCCCCAATAAATTTTGATGACAGGTGGGAAGACCATTCTGATGTTTACAAGTTCATAAAACCAGTTGCGTTTCTGTTAGTCAAACCACAGCCTGCATGATAACCTCAAGCGTTATAGTCTGGCTGGTAAATACAAAAGGAGAGCGTGATGTTCCGGTTCATATTGCTGATGCTGGCCTGCTTGAGCGTTCAGGCCGCCCCGTTGCCGGTCAAGGAAATTGCGCCGGGCATTTATGTGCATCATGGTGTGCATGAAGACTTGGCGGAGGGTTATCACGGCGATATCTGCAATATTGGTTTTATTGTGGGCAAGAACTCGGTCGCCGTCATAGACAGTGGCGGTACGTTCCATATCGGCCAACAATTGCGCGAAGCGATCCATGCTGTCACCAGCCTGCCGGTGTCACACGTTATCAACACCCACATTCATCCTGACCATATATTCGGCAACGCCGCTTTCAGGAGCGACAATCCCGTTTATGTCGGCCATGCAAAATTGGGGGATGCCATGGAGTTGCGCAAGGAGTCCTATATACGCAATAACACCGAAGCGCTGGGCGAAGCCTTCAAGGGCAGTGAAATTGTCAAACCCACCCAGGCTGTTGCGGATACCCTGGAAATTGACCTGGGCGGGCGCGTGCTCAACCTGAAAGCCTGGCCTGTCGCCCATACCAATACCGACCTGACTGTTTTTGATAATTCCAGTGGCACCCTATGGACGGGAGACCTGCTTTTTATTGAGCGCGCCCCGGCCATGGATGGCGATACCCGTAACTGGCTGAAACTCTTGCCCCAGCTCAAGGCCATGCCCGCGCAACAGGTTGTGCCCGGCCACGGCCCGGTCACGGCCCAGTGGAAACAGGCGTTAGATCGCCAACAGCAGTATTTCGAGGTTTTGCTTGGCGACATCCGTACCGCCATCAAGAAAGGTGAGTCCATGGAGGGCGCCATGAATCATGCTGCGGCCAGCGAAAAGGATGCCTGGGTGTTGTTCCCGGTGGTCAACCGGCGCAATGTCAACCTGCTTTACCCGCAACTGGAATGGGAATGATGCCTGCAAGTCCTTGTTGTTATTGCTGCTATAATTCCCCGCTTTAATTTTTACCACCCCGCATGGCACAGACCGCAAGCATGGAACTTGATCCACGCGACAGTGACACTTTATTGTGGGCGCTGGTGGTGTCGCTTGCCTTGCATGGCGCAGCTATGGGGTTTTTACCGGGCTTCTCCCTGCTGGCCCCGGAGCAGGAACAGCCTCCCATCACGGTAGAGTTGCAGCAACCGCCCCCTCCACCGCCGCCCGAGCCGGAGAAACCCAAGCCGGAGCCGGTGAAGCCCAAAACCCAGCAACCCGAGCCGATCAAACCGCCGCCCAGGCCACTGCCGCCCCCGCCGGTAACCCCGCCTGCAGAGCCACCGCCACCTGCGCCACCACCCGTCATGGCTATCAAGGAAACGCTTGCTCCGCCGCCAGCTACACCGGAGCCTGCTTTTACAGTGCCGGAAACCCCACCTGCTCCGCCTCCACCCGTTATACAAGAGCGGAATAATGATGACATTGCCGCGGCAAGAAGCGCCTATGGCGCCACGCTTGCCCGGGAGTTCGCCAAGCACCGTAAATATCCGCAGGTTGCCCGCATGCGTGGTTGGCAGGGCACGGTCAAAGTGTCGTTGCAGATTGACGCCGACGGCAATGGTTCTAATCCCACCATCAGCGAAAGCAGTGGCAAACAAATGCTGGATGACCAAGCACTGGAAACGGTGAAAAAAGCCCTGCCTTTACCCTTGCCGCCTGAAATCCTGCGCGGCAAACCCTTCTCCATTGTGGTTCCGGTAGTTTTCCGGCTGGAAAACGGTTAAGCGTGCTCAAGAAACAACCCACCCTGCGTGGCCTGCTACTGGTGCACGAAATCATCTTCCTGCTGCTGGTGGTACTCGCGGGTGGGGCAGGTGGGTACGGTGTGCATTTGTGGCGGATTGCATCCGCAGAAACCGTGCGTATCAGCCAACTCTCCGAGGAAATCCAGCAAACGCGAGGGGATTTGTATCGCCAGATGAAAGAGTTGTTTGATGCGCAATTTCTGGCTGACCCCGAAGCCAAAGAAGAATATGAGGGTTACACCAAACGCATGAATGCACACTTTGCCAAACTGGGCAAATTGGCGAGCGGTGACGATGAAACCCAAGTCATCTCCAATATGCATGCGGCGTACCAGAACTTTCTGACTGAAACTCATACTTTATTGTTCCGTTCCATTTTCCCTGACAACGCTGCGCTGGAGAAAAAACTGAATTCCAATCTGGAGCTCCGTATTTTCCGGCATTACGAAAATGTGACCAGTGCTGCGGAAAAACTGCTTTCCAACAAACAGCAACAAATCCATGAAAAGCTGCGCCAAGCGGATCGCACAGCATCGCTGCTTCTGGCCATTCCTGTTGTGCTCGGCCTGCTGCTGCTGGTTTTTTCCCGGCTGTTTCTGCAACGCGCCATTGCCAGCCCGATCAGCTCGGTGCTGCGCGCCACTCAGGAAATCAGTACCGGAAAACTGCAACAGCGCGTGCCAGAAGCGGGTGCGGCCGAGGTGGCACGGTTGGCCGCATCCATCAACCAGATGGCGGAAGATTTGACGCGTAGCCAGGAGGCGTTGTTACGCAGCGAAAAGCAGGCCGCGCAGGGCGCACTGGTGCCGGTGCTGGCACATAATATCCGCAATCCTTTGGCGAGCATCCGCGCCACAGCCCAGGTGGCGGATGATGCTTCGCTGGATGCGGATACGCGCGAGGCATTCAAGGCGATTATTGCAACAGTGGATCGCCTGGAGCGCTGGACGGGTGCATTGCTGGCCTACCTGCACCCGCTCAGGCCGCAATTTGCGCCAACCACCTTGCTGGCTCTTCTCACTGGCGCTATCAGCCTGCTGGAATCACGGATACACGAAAAAAACATCCAGGTAAGCATCCAAAATTGCGAAATCAAGTTGCACGCGGATATCCATCTGCTGGAGCAGGCTATTTATAACCTGCTGCAAAACGCGGTGGAAGCCAGCCCTCTGAACGGCCAGCTAATTATCCAGGGGGAGAGTGAAATGCCGTATGCAACGCTTACTATCACGGACAACGGCCCTGGCATTCCTTTCACCCCAGAGTTCAGCAGCCTGACGCCCGGCCCTTCCACCAAGCGTTTTGGCACTGGCCTGGGCATTCCTTTTGCGTTCAAGGTGTGTGAAGCCCATGGCGGAACCTTGAGCTTTTCTTCCTTGAAAAGCGGGGGCACCCAAGTCAGTATGAAAATTTCCGCCTACCCAGAGGATGCCGAGCTTGCCTTATAGGCCGAATTTCACAACAATGGCAGGGTGTACTGGCGAATCTTATTTTGATGCTTAATTTACCTGTTAATGACTTTGAACTCCCGGCCACGGGGGGGCAGGTTTTCCGCTTATCCCAGCACCGTGGCAAATGGCTGGTGATTTATTTTTACCCCAAGGACGCGACCCCCGGCTGCACTACGGAAGGCCAGGAGTTCCGCGACCTTTACCCGGATTATCAAGGCGCCGGGATTGAAGTGTTGGGGATTTCCCGCGACAGCATCAAGTCTCATGAAAACTTCAAGGCCAAGCTGGGCCTGCCTTTCCCGTTGCTGAGTGACAGCGAGGAAATTGCCTGCCAGCTCTTTGGCGTCATCAAGATGAAGAATATGTATGGTAAACAGGTACGCGGCATTGAGCGCAGCACTTTTGTGCTGGATGCCGCCGGTGTACTCAGGCTGGAGTGGCGTAGCGTAAAAGTGAATGGCCATGCCAGGCAAGTGCTTGAGCAAATAAAACAAATCATGGATTAACCTTATGGCGAAAAAGTCCGCATCCCCCATCAAGTTGTTCGTACTGGATACCAATGTCCTGATGCACGATCCCTCCAGCCTGTTCCGGTTCGAGGAGCATGATATCTACCTGCCCATGGTAACGCTGGAAGAGCTGGATAACAGCAAAAAAGGCATGACGGAAGTCGCCCGCAATGCACGCCAGGCCAGCCGTTTTATTGAGGAAATTATCGCCAGCAGCAAAAACTCTCTGGAAGAGGGCTGCCCGCTCACCAAAAACGGCAACGGCTACAGCAGCGGCCACCTGTTCCTGCAAACCCAGGCGCTGCACGCGGAACTGCCCATGCTGGCGGGCAGCAAGGCAGATAACCAGATACTGGGCGTCGTTGCACAACTACAAAAAAACCATCCGCACCGGCAGGTGATCCTGGTCAGCAAGGACATCAATATCCGCATCAAGGCGCGCGCCATGGATATTGCCGCCGAGGATTACTTCAACGACAAGGTACTGGAAGATACCGACCTCCTCTACACCGGTATTCGGGAGCTGCCCAAGGACTTCTGGAACAAGCACAGCAAGGCAATGGAATCCTGGCAGGAAGCCGGTCGTATGTTTTACCGTGTCACCGGACCGGTATGCGCTTCGCTGCTGGTTAACCAGTTTGTGTTTTATGAATACGATGCCCCCTTTTATGCCATTGTCAGAAAGCAGGAGGGAAAGAGCGCTATACTGGAAGTGCTGAAGGATTACACACAGCAAAAACACAACGTTTGGGGCATTACCGCGCGGAATCGTGAACAGTGCTTCGCCCTTAATCTCCTCATGGATCCCGACATTGATTTCATTACCCTCCTTGGGCAGGCCGGTACGGGGAAAACCCTGCTCACACTTGCTGCGGCGCTGACCCAGACATTGGATAAGAAAATTTACAGTGAAATCATCATGACCCGGGTCACCGTCCCGGTGGGGGAGGACATTGGATTCCTGCCCGGTACCGAGGAAGAAAAAATGACGCCCTGGATGGGCGCTCTGGAAGATAATCTGGATGTGCTTAACAAAACCGATGATGACGCAGGTGACTGGGGGCGCGCCGCTACCCAGGACTTGATCCGCACCCGTATCAAGGTGAAAAGCATGAACTTCATGCGCGGCCGTACCTTTTTGCATAAATTCCTGATTATTGACGAAGCGCAGAACCTGACGCCCAAGCAGATGAAAACTCTGATTACGCGTGCCGGCCCCGGTACCAAGGTGGTGTGTCTTGGAAATATCGCGCAGATTGATACCCCGTACCTGACCGAAGGCAGTTCCGGCCTGACTTATGTGGTGGATCGTTTCAAGGGGTGGCCACACAGTGGGCACATTACGTTGATGCGTGGAGAGCGCTCGCGCTTGGCTGATTTTGCAGCAGAAATTCTTTAAACCCCCGCGCTTATGAACCGCGGTTTTTACACCATACTAACCGCGCAGTTTTTATCTGCGCTGGCGGACAACGCTTTACTGATTGCTGCAATCGCCCTGCTGCAACAAGTTGCTGCGCCTAACTGGCACACGCCATTGTTACAGATGTTCTTCATATTCGCATATATCGTTCTGGCACCTTTTGTGGGCTCTTTTGCTGACGCCTTGCCCAAGGGTCGAGTGATGTTCATTTCCAATTCCATCAAGTTTTTAGGTTGTCTTGCGATGTGGATGGGTATGCCGCCACTCTACGCTTATGGCATTGTTGGCATAGGTGCGGCAGCTTACTCACCGGCGAAATACGGCATTCTGACCGAATACCTGCCGCCCCACCTGCTGGTCAAGGCCAATGGATGGATGGAGGGAACAACCGTCGGCGCCATTATTCTTGGCGCGATATTGGGTGGAGTGATTGCAGGCGTCAGTCCGCAATTTGCGCTGATAGTGATTATTGGTCTCTATTTTGCTGCCGCTGGTTTCAATCTGTATATCCCGAGGGTGGCCATAGACCATCGTATGCCCAAGCGCAATCCTCTGTATGCCTTGCATGACTTCTGGCACTCGTTTAGTGCGCTATGGCGAGATCCGCAAGGCCAGGTTTCACTGGCGGTCACAACCCTGTTCTGGGGTGCCGGGGCGACAATGCGGCTGGTGGTTCTGGCGTGGGCAGCAGTCGCCCTCAAATTTCCGCTGGAGCAATCCACCCAGCTTACTGCAATGGTTGCGGTAGGCATTGCCGTGGGCTCGGTAGTGGCGGCACGCTACATCAAGCTGGAGGAATCCACCAAGGTCTTGCCCGCCGGCATCATGATGGGGCTGCTGGTGATGGCGATGACCTTCGTCCATGACTGGCGCCTGGCGGCCTTTTTTCTATTCTGGATCGGGGTGCTCTCAGGCTATTTTGTGGTGCCGCTCAATGCCTTGCTGCAACATCGCGGGCACATTCTGATTGGGGCAGGCCATTCCATTGCCGTACAGAACTTCAATGAGAATCTTGGGATTCTATTGATGACAGGGATCTATACCCTGATGGTGAGAGCCGACCTGTCGATTTACTGGATCGTGATCCTGTTTGGCGCATTTGTCAGCTTGGTCATGAGCGCTATTTACAAACGTTTCCGTTACCAACCAACCCTGGATTAGTGCAGTTTGATATGTGGCGTTGTCCTGCGCGTGATCATGCGGGCAATGGTATCAAGTGACACCTTGACTGTGCCGTGTAGCGCATACAAATGCATCTTGTAAAGTGACCTGTACATCAGCCCGGCAAATGTTCCCTGAATAAATAGGGAGCCTCCTGTCAGACCACCCATCAAGTTACCTACCGTGCTGTATTTGCCAAGGTTCACCAGAGAACCGAAGTCTCGATAGCGATACTCCGGGAGGGATAGCCCCTTTAGTCGGCGGTGCATGGTTTTTAGCAACATAGATGCTTGCTGGTGGGCAGCCTGAGCCCTGGGGGGCACCAGAATATCGTTGCCATTTGCATCCTTGCCCTGGCTTTTCCAAAGACAGGCAGCACAATCACCAAAGGCAAAAATATTGTCATCCTTCGTGGTTTGCAGAGTGGGTTTGACCACCAACTGATTGGCCCAGTTGCTTTCCAGTCCATCCAGGTTTTTCAGTACATCGGGAGCCTTGATGCCAGCTGCCCAAACGACCAGTTCTGCCGGGACAAACTTGCCGCTCTGGGTAAAGACACCTGTTTCATCCACTTTGGTCACGCGTTCACCCAGCTCCAGCGCAACATTCAGCTTAGCCAGTTGGCGCTGTACTTCCATTGAAATATTTTCCGGGAGGGCAGGCAGAAGACGCGGAGCGGCCTCAATAATAGTAAGTCGTATGTCACGGTCAGGATTGATGTTATCCAGTCCATACGCAGCGAGTTGCCGTGTGGTGTTGTGCAGCTCTGCTGCCAGTTCTACACCAGTGGCTCCAGCCCCAATGATTCCCACATTCACTTGGCAGTTGCCATCACCTTTATCATTCACATGGGCACGAATACAGGCATTGATCAGTTTGCGCCGGAAAGTAGCAGCCTCCTCCTGGGTATCCAGCGAGATACAGTGTCTGGCCACACCGGGGACACCAAAATCGTTGGAGACACTGCCCAAAGCCAGCACCAGTGTATCGTAACGGATGGAGCGGCGAGGGATCAGCACCTCTCCTTCCTCATCGTAAGTGGGTGCGAGGTGGATGAGTTGTTTTTCACGATCCAGGCCATCCATGGCGCCTAGCCGGAAATTGAAGTAATGCCACTGAGCTTGCGCCATGTATTCGATCTCATACTCATCGAGATCCATACTGCCTGCGGCAACTTCATGCAGCAGGGGCTTCCATAGATGGGTCAGAGACTTATCCACAAGGGTAATAATTGCCTTACCTTTTCGACCAAGGGTGTCGCCCAATCGGGTGACTAGTTCAAGGCCTCCAGCACCGCCGCCAACAACGACAATGTGATGAAGTGATGATGCTTCTCTTGGGGATGACAATTCTGCGAGCTCCTGGAAAAACCCCGCCAGCGGGCGGGGTACGATTAACTACCTGATTGAGTGTGTTGGATAGATAATGCTCTGCCGTTTTATTCGTTTCCTGTTGTTTTGCCATGGGTGCGTACCCAGGCAATAATTTTTAATGCCTCATCCGGCATCAGGCCATTATTCGGGTCAGTTGGATCCATTAGCCCTTTACCCTTGGCACCCATCCCACCATTAGTGCCATGCCAGATGGTCTCAAACATGCCTTTGTTGGTAGCATTCTTGGCATATTTAAAATCGGGGCCATGCAGGCTTGGGCCGGTCTGGCCTTGTGCGTCACCGCCATGACATTGGGTACAGGAATACATCTGGAACAGCTTCTTGCCCTTGTCTATGGCTTCCTGATTACCAACGTAAGGATTTTTGCCAGTTGCGGCAAATTCCTTGGCGGCAGGGGTGTCAAACAACTCCGGTTTAATCGCGAGTGGGCTTCCGTCCTGCGTTGTTACAAAGTCTATCACCTTGCCAGAACTGGCGGCCTCACCGCTACCACTGGCGTTACCCCCACCTTTGCCGCATCCAACAAGAGCTATTGCCATAATTAAAGGAATTCCCATTTTTTGCAGCATTTGTCTCTCCCCAAGATTGTTATTGGTTCTTGGATTTTATCTTAATTCATTACCTGCAAAAAGAAACGGCCACACAAGGTGGCCGCATCTTTTGATGGCTTGATTACTTGAGCCAGGGTTTCTCGGGATCTTTTCCCTTGAAGTTGGCGCGAATCCAGCCAATGATCATCAGGATTTCATCCGTGCTGGGGGAATCTGGGTTGCCGTTCAGCTGCTGGTGCCATGTCGGCATACCTAGGTCGGAACCGCCAGCGATAGTTTCAAACAGACCTTTATCGGTGGTGTGCTTGGAATACTGCCACAAATCATCAATGACCGCCGGGCCAGTCTGGCCTTGGCCGTCGCCACCGTGACATTGGGTGCAAGAGTAAAGCCCGAATTTCTTCTTCCCCTTTTTAGCCAGTTCCGGGTCAGCTACAAACCTTTTGGTATAGGGGTTCTTACAAGTCTCCAGAAACTCCTTGGCTTCCGGGGTATCTGCGTCGGTTACCTTGATTGTGAAGGGAGGCTCGCCAGCATGAGTACCAACAAACTTACACTCCGCAAACGCGGTGCCGCTCAAAAACATCGCCAGCAAAGTCGCGAAACCGACTGCGCCTAATTTCTTGCTAAACATGCAACATCTCCTCATATGAAAGTTACGTTCAAATTTAAAGTTGGTGATATTCACTACAGGCACAACCGGTTAACGCACTCGTTTAGAGATTCGTTGACGACGCACTGTTTCACATCACTCCGTTTTCGGGACTACAGTGCCACGTTCTTTCTCAGTCTTTGTCTCGACCAATATAGGAAGCTTGGGAACACCATAATCATCCAGAATTTTCTGAATTATATCCTTATTTCTATCAAGTGCGCCTTGTATCTCTGCCATACGTGCTTTATCTTTTTTTCTTACGGCAACAGAGATGTTCCAATCAATTTGCCCCTTTGGATCAGTTCCCTTGTATTCTGGAATCGGAACAATTTCCATGGGTACTTTTGACTGTTTGGCAAAATATCCGGCAATAGGCCCCCAAGCGATGGCAATATCAATGTCACCTTTGGCCAGGTCATCTATCAGGTAGCTTGGCGGCAAATTCAAGTCGCGTTGCAAACGATAGGGTTTTGCGTTTTCCATCAGGTTATGGTCTCGTAACGGAATGGCTGCCGGACTTTGACCCACAATGCCAATGATACCCTTGCGCAAATCGGGGGAGTCCCAGTCCTTAATGTTGTAACCGCTGTCCTTGCGGTAAACAAATACATATCCAGAACGATAATAAGGCTTAGATGTGCGCAGGTTATCAACGGTCGAACTCATGCCAATAATAACATCGCATCTATACGCGTTAATGGTATTCCGGTAAAACCCCATACGGTCATACCAGAACTGGTAAGTCAGTTTTTTACCGAGGTCTTTGGCTAGCACCTCGGCAATTTTATTCTCAAAACCTTCTAACTTGCTGTTTGAATAGGGCAGATTTTCTGGATCGGCACACACCTTGAATTCTGTGCCATCATCCTGACGCAACGCTTCACCGGGTCGGCCAGTATCAAAGTAATTTGTTGTTTCTTCCTCCGCATGCAGAGGCATCACAAATAAAAATGCTGTCAGTGCAACAATTATTTTTTTCATCATCTTTGTTTCCTCGTTAATTAGTCGTGGCAAGAGGCAGATAAAAAGCACCCCGCCGGAGCGGGGTGCTTATGTGACACACTAACTAACGGTTAGTTCTGTAACAAAAGTCTTGCGACTTGAAATTACAGGCTGAACACGGTCAGTGCACCGCCGCCAGGAGCAGCGTTGTACTTGGTCAGTTCAGCATAACCACCGGCGGCGCCCAGGGCGTCGGTCGGAGTGGTCAGGCCCAGGTTCATCGCCACGCCAGCCCAGCCGCCGATACCGGACAGCACGCCAACGTGTTGCTTACCCTTGTGGCCGTAGGTGAAGGCATTGCCAATCACGCCGGAACCCACCTGGAACTTCCACAGTTCCTTACCGGAGTTAGCATCAACCGCCTTGAACCAACGATCCAGGGTGCCGTAGAACACCAGGTCGGAAGCGGTGGTCAGAGCACCACCCCAGGCGGAGAACTTCTCCTTGTTGTACCACTTGGCCTTGTTGGTCATTGGATCATAAGCAGCAAAACCGCCCATCACGCCATCCGGACCGGGGAACATGGTCAGGGTGGCGCCAACCCAAGGTTGACCAGCAACGTACTTGCTTTCCACCGGTTCGTAGGTCATACAAACGTGGTTCAGCGGGGAGTACACCAGGCCGGTACGTGGGGAGTAAGCAGCAGGCTGCTGGTCCTTGGTACCCAGAGCGGCCGGGCAGATACCCTTGGCGTTGTAGTCTTGGTGAGTAGAGGCAGCAGCCAGTTTGTCAGGCACGCCGGTCTTCAGGTCAACATCCTTGGCCCAGTTCACGAAGGAGTGCACCTTTTCGGCAGCAATCAGGGTGCCGGTGTGTGCATTCCATGTGTAAGCAAAGCCGTTACGGTCATGGTGCCATGCGTAGGTCTTGCCACCCTTGTCGAACAGGATCACTTCGTTGATGCCGTCATAGTCCCACTCGTCGTGCGGGGTCATTTGCATCGCCCAACGTGCCATGCCGGTGTCCAGATCACGCGCAGTGACCGTCATGGACCACTTGTTGTCGCCAGGACGTACGTCCGGGTTCCAAACGGAAGGGTTACCAGCACCGTAGTACACCAGGTTGGTGCGGGCATCATACGGCCACCAGCCCCAAGTAGAGCCACCGCCATGCTGCCAGCCATCCTTGACGGCTTGCGGCTTCAGCCAGGTCTTGACGCCCAGATCCACGTCCGTCTTGAGCTTGTCATTCGGGATCTTCTTGAAGGAGCCACCCTGCTTGTTACCACCGTTCACATCTTCATAGACGGACAGAGCATTGTAGAGGGGGTTGTCCTTGTTGGTATTGGCGTCATGCAGGGTTTCGGAATCCGGGCCGGTGCTGTAAGCACGCCATGCCAGGGAACCATCTTTCAGGTTGTAAGCAGTGATGTGGCAACGAACGCCGAATTCAGCACCGGAGCAACCGGTCAGAACCTTGTCTTTGATGACATGCGGTGCATTGGTGTTGGTCGCACCGACCTTGGGATCGTTCACTTTCACATCCCACACCTTGGCGCCGGTCTTGGCATCCAGGGCCACCAGAACACCGTCATTCTGTTGCAGCAGTATCTTGCCATCACCATAGCCCAGACCACGATTTACGTTGTCGCAGCACAGCACAGCTTGAACGGATGGGTCTTGCTTGGGGAAGTAAGCCCAAACGATCTTCTGGTTGTCATTCAGATCCAGCGCATAGATATTGTTCGGGAATGCGGTGTGCACATACATCATGTTGCCGATAACCACCGGGGAGCCTTCGTGACCACGGTTTACACCGGTGGCAAAAGTCCAGGCAGCCTTCAGGTTCTTGACGTTGCCCTTGTTGACTTGTGACAGCTTGGAATAGCCTTGGTTGTCATGTTGACCACGAGGATGCGCCCAGTTGTTGGCATCCTTCATTGCAGCTTCTTGGTCAGCAGCAGCCATAGCGGCCATTGGCATTGCAACGGACATACCCAGTGCGACGCCAACGGCGATCTTGATTTTGCTCATCTCCATGTTAAATCTCCATAGTGATTACTAAGGGTTTAGAATAAGCCTTCTTCTTATGTGCCGATTACCAAAGGCTTGCGGCCCAGAAAAAAACGGCTCTACTGCACTTTTTACATGCAGCTCCGGGAATCTTATTCCACAAAAATCTGATTTGCAATACCAATGTCAAATTATTTACAAGGTTTTTTATTTGGGCGTGAAACCGTGAATCGCTTAACGCCGATTAATTAATATGATGGTTTAAACCTCATTAAAATCATTAGAAAATCCAACTCGGCTTTTGTGGTGACTCAAGTTAATATTCCCTAATAATCCCAACACCCTCTTAATCACATAATGTCATTTGAGCTTTACCCAGCCATTGAGCCTTTTCATACTGCGTTTCTGGAAACTGCCGATGGAGAGCACCGCATCTATTTTGAAGAATGCGGCAATCCTCAAGGGTTTCCCGTTGTGGTTTTGCATGGGGGGCCAGGTAGTGGCTGTAATCCGGGCCAGCGTCGTTTTTTCGATCCACGCTACTACCGCGTCATACTCCTTGATCAGCGTGGTAGCGGCCGTAGTCAACCTGCAGGACATACGGTGTGTAATGACCTTCCATTGCTGATTGAGGATATTGAGCTGCTACGTCAGCATCTCGGCATAGAAAAGTGGGTGGTTTTCGGTGGGTCATGGGGAAGCACGCTGGCGCTAGCTTATGCTGCGCAATTCCCAGGCTCCATTTCCCGGCTTATCTTGCGTGGCATTTTTCTGGCGCGACCACAGGAACTGGACTGGTTTATTTACGGTGTCAGGCAATTTTTCCCTGATGCATGGGAGCGATTTATCAGCATCCTTCATGAAGAAGAAAAGCTAAATATACTGACTGCATATGCAAAACGAGTATTTGTGGGAGGTGTGCCAGAACAGCTGCTGGCAGCAAGAACCTGGAGCGCATATGAGTCGGGCATCATGACGCTCTTGCCGCCCGCTGTACCAACTGAGCCTCCCCCAGAAGGGGCGATGCTGGCAAGGCTTAAAGTTCACCTGCATTACCTGGTAAATGGGTGTTTTCTTGGTGATATGCCACTGCTTTCCCTGGTTGATCGGTTCCGCCATATTCCCGCAACGATTATTCATGGGCGTTACGATATGGTATGCCCGATTATGACTGCTTATGAGTTACACGCTGCATGGCCGGAAGCTGAATTTATTATTGTGGATGGTGCTGGTCATTCAGCCATGGAGGCTGGCATTGCCTCCGCGCTGGTCAGTACCACTGATCGGCTAAAATAATTTATGGCCTTTAACCGCGTTAAAAAAGTTGCACGACTCGCAGAAGACACAGTTGCCGTTCCTATGGCTGCGCTGGATAGGCATCGCTATAGCACACCCCAGTTTGTGATGCGGCAGGCGTTACAGTCTTTCAGGCGCCACAATGGGTTTGGCATCTCTGCCTCGTTATCTTTTTATGCGATGTTTGCCTTGATTCCCATGGCTTTGCTGATTTTTTTTCTGCTTAGTCATTTTGTGGTTTCGTCAGGGCATGCAGTGGTTAAATTAACCACGCTGATCAGCCATTTGGTACCCAAGTACAGCCACCGCATCATGATTGAGGTGTACAACATATCCAAGCACGGGGCTATCTGGGGCGTTTTTGGCATGATGGCCTTGCTCTGGGTCAGTACTCCATTGGCTGGAGCCTTGCGTAATACCTTCTTTACTATTGCAGGCGTATTTGAGGAGCGGACATTCCTGCGCCGCAATGTGGAAGATGCGCTTGGGGTTTTAGGCATACTTGCCCTGTTTTTCTTGTTTTCATTCAGCGGGCTGATGCTGGAAAAGCTTACTGGTGAATTGAGTGACTACTCCTGGCTGTCTTCAATGATGAGATGGCTGGGCTCATTAATTGTGACTACAGTACTCATCACATTGCTATCACGTACTTTCTACCCTGGTAGTATTAAATGGCGGCACCTGTTGATAGGTTCCTTGGTTACCGCCACGCTGTGGAGTGCCATGCGGCCAGCCTTCAATTTATTCTTGTTGGTCAATCATTCCTATGGCGCCGTGTTTGGTGGGATGAAGAATCTATTCCTTTCCATAGGCTGGCTTTACTTCTGTTTTGCGGTTTTTATTCTTGGCGTTGAAGTGATGAGCGCCCTGCACAAGAGGGAGGTGTTGCTGTTGCGGGGGTTGTTTAAGGAGCCTCCCGCAGACCAGAATCTATATCACCAGAGGCTGATGAAGCAATTTGGCAAAACATTCAAACGCGGGCAGGCCGTTTTCCGCAAAGGAGAAAAGTCCAGGGAAATGTTTTATATTCTGGAAGGGAAGATCAGCATTTTTCAAGATGACCGCCTAGAGAGATTGCTTGGTAGTGATAGTTATTTTGGCGAAATGTCCTTCCTGACTGGTGAAGCCCGGACTGCCGATGCTTACGCAGAAGAGGACAATACGCGGATTGTTGTTATCAGCCCTGACAATATGGAAACCTTGTTGATGGAAGAGCCTGGCATTAGCCTTGATTTTCTACGCCAAATGGCCATAAGGTTACAACAGGCTAGAAATTAAAATGGCCGAAAGTTGATACAACTTTCGGCCATCGTAAAAACTGCTTTTTTTGGTAGTTAGCGCGGTTTGTCTTTATCCGCTGTTTTGGCTGCTGCGTCTTTGCTGTCTTCAACCAGCGTGGGCTTAAAATCACTATTCAGATACTTGTGCCTAGTGACCATGGCCTTTTGGCTTTCTGATCTCTTGGTCATGTTTCTTCGTTCCTCTACCGGCCGACTGTCGTTCTTGTCCATAATCAACCTCCTTTTCTAATTACCAATTTATGGCAAACCAAGCTGAAACTATCTTGGAAATATTGTTGTGGGTTCATCATCCCAAAAAAAGAGCATCATTACTAATAAATAATACCTATGTACATCATTTACTAAAGTCTATACATGAAGCCTCTATACATGGTTCATCTTACTCTTAATTTGTGTGAGCAGTTGTAATCCATCATCAAGAATATATTGCACAAATTTTTGGGCAATCAGTGATAGCGGTCGGTCTGCGAACGAAACCACGTTCCAGGTCGAGTGGATTGGCAAGCCCTCGCAGTTGATTTCGGTAATCCCCTTGGATGCCCGCAGTGTATGCCTGGAGATGATAGAGATTCCCAAGCCACCCTCTACCGCCTGCTTGATTGCCTCGTTGCTGCCTATCTCCATTTTGACCGTGAGTTCTGTTTTGGATCTGGAAAGGAACTCATCAATGGCCATCCGGGTGCCGGAGCCTGGTTCCCTTAAGAGCATTCGCTCGCCCCCGAGTTCATTGAGGCGCACAATCTTTTTGGCTGCGAACGGATGTGATAGCGGCGCAATCAACACAAGGGGATTGTCCATAAAGGGCCTCACATCCAGCGGCATGTCCTCCGGCGGCCTGGACATAAAGGCCAAATCATCCAACCCTTCCCGCAAGCGCTCAACAATACGCTGACGGTTAGCGACTTCAATATTGACGTCAATTCCAGGATAAGTGTTGCAGAACGGGCCAAGCAGTCGGGGGATGAAATACTTCGCAGTGCTAACAACACTGATACGGAGCCGGCCTTTGCTAAGTCCTTTTAGATCATGAATATGTGTTTCAAAGTCACTCCATGCTCCTGCCATAAGCTGACAAGCTTTATAGAGCGCTTCCCCCGCCTCGGTCAGTCTTAATTCTCGGGTTCCCCCGTCAAACAGGGGCATCTCAACCTGATCGGCGAGCTGCTTTAATTGAATAGAAACTGTGGGTTGTGTGCAGTGCAGTTCGCGTGCAGCAGCCGTGACACCCCCATTGCGAACAATCGCTTCAAATATCTGGAGTTGGCGGAGAGTGGCATGCATAAGCGCGAAAATATAGATATTTATATATGCCAACGATAATAGACATTATCGATACCGCACACAATATCCTAGTACCATAATCGGGTAATTGAGCTGGCCGGGGGATGGCAGAGGCTTGTGCAAGGCATAAAGAACAACGGCCTAGGACGTAATCCTAAGCCGTTGAAATGTTGGTGGGCCCCCTCGGAGTCGAACCGAGCACCAACGGATTATGAGTCCGCTGCTCTAACCAGGCATGAGCTAGGGGCCCGGAAAACGATTAATCGTTATTGCTTTCCAGGAAGCTACGCAGCTTGTCGGAGCGTGACGGATGACGTAGCTTACGCAGTGCTTTAGCTTCAATCTGACGGATACGCTCACGTGTCACATCAAACTGTTTGCCGACTTCTTCTAGCGTGTGGTCCGTATTCATTTCAATGCCAAAGCGCATACGTAGCACCTTGGCTTCACGCGGTGTCAACGAATCCAGGATTTCCTTGGTCACCTCGCGCAGGCCTGCATACACCGCCGCATCCACTGGTGCCATTGTGGCCTGGTCTTCGATAAAGTCTCCCAGGTGGGAGTCATCATCGTCACCGATAGGCGTTTCCATGGAGATCGGTTCCTTGGAAATCTTGAGGATCTTGCGAATCTTGTCCTCGGGAATTTCCATTTTCTCCGCCAGTGTTGCCGGATCAGGCTCCAAACCTGTCTCCTGCAGTATCTGACGGCTGATGCGGTTCATCTTGTTGATGGTTTCTATCATGTGCACCGGAATACGGATGGTGCGTGCCTGGTCGGCGATAGAACGGGTGATGGCCTGGCGTATCCACCAGGTCGCATAGGTCGAGAACTTGTAACCACGGCGATATTCGAACTTGTCCACAGCCTTCATCAAACCAATATTCCCTTCCTGAATCAGGTCAAGGAATTGCAAGCCACGGTTGGTGTACTTCTTGGCAATCGAGATCACCAGACGCAGGTTGGCTTCGATCATCTCGCGCTTGGCACGGCGCGCGCGCGCTTCGCCAGTAGACATTTGCTTGTTGATTTCTTTCAGTTCCTTGATGGGGATGCCCACCTTGGATTGCAAATCAATCAAGCGTTGTTGCTGATCAATGATGGAATGGCGGAAGCGCTCCAGCTTCGAACTGTAAGCACGCTCGGCAGAAATTTCCTCATCCAGCCAACCCAGGTTGCTTTCGTTGCCCGGGAACACCTTAATGAAGTGGCTACGCGGCATGCCAGACTTGTTGACGCAGAAGTTCATGATGTTGCGCTCGTAGCCACGCAATTGTTCGACGGTATTGCGCACACCGTCACACAGCGCTTCCACCTGCTTGGCGGAAAAACGAAACGCCATCAATTCGTTCAGGATGGCTTCCTGGTGTTTCTTGTAGTCCTTGTGCTGGGTGTCATTCTTTTCCAGCACCTTGATCATCTTGGCATAGGCCTGGCGGATGATGGCAAAGCGCTCCAGTACTTCGCGCTTTAGCTCGGCAAGAGCGGCGGCGGAAACGGCAGCAGCCTTGGCACCGTCTTCATCAGCGTCCTCTTCCTCGTCTTCTTCCTCTTCAGCGTCCTCGTCGTCCGACAATACTGGCTCGTCCAGCGCGACATCGGCGTCAATCAGGCCATCCACCAACTCATCCGCACGGATTTCATCAATTTCAACCTTGTCCACCAGCGCCAGCAACTCGGCAATGGTACTGGGGCAGGCAGATATGGCCTGCACCATATGCTTGAGGCCATCTTCGATACGCTTGGCGATTTCGATTTCGCCCTCACGGGTCAGCAAATCCACCGTGCCCATTTCACGCATATACATCCGTACCGGGTCGGTGGTGCGGCCAAACTCGGAATCCACGGTGGAAAGGGCCTGCTCAGCCTCTTCAACCGCATCTTCATCTGTCACGGCAGGCGGTGCATCCGACATCAGCAGTACTTCGGCATCCGGTGCTTCTTCATAGACCTGGATACCCATGTCACTGATCATGCCGATAATGCTGTCGATCTGCTCAGGATCCTGCACATCATCCGGCAGGTGGTCGTTGATTTCGGCGTAGGTCAGGTAACCGCGCTCCTTGCCGAGCGCAATCAGGTTCTTGAGGCGGGTGCGGCGGACATCCAAGTCATTGGCTTGTGCTTCTGGTTTTTCGCTGGACTTGTCTTGCTGTTGGTCGTTAGCCATGAGACGCTTTCGTTCCAAGTTTGCGGAGAACCGATAATTATACTACAACCGCCAGGAGTTATTAAGCGCCGCGCCGCGGCTTTTGCAATATGGCCCGCTGCTCCGGGGTCAATGCCTGCATACCCTTCTCTGTTGCCAGCTTGAGCAGTTGCCCCAGCTCGTCCTGAGCGGCCCCCTCCTGCAACTTGCGTAAAACGCCTTCAAACTCCTGCCCGATATCGAACGCCTCGTCCTCCCAGTCCATCTGTTCTGCGGTCAACTCCGCCAGCAATCCGCTATTGATCCGACCTGACAACCCCTGTAACAGGGCTGCACCAGACAGCATAGGGCTGCTGTGCACCAGTCCTATAATCTGGCGCACAGCTTCTGCTTCATGGGTTTCCCCCGCAACCACCACCACTTCCAGTTTGGCCGCAAGCCCTGGTTGCAGCATCAACAATTGCAACAGCTTGCGCATCAGGGTGGGCGCGCGGCGCGGCGCTTTTACGGCGGCTTGCCTGGCAGGCTGGGGCGCCTGCAACTTGAGCAGTGACTCCACTTCCGGCTGTGTCACTCCGGCCAGCTCCGCCACCCGCTTGCGCAACATCAGGTTAAGTTTGGGTGCCTGGATTTGCTGCAGTATGGGTTTTGCATCCTCAAGAAACCGTACCCGCCCTTCCTGCGTCCCCATCTCGTGGCGGCTGGAAAGCTCCTGCATCAGGTAGGCTGACAAAGGCAGGCCCTGTTTGATTTCCTGTTCAAACTTATCCCGACCAAATTCGCGCACATAGGTGTCCGGATCATGCTCGGGCGGCAGGAACAGGAATGACAGCACCAAGCCATCCGTCAATGCCGGCAAGGCATTCATGGCCGCCCGCCAGGCCGCCTTGCGCCCCGCCGCGTCACCGTCGAAACAGAACACAATGTTATCTGTCTGTCGCTTCAGCTTGGCAATATGTTCGGGCGTGGTTGCCGTGCCCAGCGTCGCCACCGCGTATTCGATACCATGCTGCGCCAGCGCCACCACATCCATATACCCTTCCACCACCACCACCCGGCCAGAAGCGCGAATCGCCTGCCGCGCCAGGAATAATCCGTATAACTCCTGTCCTTTCTGAAAGAGGGGCGTCTCCGGGGAATTCAGGTATTTCGGGCCATCATTGCCTTCTCCGCTCAGCACACGGCCACCAAAACCGATCACTTGGCCACGCTGGTCGTGGATGGGAAACATCACCCGGTCACGGAAACGATCATAAACACGTCCCTCATCATTTTTGATGGTCAGGCCCAAAGAGGTCAGGTTGGCGCTTTCGTAATCGGGGAAAATCGCACGCAGATTCTGCCAGCCCTGCGGCGCATATCCCATCTGGAAGCGGGCTGCGATCTCACCCGATAGGCCGCGCCCCTTAAGGTAGACAATGGCCTGCTGCGACTTTTTTAACTCGGCACGGTAATACAGCAGCGCCTGCTGCATGATTTCGTATTGGCTGGGCTCGGCACGTTTTGGGGCGGAAGCCTCGCGCTCCACCTGCGGCACCTTGATGCCAACCCGTTGCGCCAGAGTTTCAATCGCCTCAACAAAACTCACGCCCTGGTATTCCATGAGAAAACCAATGGCGGTGCCATGGGCTCCGCAGCCAAAGCAATGGTAAAACTGCTTGGTTGGGCTGACGGTAAAGGAAGGCGTTTTTTCGCCATGGAAAGGGCAACAGGCGACATGGTTGGCACCTGCTTTCTTGAGCGGCACATAGCCGTCGATCACATCAACAATGTCGATGCGATTGAGGAGTTCCTGGATGAAATGTTCGGGAATCACGGTGTCAGATTATGGCGTAAAAAAAGGAGCTTTTCGCTCCTCTTTTGCTTGCTGGAAGAAACTAAATTCAGCCGAGTCTGGCCTTGATTTGCCCGGACACCTTGGCCACATCCGCCCGGCCCACAATCTGCGGCTTCACCAAGCCCATCACCTTGCCCATGTCCTTGATGCCTGCGGCGCCGGTTTCGCTGATCACCTTTTCAATGATGGCAGAAACCTCGGCTTCGGTGAGCGGTTGCGGCAGGTAAGAAGTCAACACTTCCACCTCAAACTTCTCAACATCAGCCAGATCATGGCGCTTGGCGGCTTCGTACTGACTGATGGAATCGCGGCGCTGCTTGAGCATTTTTTCGATGATTTCGATGACATGCGTGTCATCCAGCTCAATACGCTCATCCACCTCGCGCTGCTTCATGGCAGACAGCAACAGGCGGATAGCGGAAAGCCGCGCGCCATCCTTGGCGCGCATGGCGGCTTTCATGTCTTCGCTGATTTGTGCCTTGAGCGACACAGTGAACAACAGGAGAGAGTCTTAGTAGAGCTTGGGCGGGAGCATCTGGCCGCGCAGACGGCGATGCGTGCGCTTAACAGCAGCAGCAGCCTTGCGCTTGCGTTCCCAGGTGGGCTTTTCGTAGAATTCGCGGGCGCGCAATTCGGTCAGCAGACCGGTCTTCTCGATCAGACGCTTGAAACGACGCAGGGCGACGTCAAAAGGCTCGTTCTCTTTAACTCGTACGTTAGACATGGAAAATCACTCTCCTTGGAGGTATCCGGAAAAAAGGGTGCTATTCTAGCCAGCTAATTTTGTTTAATCAATGTTTTTATGATTGTTTTAGGAATCGAATCCTCCTGTGACGAAACCGGCATTGCGCTCTATGACACCGAGCGTGGCCTGCTCAGCCACGCCCTGCATTCACAGGTCAAAATGCATGCGGAATACGGTGGCGTGGTGCCGGAGCTGGCCTCGCGTGACCATATCCGCCGCGCACTTCCATTGACGCAGAAGGTTTTGAGTGACGCCAATGCTACGCTCGGCGACATTGAGGCCATTGCCTATACCCAGGGGCCCGGTCTGGCAGGCGCATTGCTGGTCGGCGCCAGCATTGCCGAATCCCTTGCCTTTGCGCTTGATGTCCCTACCATTGGCGTGCACCACCTGGAAGGGCACTTGCTGTCGCCATTACTGGAAGAAACCCCGCCCGAATTTCCCTTTATCGCCCTGCTGGTTTCCGGCGGGCACACCCAGCTCATGCGCGTGGGCGGAATCGGCGACTACGAGCTGCTGGGCGATACGCTGGACGACGCGGCGGGAGAAGCCTTCGACAAAACGGCAAAATTGCTGGGGCTGGGTTACCCCGGCGGCCCGGCAGTCTCAAAGCTGGCGGATCAGGGTGACCCCAAGCGCTTCAAACTGCCACGGCCCATGCTTAATAGCGGCGACCTCAATTTCAGTTTCAGCGGCCTCAAAACCGCCGTGCTCACCCTGGTCAACCAGCACCAACCGCTGGATGAGGCCACCCGCGCTGACATTGCCAGCGCTTTTCAGGATGCCGTGGTGGAAGTGCTTGCCACCAAGTGCCTGGCGGCATTAAAGAAGTGCCGCTTGAAGCGGTTGGTGGTGTCCGGCGGCGTAGGCGCCAACCGGCAGTTGCGCGCACGGCTCAACGCCAAGGCCGAGCAGAAAGGGATTCAGGTCGCCTACCCAAGATTGGAATTCTGCACCGACAACGGTGCCATGATTGCTTTCGCCGGGGCCATGCGGCTTAAACACGGCGGCAAGGCGGATCACGCTTTTTCCATCCGCCCTCGCTGGGATTTGGCGGAGTTAACTGCGCCGTAAATACTCAGTTTCAATAAATTAGCGAGCGGGATGAAGTGCAAGGCGCGCGGCGCGCAGAAACAGAGACAGTACAAAAAGTACAGCGAAGTTGCGAGCACCGCGCAACGTAGCAATTCGCCCGCGCAGCAATTTATTTTTTGCCGAAGCCCGATTCTTCACCGGCTAGAAGTTTCTTGATATTGCTCTTGTGGCGCCAGATCAACAGCGCGGCCATTAACAACACCAGCCAGGCGCGGGGTTCCGCGCCGAATTGCCAGAAGGCATACAGCGGGGCCAGCGCAGCCGCCACCAGCGCAGCCAGCGAAGAATAACGCCACACCGCAAACACCAGCACCCACACCAGCATGACAGCCAACCCCAGCCAAGGCGATAGCGCCAGCAACACGCCCAGCGCTGTCGCCACACCCTTGCCCCCCTTGAACTGGTAATAAACCGGGTACAAATGGCCGAGAAAAACGGCCGCCCCCACCACCGCCACCCACAAGGGTGGCAGGCCGAAATGCAGCGCCAGCCAGACCGCTAGCCAACCCTTGGCGGCATCACCCATCAGGGTCAGCAATGCGGCGGATTTTTTGCCGGTGCGCAACACATTGGTCGCCCCCGGATTGCCGGAACCATAAGTGGAAGGATCGGGCAGACCCATGGCGCGGCTCACCACAATGCCAAAAGAGATCGAGCCCAGCAGATAAGCGCCCAGTACGAAAAGCAGTTCAATCATAAGGAATGGATTAGAATTTGTGAAAACTGGATTCTAAGGGATATGGACAAGATATTCATACAAGAGCTGAAAGTGCAGACCCATCTCGGCGTGCCCGAGTGGGAGCGCATGGTCGCGCAAACCATCATTCTCGACATTGAACTCGAAATGCCAAGCAGCCAGTCATGCCTGAGCGACGCGATTGAAGACACGTTGGACTACGGGCAGATAGTGGCGCGGATTCGGGAAACGCTGGCGGAGAAAAGTTTCAAGCTGGTTGAAGCACTGGCAGAGCATGTCTGCCAGCTTATCCTCAAGGAGTTTGGCTCGCCTTGGGTCAAGGTCAGAGTGGCGAAGCCGGGGATATTGCCGGGGGTGAAGGCGTTGGGGGTGGTAATTGAACGTAAGGGTTAAAAGCAAAACCGTCGGTGGTTGACCGACAACAAGTTACCTTATTTTGCGTGCCCAAAATAAGGTAACCCAACAAAAGGGTACTCTCTGCCTTGTTCCTTCGGAATTCCCTCCAATACACCTCCAAGACGGGTGGCAATCCAACTCACCCTGACAAGCCACACACAGCGTGGCTTGTCGCGGAGTTCGAACAAAGGTTGCCGCCAATCCCCCGTCTTGAAGTTGCGTTGGCGGCTGCGGCAGAAGGGTTAAGGGTGGTACTTTAAGCATCGCGGACAGTTACTTTTGGAATACAGGTACTTCTCTAACCAGAACATCCCCCTTATCCACCAACTCACGAATCCAACGCACTTCTTCTTCCATGCGTTTGGGAAATGTTGCTTGTAATACTTGACGTGCCTCATCAAAGCGCCCTAGCTGTCTCAAGGCTTCTGCCCTCATCAGCGGCTCATCATCTCTAGGCTTGAGGGAACTTTTATCAGGGCTGCCTACGGTTAGAAGTTCGACAAGGCGCTCAAGATTTTTTCTGGCTTTAGACCCGGGGGAGAATGGAGATGTGAGCACTTCAGTTTTAGAGTTGCGTACAATCTTGTTCGCCGCCCACCATAGCTCGGCTCGCAAATAGACTTCTTCTCTATAGTTTCTCCCCATACCTTGGTCAATTGCCTCAAGATACTCTTGCTCAGAAAGAGAACGTACATGGCGGGCATCAGCAAGAAGGACCGTTTTTTCATCCACAAGACTGCCGGGGTTTACCTCAGTAGCGTCATAAGTCCAAAAAAACTGCCCCTTGTCACCACATCGAGTAATTCGAGGTGTTTTCAGGAGCAAATTGTGCATAACAAACTCGTCACTCCAACATTTAGCATCAAGAACCCTTGTTTGACACATACGAAATGGAGAGCCTGAAGCTAAGGTAGGTAGCTTGACCAATTCGTCTGAATCTGGACACCGAAGAATGAGAGTTGGGCCGGCTTCCATAGCTAATGCAGAAGCAGTCAAACATATGCACAATAAAAAACCTACCCATCGCAATCTCATAGTATTTTCCTCAGTTGGATAGCGACTTTTCTCTTGATTGTTCGGGCGTTTAACACGAACGAGTATCCTACCACTGGATTTCAATGACAGTAGAGCGGTGATGTACCACCCATAACCCTTCTGCCGCAGCCGCCAACGCAACTTCAAGACGGGGGCTTGGCGACCCGCACCGTTCAAGCTCCGCAGCAGACCATGAAGTGTATGGTCCGCCAGGGCGCGTTGCGCGGTCACCCGTCTTGGAGGTGTGGTGGAGGGCATTCCGCAGGAACAAGGCGGAGGGTCGCCTTCTCTTTGGTTTCTTTCTCTTGGCGACGCAAGAGAAAGGAACTTGCTGTCGGGCAACCCCCGACGGTTTTGATATCCCCCTCACCCTAGCCCTCTCCTACAAGGGGCGAGGGGACTTTACCCCCTCGGATGATGCTGACTATGCAACGACTTCAACCGCTCCCTCGCCACATGCGTATAAATCTGCGTAGTCGAAATATCCGCATGCCCCAGCAACATCTGCACGACCCGCAAATCCGCGCCATGGTTGAGCAAATGCGTGGCAAATGCGTGGCGCAACACATGCGGTGAAATATGTTTGGTAATGCCTGCCAGCTTGGCATGGCGCTTGATGAGATACCAGAACATCTGCCGGGTCATGGCCTCGCCGCGTTGTGTGACAAACAGGCTGTCGGCCAGCTGGCCGTTGAGGATTTGCGGCCGGGCTTCCTTGATGTAGCGTGTAATCCAGTCCAGAGCCTCCTCCCCCAGCGGTACCAGGCGCGTCTTGCTACCTTTGCCGGTGGCACGCACCACGCCTTCACTCAGGCTGACCTCGCTCACCTTGAGGTTCACCAGCTCTGAAACGCGCAGCCCGGTGGCGTACAGCGTTTCCAGCATGGCCCGGTCGCGCATCCCCAGCATCTGGCTGTCATCGGGCTGGTTCAACAGGGCTTCGACATCTTCCTCGGTGAGGCTTTTGGGCAGGCTGCGCGGCAACTTGGGGGAATCCAGTTGCAGGGTGGGGTCCTGCTTGATCGCACCTTCACGCAACTGGTGACGGTAAAAACGCCGCAGGCTGGCAATCAGGCGGCTCACGCTGCGTGGCTTGGATGCCGGGCTTTTGTGGGCAAGGTATTGTTCCAGGTCGCCCCGCGCTATCCCTAACAAATCCTGTCCGCGCTTTTCCACCCAGTCAGCAAACTGGCTCAGGTCGCGGCGATAACTTTCCAGGGTGTTGCGGGCGAGGCCTTCTTCCAGCCAGAGGCGGTCATTGAATTCATCCAGCAAAACCTGGTGGTTTTCGTTCAAAGCGCGCCCTCATGAGCAAGCAGCCAACGCTTGATGTTAAGCGCGTCATGACGCGTTCCCTGCATGAAGCCGCCCAACCCGTGGCTGGCTACCACGCGATGGCAGGGGATGAAAAGCGGGATGGGGTTGGCGCCGCAGGCGTTGGCCACGGCGCGCGGGCCGGAGCCCACCCGGCGCGCCAGTTCGGCATAAGTGATGGTCTGGCCGGCGGGGATGCGCGTAATTTCGCGCCAGACTTTTTGCTGAAACGGGGTGCCGCTTGGAGACAGCGGCAAATCAAAAGTAGTCGCAGAATTGCACAGGTAGGCTGCGATTTGTTGACGCGCTTTTTCCGCCAAGGCATTGGCGGGGGGCACTTCGTCCGTCTCTGGCAGGTATTCCGCACCCGTGATGGCCTGGGCATCGCAGCGGATGGCGAGTGAGAACTGCGGGAAAGGAAAGTAAGCCTGGTAGTCCATGCGCGCATACTATCATCATGCCACGCTCATGATTATCCTTAGCCCGCTTTCATGGACACGACCAAGCCAGGGCGATGCGACACTACTATAGTTTGAACCGTGCACTACACGGTGCTCAACCATCGGACAAATAAAGGAGACTTAATCATGTGGACCAAGCCCCAAGCTACTGAAATGCGTTTCGGTTTTGAAGTAACCATGTACGTCTGCAACCGCTAAGACGACAAGTTATGTGCAATAAAAAAGCCCGCGAGTCGCGGGCTTTTTTATTGCACATAACAGCCACTTACTCTGCTGCTGGTGCTGCAATTTCCTTTTCACGGGCTTGCAGCTTTTCCTTGATGCGTGCGGACTTGCCGGAACGCTCACGCAGGTAGTAAAGCTTGGCGCGGCGCACATCACCACGACGCTTCACTTCAATGCTGGCGATCAGCGGGGAGTAGGTCTGGAACGTGCGCTCCACACCTTCACCGGAAGAAATCTTGCGGACGATGAAACTGGAATTCAGGCCGCGATTGCGCTTGGCAATCACAACACCTTCATAAGCCTGAACGCGCTTGCGGGTACCTTCCACCACGTTCACGCCAACCACCACGGTATCACCGGGGGCAAAGTCAGGAATGGTCTTACCCAGGCGGGCAATCTCTTCCTTTTCGAGCATTTCAATAATGTTAGCCATACAGTACTTCCTTTCTATTTATGCGGAGTCTTGTTCCTGCTCGATCTCAGCGAGTAGCCGAGACTCCTCTTTAGTCAACTGCCGCTTCTGCAACAGCTCCGGGCGCCGCGCCCGGGTTCGTGCCAGCGATTGTTTCAACCGCCAGCGCCGAATTTCTGCGTGGTGCCCGGAGAGTAATACTTCCGGCACCGTTTCATTCTCATACACTTCCGGCCGCGTGTAGTGGGGGCAGTCCAGCAAGCCATCCACAAACGAATCTTCCGCTGCCGAATCAGCATCACCCAAACTGCCGGGCAACTGCCGAATAATCGCATCCAGCAGTACCATCGCGGGCAACTCGCCACCCGACAGCACATAGTCACCGATGGAGATTTCTTCATCCACCTGGCGCCGGATCAGCCTTTCATCCACACCTTCATAACGGCTGGCCAGTAATATCAGCCCCGGCTCCGCCACCAACTGCATCACTTTGGCATGTGTCAGTGGCTGGCCTTGCGGCGACAGGTGGATTACCCTGGGGTCTTCCACACCGGCCTCGCGCTGCCGTTGCCTGGCCGCCAGGATAGTTTTTTCCAGCGGCTCGGCCATCATCACCATACCGGGGCCGCCGCCAAAAGGCCGGTCGTCCACGGTTTTACGGGGGTCGGTAGTGAAATCGCGCGGATTCCACAACGTCAGGCCGTACAATTTTCTTTCCAGTGCACGGGCGGTTATCCCATGCTTGCTCACCGCTTCGAACATCTGCGGGAACAGCGTAATCACATCAAACTGCGGGCGCCGTTCAGAAGTCTGCATCCCAGTCCACCTGCATCCTGCCCTCCGCCAGATCTACCTGGCGTATGACCTCGTTGGTGAACGGTATCAGGCGTTCCTTGCCTTCACCCTGCACTACCAGCACATCATTGGCGCCAGTAGCAAATACTTCCTTGACCTTGCCGAACGGCTGCTGCTGGAGATTTTCCACTTCCAGCCCGATCAGGTCAGACCAGTAGTATTCGTCTTCATCCGTTTCCGGCAGGTCTTCACGCGGCACGGCGATTTCCTTGCCCTTGAGGGCAAAGGCCGCGGTGCGGTCATCGCAGCCTGCAAACTTGGCAATCACGGATTTCCCATGAACGCCGACTTCTTCCACCTCGCACAGCTGCCAGCGGGTTTCATCACCCATCCACCATTCGGGGTAATCCAGCAGGCTGTCAACGGCTTCAGTGAAGGGCTGGATCTTGACCCAGCCTTTAACACCGTAAGGGACGGCAACCCGCCCCATCACCACCATTTTTTCAGGGGCGCTCATGGCTGCACCTGAAAAGGCATCCAGGCAGGATTAAGCAGCTTTGCGCTTAACCAGCTTGGCAACACAGTCAGACAACTGTGCGCCATTGCCTTGCCAGTAAGCGATACGCTCACTGTCCAGACGCAGGCCTTCAGTGCCTTCCTTGGCGAGCGGGTCGTAAAAACCCACGCGCTCGATAAACCTACCGTCACGACGGTTGCGGGAATCCGCGACAACTACGTTGTAAAAAGGACGCTTCTTGGCGCCACCACGGGCGAGCCGAATAATAACCATAACTTTTCTCTTTGGCCGGAAAAAGGAAAAGCGCGGATTCTACTGGATTTTTTGCTGTTTAGGCAAGGAATAATGTGTGGGGTCAGGGACATGCGCAGCAGCAAACCCCTGGCTGCGGAAACGGCAGGAATCACAGACGCCGCAGGCGCGGCCCTCACTATCCGCCTGGTAGCAGGAGACAGTCAGGCCGTAATCCACACCCAGCGCCACACCCTTCTGGATGATCTCGGCCTTGGTGAGGTCGATCAGCGGGGTATGCAGTTTCAGCGGATGACCCTCCACCGCGGCTTTGGTGGCTAGGTTGGCCATGTGCTCGAAGGCGTTGATGTATTCGCGACGGCAATCCGGGTAGCCGGAATAATCCAGGGCATTCACCCCGATGAAAATATCCCGCGCACCCAGCACCTCCGCCCAGGCCAAGGCCAGGGACAGCATGATGGTGTTGCGCGCCGGAACATAAGTGACGGGAATCCCTTCGCTGGGCGACTGCGGCACGGCGATATTGTTGTCCGTCAACGCCGAGCCGCCAAAAGTGGAAAGGTCGAGGTTAAAGATGCGGTGTTCGGCAGCCCCCAGGTTCTGTGCGACTTTTTTGGCGGCCTCCAGCTCGGCAATATGGCGCTGGTGATAATCAAAACTCAGGCAGTAACAGGCAAAGCCTTCACTACGGGCAATTGCCAGTGCAGTAGCAGAATCCAGGCCTCCGGACAATAAAACCACGGCTTTTTTCATCGGCCCGGCTCCTCACCCCAGAGAATTTTATGGAGTTGGAGTTGAAACCTTACCGGCAAGCGGTCAGCCACAATCCACTCCGCCAGTTCACGGGGTGGCAATTGGCTGTAAACCGGCGAGAACAAAACAGGACAGGCAATCTTGTGTTCGGCTAATACCTGCTTGGCCCAGTCGTAGTCGGCACGGTCGCACAACACGAACTTCACTTCATCCTTGGCTTTGAGCTGTGGCAGGTTGGCCCACAGGTTTTTATCCAGCTCGCCGGAACCCGGCGTTTTGATGTCCAGAATAATGGAAACGCGCGCGTCAACCATGCTGATATCCATTGCACCACTGGTTTCCAGTGAGACGTCATAACCTTTGTCACACAGCGTAGTCAGCAAATCCAGGCACTCCTTCTGCGCCAGCGGTTCACCACCGGTAACCGTGACACGCTTGACGCCATAACTTTCCACACGGGTGAGAATCTGTTCAAGCGTCTGCGATTCCCCGCCATGAAAAGCATAAGCCGTATCGCAATAACCACAGCGCAAGGGGCAGCCCGTCAGACGCACAAACACAGTGGGCAGGCCCACACGCGAGGCCTCGCCCTGCAAGGACAGGAATATTTCGTGAATGCGGATGGACAAAACGAAGGGCCTACTTCTTTGAACCCATGGATTCCAGCGCCGTCAGGCGTTTTTTTGCGGTATCCACAATACGGCTGGAGGGGTACTTGGCAATCAGTGACTTCAGGGTTTGCTTGGCTCCATCCACATCAGAAAGCTGGATCTGGCTATTAGCAATGCTGTACATACCGTCTGCCGCCTTGTCATGGCTGGGGAACTGCTTGACCAGCTTCTGCTGGGTGGCGATGGCTGACTTGTAATCTTTGAGCGAGAATTGGGCGGCGCCCATCCAGTAGTAGGCATTGGGCACCAGCTTGCTGTTGGGGTAGTTCTCCACAAACTGTTTGAAACCATTCACTGCATCGCCATGTTTGCCGGCTTTGTAGGTGGCGTAGGCGGTTTCATAAGCCTTGGTTTCAGCAGCACCATCTGCCTGCTCGACAGGAGGTGCGGGAGGTGTTGCCGGCGCTGGCGCCTGCTCCGCGCTTGTTGGCTGGCTGGCAGGAGTTTGGGGCGCTGCTTCTGCCGGAGGTGTTGCGGGGGTCGCAGGCGGTGCCGCAGCAGCCGGGGTCTCTTCCAGCTTGCGCAAGCGGCTATCCAGGTCGGTATAAAGATCGCGCTGGCGTTTTTGTGTTGCTTCCAGCTCATGCGCCATGACTTCCATCTGGCCTTTCATTTGGCTGATTTCGGTATTCAGGCGCTCGATCTGGTTGAGCAAGTCCAGCATGACCTGTCCGCGCAACTGGCCCTCAAGCCCGTTAATACGGGTTTCCGCTGCTGCACGCAACTTCTGCTCCTCATCCAGTTTGACCTGCAAACCCTGCAATTGGGTCGTCAACTGGGTAATTTGCTTTTGCTGCTCGCCAATTTTCTGGCGCGCTTCATCATCACTGAAAAAAGCCGCCTGGGCGGTGTTGAGGCCGCCCAGGAACAGGGTCAGACAAAGAAACAGGCGCAGCAACGTTATTCGCCCTCGTACACGATGTCAGCTCGGCGATTTTGCGACCAGCAGGATTCTGCCTTGTCGGCACAGCGTTGCTTTTCTTCGCCAAAGCTGACCGTTTCGATCTGGCGGTCATTTGCGCCCATCAGGTTCATCACCTTCTTGACAGCAACGGAGCGGCGTTGGCCCAGAGCCAGGTTGTACTCACGGCTACCGCGCTCATCGGTATTGCCTTGCAGAATCAGCTTGGCGTTCGGGTTCTGTATCAGGTACTTGGCGTGCGCCTCCACCATGGGGCGGAACTCGGCCTTCACTTCGTCGCGATCGTAATCAAAGAACACGCTACGCTTGTACAGGATATTGCTGGGATCTTTGCGTGGATCAAGGGTTACGGCTGTACCGTCCACTTTGCCAGTGGTAGCGCCGCTACTATCGGCAGAGCCTGCACTGCTATCTCCGGCAGAGCTGCTTGTTGATGTTTGGGTTGAGGGTGTTTTGTCCTCTACCTTGGCTGGTTCTTCCTTGACAGCCTTGGTACAGGCTGCCAGCAACAGAGACAACAATAAAGCTGTAGCGAAATGCTTGTTCATATTTCTTCCTCCTTGGTTGGTCGTAACTGACTATTGGTTCATGGCCGGGTTCCATGCCGGCTCACGCACATCCCCACCCTCGCTCAGGCGCTGTTTGACCCGCCCATCGGATGACACCACGGACAACACGCCACGGTTGTTAATAGTCGTAGCGTACATCAATAACTTACCATTTGGCGCGAAACTGGGAGATTCATCCTGCGCAGATTCACTCAATATCTGCACCTGGCTGGTCGCCAAATCCTGGATTGCCAACTGGAATCTGCTCCCTTCGCGCCGGATAAAAGCCAGTTGTTTGCCATTGGGCGACAAGCGCGGGCTGACATTGTAGCTGCCATCAAATGTGACACGGGATGCTTCGCCGCCCAGCACTGACATACGATAAACCTGCGGGCTGCCACCACGGTCGGAGGTAAAGTATATCCACTTGCCATCCGGCGACCATTGCGGCTCGGTATCAATACCACGGCTACGCGACAGTTGTTGCAGCCCGGTACCATCTGCATTGATAAGGTGAATCTGCGAGTTGGCCCCTTGTGTCAGCACAATTGCCAGCCTTCGGCCATCCGGCGACCATGACGGTGCGCTGTTATTGCCCTTGTAGTTGGCCAGGATTGTCCGCTGGCCGGTTGTTAAGGACTGTACAAAAATGACCGGCTTTTTCTTTTCAAATGATACATACGCGAGACGGGTGCCATCCGGTGACCAGGATGGGGAAATAATGGATTCCGTGCTGGAAAGCACAGTCTGCGGGCCATAACCATCAGCATCCGCCACGACTAGCGAATAGCGGTTACCGTTCTTCAGCACATAGGCAATACGCGTAGAGAAAATTCCCGGCTCTCCGGTGAATTTCTGGTAAATCACATCGGCAATCTTGTGGGCCGTCTGGCGCAACTGGTTCGGGGTAATGTCATATTCCAGCGCGGCCATACTGTTCTGCTTGAGCACGTCCAGCAGGTGGAAGGATACCTTGATCCGTCCGCCGGGCAAGGATTCCACCTTGCCAATCACCAGTGCCTGCGCTTGTAGTGCCGCCCATTCCGGGTACTTCACTTCTGCAACATCGCGTGGCAGGTTGGCAACCCCCGCTGTTTCAAGCAGGCGGAACAGGCCGCTGCGACGCAGGTCGGCAGAAACTACAGAGGAAACATCCTCTTTCTGTGCGGAAGCCTGGGTGAAAGGGACAATGGCAATTGGAATCTGCTGCGCCGCACCGCCGACAATTTCAATATCGAGCGCGGCATGAACGGAAAAAGGCAAGCAAAGGCAAATCAGGAAAAAGAAATGGGCAAGGATTCTTTTCATGAGCAGATTATAGACTGAAATTGTTAATCGTTTGGTTTGAATTTCAGGTTTAAGTTGCGGAATTCGTTAAAAAGTTCCGGTTGCGGAGGCAGTGGTAAGGGCTGTGCCTGCATGATGGCGCGCTCCACTGCCTGGTCGCAGGCGGACATACCGCTGCTCTTTGCCAGCCTGGGGGTTCCGTTCACCTCTCCGGTGGGCATCAGGGCGATAGTGAACGCAATTTCTGGCTTGCCGGTTCCACATAACTGCTTGTTCACGAAGCGTTTGATCTTGGCGACAATCTGCCCCTTGTACTTGTTGATTTCATCCGCATTCACATTAGGCGCACCTGCTGAATTAAGCAGGTCGCTGGCGCGTTTGGCTTCTGCCGGGTCATGCTTTTCCGCCGGAGGCGCTTCATCCTGCGGCAAATCTTCCAGCATCGCCTTTTTGAGCTTTTCCAGTTCTTCCTTGCGCCGCTTTTCCTCTTCCTGCTTTTTCAGGAGTGCCGGATCAGGTTTCTTGGGTTCTTCCTTGGGTGGTTTCTTCACCTCTGGCACAGGCGGCTTGGGTTTCACCTGAATCTCAGCTTTGGGTTCAGGTGGCGGTTCCGGTTTCGGTTCCGGCTTGATTTCTGGCGGCGGTGGGGGAGGCGGCGGTTCAGGCTCTACTTTGGGCTCGGGCTTCGGTTGCGGCAAGCTGTCCCACAATTCGACCTGCACCGCCTGCGGGGTTTGCACATTTTTCCAACTGAAGCTGACCAGCAGCACCACAAAAAACACTCCGTGCACCAGCAGTGCCAGCGCACCGGATTGGAGAGCGAACGGATTTTCTCTGTTGCGGATCATCCTGCCGGTTTCAACAATAAGCCGACTTTGTCCACTTTATTTTGCTTAAGCAAATCCATGACACCCATTACCTCGTCATAAATCACATCCTTGTCAGCGGCAATCACCACTGCCTGGTCGGGATGCTGCTCGAGGCTGGCGCGCACCTCTGCCAGCAATTGATCGCGTTGCAGGGATTTGCCTTCAATCTGGATGGTTTTGTCGGTCTTGATGGTAATCACCAGGGGTGCAGTCGCCTGTTTCAGCGTTTGCCCGACCTTGGGCAATTCCACCACGCCGGGATTGGTCATCGGGGCGGTCACCATAAAAATCACCAGCAGTACCAGCATCACGTCAATGTAAGGCACGACGTTGATCTGGTTCATGACCCGGCGTTTGGCTCGTGAGCGGGACATGTCCGTTACGCCCGACGTTGCAGGATGTTGGTGAACTCTTCCATAAACGACTCATAGCGGATCGCCAGCCGGTCTACGGTGGAAGCGAAACGGTTATAGGCAATCACCGCAGGAATGGCGGCAAACAGGCCGATGGCGGTGGCAATCAGCGCCTCGGCAATACCGGGCGCCACATGCGCCAGCGTTGCCTGGGCCACGCTGGCCAAGCCGCGGAATGAGTTCATGATGCCCCAGACGGTACCAAACAGGCCGATGTAGGGACTGACCGAGCCAACTGAAGCGAGGAATGGCAGGTGCGCGTCCAGCTCGTCCATTTCGCGGTTGTAGGTCGCTTTCATGGCGCGCCGCGCACTTTCCATCAGGTCGCTGCTTTCAATACCGCCTTGTCGTTTGAGGCGAGCGAATTCCTTGTAACCCGCCTCAAAAATATTCGCCATGCCGGGCATGGCTTTGGCGGCGCGGCGACCCACGGTAATGCTCTCGTATAACTTGCCCAGGTCGCCGCCCGCCCAGAAGTTGCGCTCGAATTCTTCGGCCTCGGCCTCGGCATTGCGCAGCATGAATATCTTCAGAAAGATGTACCACCAGGACACCAGCGAGGCCAGCAGCAAAATCGCCATCACCACCTGCACAGGCAAGCTGGCGCCGGTAATCAGGGAAAGCAGGGAAAGGTCTTCCACGGTTATGGAGTCTCCGATAAAAATTGACGCATTATTGTTGTAATGTTGTCCGGCATGGGCACCGGCCTGAATTTTTCACACTCTACACAAACCACTTCTACGGTGGCTTCTGTCAAAACATCCTGTTCCCGCTTCAGCTTCTGGTTGAAGACAATTTTGCTGCGCCCCAGTTCATCCAGGGTTGTTTCCACTTCCAGCAATTCATCAAAGCGGGCGGGCTGGCGGTATTTTATCTGCATCTGCCGCACCACAAAAATAATGCCGTGATGATCTTTTAATTCAGGGTGATCAAAGCCCAGGTGGCGTAGCCATTCCGAGCGGGCACGCTCGAAAAACTTCAGGTATTCCGCATGGTAAACCACGCCACCGGCATCGGTGTTCTCGTAGTACACCCGGATCGGCCAGCGGAAACTACTCATCAAACAACTGCCCGCCACCCAGGCTGGCTGGCGCTGCCAACCCAAAATGCCTGTAGGCTGCCGCCGTTGCGACCCGGCCACGCGGCGTGCGCATCAGGTAACCCTGCTGAATGAGATAAGGCTCCAGCACATCCTCAATGGTGTCACGCTCTTCGCCTATGGCTGCCGCCAGGTTATCCAGCCCCACCGGCCCGCCCGCGAACTTTTCCAGTACCGCCTGCAACAGCTTTCTGTCCATCACGTCGAAGCCCAGTTTGTCCACGTCGAGCATCTTCAACGCCAGGTCGGCGATTTCCGCCGACACCGTGCCATCCGATTTCACCTGCGCATAATCGCGCACCCGACGCAGCAGTCGGTTGGCGATACGCGGCGTACCGCGCGAACGACGGGCGATCTCGAGCGCGCCATCATCCGCCAGCGGCACCTCCATCAAACCCGCCGAGCGGTGCACAATCCGCGACAACTCCTCAGGGTTATAAAACTCCAGACGCGCCACAATGCCAAACCGGTCACGCAGCGGATTGGTCAGCATCCCGGCCCGGGTCGTTGCGCCCACCAGGGTGAATGGCGGCAAGTCGAGCCGCACAGACCTTGCCGCAGGCCCTTCACCGATCATGATGTCTAGCCGGTAGTCCTCCATTGCCGGGTAGAGGATTTCCTCCACCACCGGCGACAGGCGGTGGATTTCATCAATGAACAGCACATCATTGGGCTCAAGGTTGGTCAGTAGCGCCGCCAGATCACCCGCGCGTTCCAGCACCGGGCCGGAGGTCTGGCGCAGGCTGACCCCCATTTCCCGCGCGATGATATGGGCCAGCGTGGTTTTACCCAGCCCCGGCGGACCGAACAGCAAGACATGATCCAGCGCTTCGGAACGCCCGCGCGCTGCATTAATGAAAATTTCCAGTTGCCCGCGCGCTTTTTCCTGTCCGATATATTCTTCCAGGGCCTTGGGGCGCAATGCGCGTTCCTGGGCTTCTTCAGCCTTGTCCAGCGGGTCAGCAGCGATGAGGCGGTCGGTTTCTATCATGATTTGGAGAGTGATTTTAACGCCAGCCGGATGCCTTCCGAAACACCCGTCCCGGCCGGCAACTGTTTGATCGCCATGAGCGCCTCGCGCTCGTTATATCCCAACGCCAACAAGGCGTTGAGCACATCGCTGGTGCTTGAAGCGGGTTGTCCTGGTTGTGGCGCAGCTACCCCGGCAACACTGAACTTGTCACGCAGTTCCAGTAACAGGCGTTCCGCGGTTTTTTTGCCAATGCCAGGAATCTTCACCAGCAGCCCGGTGTCTTGCAGGGTGATGGCATGTGCGAGATCGTCTACCGACAATCCCGACAAAATACCCAGCGCTGACTTGGCGCCTATTCCCGACACCTTAATGAGTTGGCGGAAGGCATCCCGCTCACGTGCTGTTAGGAACCCGTACAGCAGTTGTGCGTCCTCGCGCACCACAAACTGGGTCAGCAACGTCACCCTGGCGCCGGTTTCCGGCAGGTTGTAGAAGGTGCTCATGGGCACCTCCGCCTCGTAGCCCACACCGTTCACATCCACCAGCACCTGCGGGGGATGCTTTTCCGCCAACACCCCGGTTAAACGACCTATCATTGTGCCTCCCAGTACAGAATACCCGCCAGCAGCAGGCCGTGAAGCAGCATGGCTGTAATTGTCAGTTGAATCGCCGGACGCAGGCCGGCGGGATGGTTCACATTCTGCCGCAATATGCGCGCTGCCCGCCAGGAAAGCAAACAGGGCAGCAACGACAACAGGGCGAGCTGGGGCAGATTGCCCAGCAGTACGAACACGCTCAGCAACAACACTGCCATAATCACCAGCACAGGGTAAACCAGTCCGGCGGATTTTGCGGACAAGCGAACCACCCAGTGGCGCTTGCCCACGGCAGCATCCGCCTTGCGGTCAGGAAACTGGTTGATGTAAAGCAGATTGGTCGTGAGCAGCCCGAGTGGGGCCCCCAACAGCCAAGGCTGCCAGGCAAACGTCTGCCGCTGCACAAAATCCGCACCCACCACCACGCCCACAAAGCCAAGCCAGACACAGGCTTCGCCCAGCCCGCGCGAATTAAGCTTGAATGGGGCAGCGGAGTAGGCCCAACCCACAAACAAGCCCATCGCGCCTATCCATAGCAAGCCGGTTGAAGTTTGTGAAACCAACCACAATCCGCCCAGCAGGGCGACAAACAGCAGGCCATAACCCAGTTGCGCAGTTTGTTGGACGGTCAGCACACCGTTCTGGATGAAACGGCTACCACCGGTGAAGGGGAAAAGACGCTCAGTGTTGCAGGCATCACAGCCATTCAGGGCATCGTAATAATCATTCAGGACATTCACTGCGGCATGCACCAGCAATGCCAGCAGCAACGTGGCCAGGGCCAGTGGCAGATTGAGCTGTGTTCCGGCGTAAACCGCCGAAGCCAGGCCCAGCAGGCAGGCCACCAGCGTGGCCGAAAGGAACGCCGGGCGTGTGGCGGCGAAATAGCGGATGAGCGGGTTTGGAAATGCCGTGAGCGTAGGCTCCGGCGCATTCATACCAGGCGCCCTCCACGCACGCGGAAGCCTGCTGTCGCCAGCTTGCCCAGCCCCTGCCCACCATGAGCATGGCAAATGGCGCAGGCCAGGGCATCCGCCGAATCCGGCCTGGGCAGGCCGGGCAGGCTGAGCAGGCGCTTCACCATTTCCTGCACCTGCTCCTTTTTGGCGTGGCCGTTACCCACCACCGATTGCTTGACCTGTAATGCCGTATATTCAGCCACCGGCATGTTGCGTATTACCGCCGCGCTGATTGCCGCGCCGCGCGCCTGCCCCAGCAAGAGCGTGGATTGCGGATTGACGTTGACGAATACCTTTTCCACCGCCACCTGTTCGGGGTGGTAGGTGTCAATGACTTCGAAGATGCCGTCCAGTATGGTTTTAAGGCGAGTGGGCAGGTCTTCGATTTCCGCACCCTTGCCGCTGGTGGTCTTGATGGTGCCGCTGGCCACATAGGCCAGCTTTTCACCGGTTTTTTCGATGACCCCGAACCCTGTCAACCGCAGGCCGGGGTCTATGCCGAGGATACGTATCGTACTGATGGCCTACTCTTCTATGACCGCAGAGGTATAAACCTCCTGCACATCATCCAGGTCGTCCAGCGCATCCAACAGCTTCTGCATTCTCGCGGCATCGTCGCCGGTCAGCACAGTTTCATTGTCCGGCTTCATGGTGACTTCGGCCATTTCTGCTTTCAGCCCGGCTTTTTCCAGCGCCTCTTTCACTGCTTCAAAATCGTTGGGAGAGGTAATCACTTCGATGCTGCCGTCGTCGTTGCTAAGCACATCTTCGGCACCCGCCTCAAGTGCCGCTTCCATGATGGCATCCTCGCTGGCGCCGGGAGCGAACAGCAGGGTGCCGCAGTGTTTGAACATGAAAGCCACCGAGCCATCGGTGCCGAGGTTGCCGCCATATTTGCTGAAGGCGTGGCGCACATCGGCAACGGTACGGGTCTTGTTGTCGGTCATGCAGTCCACCATCACCGCAGCACCACCAATGCCATAACCCTCGTAACGCAACTCTTCGTAATTCACCCCCTCCAGTTGGCCGGAGCCACGCTTGATGGCGTTTTCGATATTGTCCTTGGGCATGGACTCGGCTTTGGCCTTGTCTATTGCCAGCCGCAATCGCGGGTTGGTGCTGACATCGCCACCGCCCATACGGGCAGCCACAGTAATTTCCTTGATGAGACGGGTGAAGATTTTGCCACGCTTGGCATCCTGGCGACCCTTGCGGTGCTGGATGTTGGCCCATTTACTATGTCCTGCCATTCTTTCTGTTCCAATCTATTGATTCAATTCATTAAAGAGATGCGAATTCTAGCATTAATCCTGTCCCGCCGCCGGGTCCACCGGCTGATGCCGCTTGATGCCGACCATCGAAATGGTGACCAGCGCACAGGCAATCAGTAGCATGCCTGTGCCCTCGTACAGCGAAGGGACTTCACCGAGTTGTACCCATGCCGCCAGCACCGCGATGACCGGGATCAGCAGCGAGTTCATGCTGGCCACGCCGGCGGGTAGGCGCTGCAGTGCGTATAGCCACATCCACCAGCCCATGCTGTTGGCAAGCATGACATTGAACAGTATGGAAGCGATCAGGGTGTTCGACCACACGATAGGCGGAGCGGGGACCAGGAAGGCTAGCGCCACCAGCGGCAGTGAGCCGAACAGCATTTGCCACGCCGTGAAGGACAGCAGGTCCATATCAGGCGCACGTTGGTGCAGTCTCTTGGCCAGTATCACCGCCAGCGCCCAGCTAATGCCTGCGCATACTGCCAGGGCATTGCTGAAAATTTGGCCGTGGAAATTCCACGGCTCCACAATGCCCATTAGGCCGCAAGTCGAAAGCAGTACGGCCAGCCACTGTATGCCGCGAATTTTTTCGCCCAGCATCGGCCAGGCCAGCACCATCACCCAGAACGGCATGGTAAAGCAGAGTACGGCGACTTTCCCGGCTCCGCCACTTGCCAGTGCCCACATGATCAGCCCGGTAAAGCCGGTGGTTTGCAGAATTCCAAGCAGGATGGTGGAGCGGACGTGGGTGGGTCTAAGCGGTTTTTTCAGCGCGATCAGCACGGCAAACAACACCAATGCGGAAAAAAAGGTGCGTATCGCGCCGTACTGGAATGCCCCAATGAAAGGCATGGCTACTTTCATCACCACCCAGTTGTAGCCCCAGATCACCGATAACAAAATCAGTGTAAACAGGGCACGCGTAGCTGCTGGTTGGGAAGACACAACGGAAACCCTTTACATGGACGGGAAAATGAATAAACTGATTCAAAAAGCTGAGGCATTTTACCCCACAACAACAAAACCGCTGTCGCGACATCGAGGAGAACAACATGAAAACCGTGCGTCAAATCATCGAATCCAGAACCGGCCCCGTATTATCCATTGCGCCTGATGCCTCTGTATATGATGCGCTGGTCATCATGGCGGAAAAACATATCGGCGCCCTGCTGGTAGTGAAAGGTGAAGAGCTGGTCGGGATTTTCTCCGAGCGCGACTACGCCCGCAGCATCGTCCTCAAGGGTAAAACCTCCAAAGACACCCCGGTCAGCGAGGTTATGACCGAACAGCAGTACCTCATCACGGTCACCCCAAAAAATACCGTGGAAGAATGCCTCAACCTGGTCAGCGCCAAACGCATTCGCCATCTGCCAGTGCTGGATAATGGCAAGGTGGTTGGCATTATCTCGATTGGCGATCTGGTGAAAGAAACCATTGAGTACCAGAAATTCCTGATTCAACAACTGGAAAGTTACATCCAGGGTTGATCGTCGCGGTAGGGCGCGGCTGTTCCTGCCAAAAGGTTTTTGTCTGTGGTGTCTGCCGCTTTCCGATCAGTGAGGCGCCAGCATCCGCTATGGCATAATCCCCAGCGTGAAAACGCGATCTAGGCATTCCCCGCACCGAACGCTGTGGCTACCCAAGCCGGTGGATAGCGGTGCTTATCGGCACTGGCTGGTGGATACCGGCTCACTGACAGCACGCCTGCAAGTGCGCTGTAATACTTTTGCCGTGAGCCGCTTGCGGCTGGAGTGGGGCACTCCGCAGCGCGATGAAATGCTGCTGCTGGGCATGCGTCCACATGAAAGGGCGTTGCTGCGAGAAGTTTGCCTGAGTTGTGACGGCAGGCCCGTGGTGTTCGCCCACAGCGTATTGCCACGACGCAGCTTGCGTGGCGCTTGGCACGGGCTTGGCAAATTGGGGAACAAACCACTGGGTGCGGCCCTCTTTTCCAACCCTGCCGTGGCGCGTACCCCCTTGCATTTTCGTAAGCTGCTGCCGGGAAACACCTTGTACCAGCGCGCGGTTGCCCTGCTTGGCGCCAGCCCCAGGCAATTATGGGGGAGGCGTTCGGTATTTATGCTGGAGGGGGTGGCGATTCTAGTGACCGAAGTATTTTTGCCCGGCGTGCTGGAGCTGCCACGATGAAAGCGCGTTGGAGTCTTTACATCCGGCTCATGCGACTGGACAAACCCATTGGCATCTTGCTGTTGCTGTGGCCCACGCTGTGGGCGCTCTGGATTGCCGGCAATGGGCACCCCGACTGGCGTGTGACACTGATTTTTATCGCTGGAACAGTGCTGATGCGATCGGCTGGTTGCGTGATGAATGATTACGCTGACCGACATTTCGATAGATATGTGGAGCGCACCAAAAATCGGCCTTTGACTGCCGGGCTGGTGAGCGAGAAAGAGGCGCTCTTGCTGGCGGCGGCGCTGGTGCTGCTCTCTTTTATACTGGTACTGCAACTCAATCGCCTGACTGTCCAGCTTTCTATTGCTGCATTGTTTCTGGCGGCGACCTACCCTTTTACCAAGCGTTTCTTCTCGATTCCGCAAGCCTATCTGGGCATTGCTTTCGGTTTTGGCATTCCCATGGCGTTTGCTGCGCTGACCGGTGGAGTGCCCGTGCTGGCCTGGCAACTGCTGCTGGCCAACGTCTGCTGGTCACTAGCCTACGATACGGAATACGCCATGGTAGACCGCGACGATGATATCCATATTGGCATTCGCTCTTCTGCGCTGTTTTTTGGCAAGTTTGATGTGGCCGCCATCATGTTTTTTTACCTCACGATGCTGGAGCTGCTGGCTTGGGTGGGGAAACAAGCCGGGCTGGGATGGCCGTTTTACCTGGGGCTGGGTGTGGCTGCGGCAATAGCTTTTTATCACTACACACTGATCCGTGACCGGCAGCGCGAAGGCTGTTTCAAGGCGTTTCTCCACAACAACTGGCTGGGCGCGGCGGTGTTTGCCGCGCTCGTTCTGAATTATCTCTAGCTGACGCCTTTTATTTTGTACCACAGCAGGCCGATGTATTCGTGCAAGGCAATACGAGTTAATCCCAAGGCTTGGTTTTGTGGTACCAGGTCCTGAGCGCTGAATGGCTTGAGGGCGTGATAGCCCATAGGGGCCGGGATAACACTGAAACCAGTCTTCTTGAATGCCGCAACAGCGCGAGGCATGTGCCAAGCATGTGTAACCAGATAAATTTGGGTGATGTTTTCCCTTGATAGTATTTGCCAGCATGCGTTTGCTTCATCCGAGGTGTTGCTGGAAACAGTTTCTACCCAATGAACAGGTGCCTGAAACTCTTGTTCAAGAGTGTCTTTGAGCAGTTCCCCTTCTGTTTTGCCTGGACCATCTGGAGCGCCGCCACTGGTGAGTATGGGTAGTTTGGTGCTGCGCCACAGAAATGCGGTGTAGCGGGCGCGCTCCAAAGCCATCGGAGACAGGGTGTCCTCACCGTTATATTCCGGGGCGTTGAGGCGACGGCCGCCACCCAGCAGCACTATGGCTTGTGCGCTTGCGCTATGGACTGTGATCGGAGGCGTTTTCTCAAGCGACTGAAGTAGCAGGTGCCCGATGGCGGGAGTGGAAAGCAGCCAGAGTGTTACAATGCCGCCCCACAGCATGATCATCCCGGCGCGTCGATGTGATTTGAGGATGAAAAGTCCTGCTGTCATTAGCAATAACAGATTCAGCGGAGGTAATAACAAAGCGCTGATTATGTTGGTAGCGAGCCAGCCCATGGGCGTTGAATTTTGTTTGACATGGCGGACAAGTATGCCATACAATCGCGCCCTTTCCTTTTGCAGCTAACCGGTAAGTACCGAGAAACAATATGAAAACGTTTTCCGCCAAATCGCATGAAGTGCAGCGCGACTGGTTCGTGGTAGATGCCTCGGACGTAGTGCTGGGCCGTCTGGCCAGCGAGATTGCCCGCCGCCTGCGTGGCAAGCACAAGACCATTTATACCCCGCACGTGGATACCGGCGACTACATTATTGTCGTGAATGCCGAGAAGATTCGTGTGACTGGCAACAAGGGTGAAGACAAGATCTATCACCGCCACAGTGGTTTCCCCGGTGGGATTACCAGCACGACTTTCTCCGACATGCAGAAGCGTTTCCCTGGCCGTGCGCTGGAAAAGGCTGTCAAGGGCATGCTGCCCAAGGGGCCGCTGGGTTATGCCATGTTCAAGAAGCTGAAGGTGTATGCGGGTGCTACCCACGAACACGCAGCACAACAACCGAAACCTCTGGAAATCTAAGGGAATCCGCAAATGATCGGTAAATACAATTATGGCACTGGCCGCCGCAAGAGTTCCGTGGCTCGTGTGTTCCTCAAGTCTGGCAAGGGCAATATCATTGTGAATGACAAGCCTGCCGACCAGTACTTCTCCCGCGTGACCTCCCGCATGGTGCTGCGTCAGCCGCTGGAACTGACGGGCAACACAAATACTTTTGACATCATTGTCAATGTGACGGGTGGTGGTGAATCCGGCCAAGCAGGTGCTGTGCGCCACGGCATTACCCGTGCGCTGATTGAGTATGATGCTGCACTGAAGTCTGCCTTGTCCAAGGCTGGGTTCGTGACGCGAGATGCACGTGAAGTTGAACGTAAGAAGGTTGGTCTGCACAAGGCACGCCGCCGCAAGCAATTCTCCAAGCGCTAATTTCTGCGCTTCCAGGAAAAAGCCGCACGGTGCAAGCCTTGCGGCTTTTTTGTTGCCTTTTTTCCAAGGGGTGTTTTAATATGCCCCATCACAAAAATATCAAGAAATTGAAAGAGATAAGCACTTGAACAAGATCAAGGTAGGGATTGTCGGCGGAACCGGATATACCGGGGTGGAATTGCTGCGCTTGCTTGCGCAGCATCCTGGGGTAGAGTTGTCCGCGATTACTTCACGGGGTGAGGCCGGGCAGAAAGTCTCGGACATGTTCCCCAGCTTGCGCGGCCATGTGGATTTGCCTTTTACCGATCCGGCGCAGGCTAACCTCAAGGGTTGCGATGTGGTGTTTTTCGCCACGCCCAACGGTATCGCCATGCAGCAGGCGCGGGAGTTGCTGGAAGCCGGGGTGCGGGTGATTGACCTTGCCGCAGATTTTCGCATCAAGGATGTGGCGGTATGGGAGAAATGGTATGGCATGACGCACGCCAGCCCGGAGCTGGTGGCGGAGGCGGTTTATGGCCTGCCGGAAGTTAACCGGGAAAAAATCAGGTCAGCGCGGTTGATTGCTAATCCTGGTTGTTATCCTACAGCCGTGCAGCTCGGATTTTTGCCTTTGCTCGAGGCAGGGATCGTTGATTTCAACCATCTGATTGCCGATGCCAAGTCGGGGGTCAGTGGTGCGGGTAGGAAGGCAGAGACGCATATTCTGCTGGCGGAAGCGGCGGATAGTTTTAAGGCTTATGGTGTTGCTGGTCATCGGCATCTGCCGGAGATCAGCCAGGGATTGGGCGGTATGTGCGGCAAACCTGTGGGACTGACGTTTGTCCCTCACCTGACCCCAATGATCAGGGGAATACATGCCACCTTATATGCCACGCTGAGTTCGGAGGCTGATTTACAGGTGCTGTTTGAACAAAAGTACTGCGATGAGCCCTTTGTAGATGTTTTACCCAAAGGAGCGCATCCCGAAACACGCTCGGTCAGGAGCAGTAACATATGCAGGATTGCTGTGCATCGGCCACAAGGAGGTGACACAGTGGTGGTATTGTCAGTAATAGACAATCTGGTTAAGGGGGCTGCCGGACAGGCGGTACAAAATATGAACCTGATGTTCGGCTTTTCTGAGACTATGGGGCTGGAGCAATTACCGATTTCACCATGAAACGTATTGCCAGAACACTCAGGCGCCATTTTGGCGCCCCTTATCGGAATGTCGCGGTGCGTGCCGCTTTTCCTTGGTACGGGCGCTTGCTGGGGGTGGTTGGGTTGGTGTTGCTGGGATATTTTATAGGGTACGCAAGATATTCGGGTGGCGGCGTTGCACAACTGAGGGAGCAACTCAGTAAATTAACCGAGGAAAATAACAGCCTCAGAACACAAAGTATCCATGTGGAAAGCCAGAAACAAGTTACCCAAGTGGCACAAAATGACTTGGCCAAGGATATGGCTGCTTTGCAGGAAGAAAATGGCAAGCTGAAGGAAGACGTGGAGTTCTATAAAAGCATTCTGGAAGATGGGTCTTCCGTTGGGGTTTTGAAATTACATAGTTTTAAGATTAACAAATCGGTGCGGCCGGGCGAGTATGATTTCCGCCTGTTGCTGATTCAGTCTGGCAGGCACGACAAAAGCGTACAGGGGAGCCTGCAACTGTTACTGACAGGAACACAGGATGGCAAGGCTATCTCTGTTCCCGTGGAGCCCGTGACCGGCGGGCGCGGATTCAAGATCAACTTCAAGTATTATCAGCCAGTGGAGGGTAGTTTTGCTATTCCTGAACGGGCCTCTATCAGCAACATTCAGGCTAAATTCTACGCGTTGGGCTCTGCGGAGCCTAAACTGACGCAATCGGTGCTGCTACCGCAATGAGGAAACTTTATGTTCTTTAAAAAGAAACCCGTATCTCCTGGTCGTATTGAAACTCTGATTGGCGCCAATACTGTGATTGATGGCAGCATTGAATTTGGTGGGGGGTTGCGTATTGATGGCACCGTGCATGGTTGCGTCAAGGAAGTCAGTGTGACTCCGGGCAATCTGGTGATCAGCGAGCAAGGACGTATTGAGGGGGCAATCAATGTTTCACATGCCACCATTAATGGTGTCGTCAATGGCCCTGTGCATGCGACTGAATATGTTGAACTGCAATCCAAAGCGAGGGTCACAGGGGACGTCAGGTACAAAACATTGGAGATGTTTGTTGGCGCAATTGTTGAAGGGAAGCTGATTCACTTAGCCGATAGCAACGGCGTTTCACAGGAAGATTGACCAG
>WBZT01000138.1_pt1 | contig 61944 bp, 50 predicted proteins | sample 5204241 | NCBI WGS metagenome assembly WBZT01 (sample SAMN12344358, study PRJNA552823) | activated sludge metagenome | biome: Activated sludge suspended growth; feature: Nitrification reactor; material: Wastewater; isolation source: activated sludge from nitrification reactor of wastewater... | reverse complement strand
GTCCCTACCGGATATTTGGAGTAAATTCAGTGTCCTTTTGAAAATCCACGGATCGTAAAACGCGCCGCGGCCAACGCTCACGCCGGCGCAACCGGTTTCGTCCAGCATGTGCTTCGCGGCTTGCGGCGTGGTCACGTCGCCGTTGCCGATGACGGGAATGGTTTTCACCGCCTGCACCACGGCGCGAATGCCGGCTAGATTTACTCGTCCACCAAAGCCTTGTTCGCGCGTGCGGCCATGTACGAAGATCGCCGCCACGCCCACATCCTCCAGCGCGCGGGCGAGGTCCGGGGCGGTAATGTTTTGGTCGTCCCACCCGAGACGCATCTTGGCGGTGACGGGAAGTTTCACGGCCTCGACCATGCCCTTGACGAGCGCGGCGGTCTTGTCGAGCTCGGTCATCATGGCCGAGCCGCCGCCGACCTGGCAGACTTTTCGCACGGGGCAACCCATGTTGATGTCAATCGACGCCACGCCGCGCGCTTCGAGGAGTTGCGCCGCAGCGCGCATTTCGCTGGGAACGCTGCCGAAGAGCTGGACAGCGAGCGGCAAGTCGGCAGGGCGGGTTTCGATGAGCTTGAACGCTTTGGGCCGCTTTTCGAGCAGCGAGCGGGCGTTCACGAGGTCGGTGGTGCAGAGGCCGACGCCGCCGATTTCGCGCAGAACCAGGCGGAATGGCAGGTTCGTGTAACCCGCCAGCGGCGAGAGAAACAGATTCGAGCTTAATTCCAGTGGGCCAATGCGCATCCACGCAAGTCTAGTCGCGCCGCCGGCGGGCACAAGCCGGGCAATGATCCAGGGGATCAGCCTGGCTGCGCCGCAAGGCTTGTGGCGGCACGTCGTTTTTGTCACGCTGCGCAACATGGTAAAACCTCTTCGGTGGTTGATCGTGGCTTGCGCGTTGCCGGTGGGCGCGGCGGAGCGGGTGTTCGATTTTTCCGACACGCCCGTGGACCGGCCGCCGGCCGGGTTTCACAGCGTGCTTGCCGGTATGGGCCAGCCCGGGGAATGGAAAGTGGTCATGGACGAAGTGCCACCCAAGCTCGCGCCGTTGTCGGACAAGGCGCCGGTCGTCACGCGCCGACCGGTGCTCGCGCAGGTCAACCGTGACAAAACCGACGAGCGCTTTCCCTTGCTGATGCTGGATGGCGATTCGTTTTCGGATTTCACGCTCACCACGCGGTTCAAACTGGTGGCGGGTGAAGTGGAGCAGATGGCGGGCATTGCCTTCCGCGTGCAGGACGAAAAAAACTTCTACGTGATCCGGGCCAGCGGGCTGGGGAACAATGTCCGCTTTTACAAGATGGTGAACGGTCAGCGCAGCGCCCCGATTGGGCCGGAAGTGCCGGTGGCCCGGGGCGCGTGGCACGAGTTAAAAATCCAGTGCAAGGCCAACCAAATCTCCTGCTGGCTCAACGACCAGCCCGTTTTCCCGCCGCTCACGGACAACACCTTTACCGCCGGCAAGATCGCCTTTTGGACCAAGTCCGACGCGCTGAGTTATTTCGCGGACACCAAGCTGGTGTACACGCCGCGCGTGCCGCTGGCGCACACGTTGGTCACGGACATGATCAAGAAGCATCCGCGCCTGCTCGACTTGAAAATCTACCTGCGGGGCGAAGACGGTGAACCGAAGGTGGCGGGCAGCAAGAATGAGAAAGAGGTCGGCTCGCCGGGCGGCAAGTATGAAAAGGATTGTCTCGGCAAGGGCACGGTTTTCCACAGCAAGGACCAGGAGGCGGTTTCCGTGGTGATGCCGTTGAAAGACAATAACGGCGAGATCGTTGCCGCCGTGCGGTTCCGGATGACTTTTTTCCCGGGCCAGACCGAGCAGACCTCGCTCTCCCGGGCCCGTCCGATGCTCAAGGAGATGCAGGCGCGCGTGCAGACGCTGGCGGACCTGACGCAGTGAGTGCCGCCGCGCTTGCGATGGCACTTTGAGATTGCTCCGGCGCGGGAACCAATTTACTGGATGATCGCTCTCAGAGACGGGGGCTGATCCGGGAAACCGCCGCGGTCATCCGCAAAAATGCTGAATCGGTTCGCGCAAGCGACATGGGCGGGTTTTTTGCTGTCTCAGAAGTGACGCATGAAATTGGGTGTCTTTATCGAACGCGACGGCGTGCTCAACCAGGTGAAGGTGGAACGCCAGCATCAGGTCAGTCCGCTGACGCTGGATCAATTCCGCATTCACCAGGCCATCGCGCCGCTGCTGCAAAAGCTGAAGGCGGCGGGCTTCATTCTGATCGCCACCACGAACCAGCCCGGCCTTGCGCGCGGCTACCAGTCGCGGAGCGAACTGGACCTCATGCACCGGCGGCTGCGTCAGGCGCTGCCGCTGGATGACATCCTCGTTTGTCCGCATGACGAGGCCGACCGCTGTCCCTGCCGCAAGCCGCGGGCGGGACTATTGCGCGAAGGCGGATTCAACTGGCACTTGAATCTGGACCGTTCGTTCGTGATCAGCGACAAGTGGCAGGACGCGGAGGCGGCGCATCAGGCGGGTTGCACCTCGGTGATGCTGGAATCGCCCTGGTTGGGAACGGTGCATCACGACCTCGTGCTGCCGGATTTCCGGGCGGCAGTCGAAAAAATCCTGCAGCTTCAGTCGGCGAACGGGCCGGTCTTCGTTTGAGCGACCCGGCTATTCCGCGGTTTTGAGCGGCGGGAGATCGTTTTTGTCCAACCGCCGGACCCCGTTGCCGACCACGATCTTCCCTTCACTATTCACCACCAAACGCGGGCGGACCTGGGTGTATTCGTAGTGGTGGCGGAAGACGATCTCTCCCTCGGGACTCATCACCGTGTGGAGCGAAGTATGCGCGCCGTTTTGATGGAGCACATGCAACCGGCTTTCGCGGTCCACTTCCGCCTGGGGCTGACCGAAGGAAACAATGCGGCCCAAGGGCGCGACCTTCAGCACCTTTGTGCCGGCGGCATCGGTGAGGGAAAAATAAAGACGCAACTCCGAGCGCAGGTAGTTGGCCTGGAGCAGGGAGTAGACCCGGACTTCGGGCGGCTGGTTGGAATGGGTGGCTGACGGCACGCCAAATTCCTGGGACCAGATTTTGGTGCCTTCGATGACGTCGAAATTCTTCGGCGGACTAAGCGCGGTGCTGCTCCAATCCTTGAGTCGCACCGCCGCGCTGACGTTGTAGCGGCCCGGTCGGGTGAGCAAAAAATACGGCGCCAGGTCCACCGTTTTGCTGCCCACTTCGGCATTCTCCAGCGTGAAGGCGCCCACCACGGGCACTTCGCCATTCTTGCGAACAACCGCACCGTCGCGCGCCTGTACAGCAAACGTGAGCCAGTCCGCGTCCGCTCCCAGGTGCAACGCGCGCCCGGAACGGTTGATGATCCGTACGGTCGCGGGCAGGGCTTCCCCCGGCAGGAACTCGGTCTGTTCCAGCGTCACCTCGACGACGACTTGCGCCCTGGCGCCGGCCAGACCAAGCAAGGCCAGCAGGCCCAGGCAAAGAAAATGTTTCATGTTGTCCACTGTATGACCGGGCAAGCGCGTGACAATCACAATCAATCGCCAACCTTTTCGCCGGCCAGCAATGCCCGGGCGCGGGTGATCACGGCTTCCGGTGGCAGGGCGGTGAGGCATTCCATCGGCCGCGGCCAGACGCAGCGCGCTTTCATGCACGGGGCGCAGGGCAAGGGGTTGCGCAGCACGTTTTGCAACTGACCGTAGGGCCCAGTGCGCCGGGCCTCGGTCGGGCCAAATGGCGCGATCACCGGTTTGCCCAAGGCCGCCGCGGCGTGCATCGGCCCGGTGTCGTTCGTCACGAGCAACTCACAGTCGCGCAACCACTCGATCATCTCCAGCAGGCTGGTCTGGCCGGCGAGATTCAGGCAACGCTCCGGTGCCGCCGCCCGAATGATCTCGCCCACGCTCCGGTCCTCGCCGCCGCCCATGACCGCGAAGCGTACGTCGGGATGCGCTTCGGCCAGCGAACGCACCACGGTTGCAAAGTGTTCCACGGGCCAGCGTTTGTTCAGCCACCGCGCGCCCGGTTGCAGCGCCACCCATCGTGCGCCAGCCACGGCCCATTTTCGTTTCACCTCTGCCGCGATCGCCGCGCGTTCCGGCAGCCAGGTGAAATTCAGATCCACCGGCACGCCGAGCGCGGGCAGGACCGCCAGATACCAGTCCACCGCGTGGGTGTGATACGAAGCGCGCGGCACCGTGATGTCATACAAACCGTGCATGCCTTCGCGGCGTTCGTCGAGGCCGACGAGCAACTGGCCATTGGCCAGCCACGCCACCGAACCGGTGCGGGCGAGACATTGCAGGTCAATCACCCAATCGAAACATTGCGCGCGCAGTTGCTGGATCGCGCGGACCACCTCCGGCCATTGTCGCGGCGAAGCCCAGCGACGGCGCTCGAAGCGGACGATCCCCGTGAGATCGGGATCGCCCTCCAGCAACGGCGCCAGGCCGGAGTCAATCCACCAGAAGATTTCCGCCGCGGGAAGCCGCTGCTTGAGCAGGCGCAACACGGGCAGCGCCTGAAGGACATCACCGAGGGAACTAGGTTTGAGAATGAGGATTTTCAAGCCGCAGAAGGAAACAGGCCGAATGCAGCCGGGCGCAACCAGTGGCAACCGGGCTTTTCTTTCTGCTTCATTCTACCTTCCGTACGCCAGCCGTTCGGCCAGTCGTTCCGGCAGTCCGGCGGCGAGAATCTTCTTCTGCGCTGCGGCAATGTCGTAGTCCAGGCGGCGCAACTCAATCGTGCCCTCGTACACATCATAGACGACGTATGCGGACTTGGGGTTGTTATCGCGCGGCTGGCCGACGGCGCCGACGTTGACGAAATATTTCTTGCCCGGTTCGACCTTGAATTTGGAATACGTCCCACCGCGCACCATGCTGTCGCGCATGAACGCCACGGGTACGTGTGTGTGGCCGAAGAAGCACACCGCCGTGTTCTGGTAGGTGAAGCTGGCGGCGGCGGCCAGTTTGTCGAAGACGTAACCCCAGCGTTGCGGCGCGTCGAGCGTGGCGTGAACGATGGTGAAGCTTGTAACCATCCGCTGATACTTCAGGTCGCGCAGCCATTGGCGGTCCTCGGCGGTGAGCTGCTTGCGGGTCCAGTTCACGGCTTCCGCGGCGGCGGGGTTGAAGCCATCCAGCGCCTCCTCTGAGGAGCAGTATTCGTCATGGTTGCCTTTGACGACGGGCATGCCCATCTGCCGGACGATGTCGAGGCACTCCTTGGGGTTGGCGTTGTAGCCGACCACATCCCCGAGGCAGGCGTAATGCGTGACTCGTTGTTTCTTGGCGTCCTCCAGCACGACCTGAAACGCATCCAGGTTCGCATGAATGTCCGCTATGATGGCAAACTTCATTACTTCCTATCTCGCAATCTCAAAGCCGCGCAACCCGCCTTGCGCCAGGCTCCATTCCGCCTGTTCGTCCCGGATCAACCCGCCCAGGCCTTCGTCACGGATCGCTTGTTGAAAGGCCTTCAGTTCCGGCGTCTCGCCTTCGACCACCAGTTCCACCCGTCCATCGGGAAGATTTCGCACCGTGCCGCACACGTCAAATCCGGCGGCCACCGATTTGACGGTGTAGCGAAAACCCACCCCCTGCACGTGCCCCGAATAAAAAACGTGCAGGCGCTTGCGGCCATTGGCCGTTACGCGAGCCGTTTGTGCCGGTGCTGGCATGACGGAATGAAGCCAGACGGGGGGGCTTGAAGCAATGTTTTTTCACCCCCACGCCCACCGGCCGGCGTTTTGGGACGAATCGTCTGCCGGTTGCTCCGTGGAAAGCGTTGTGACCATCGCTAGATGGCGAAATTCTGCGTCACGCCATGGCCCGTGCAATCGAATTCCGTCAGGCGTTGTGCAGTTCGGTGAGCGGGGCGGAAAATTCGCCGCTGGCGGTGGTTTTCGCGGCAATAATTTTTCCCGGGGCGGCTAATGGTCGCGGTTCCCAAACGTCAAAGCCGTGCCGCCGGTATTTTCGAGGAGTGCGGCTATTTGACGGGTAACCTCAAATTCGCGCGATAGCTCACTGCATCCGCGCGCGGTAAAAGCGGTTGGGATAATTGGTCCAAGATGAATCGTTAAAGGCCGCAGTGCCGTTGACTAAGGTATTTGTGGCGACGGGCGTCCAACTCAACAAATCGGTCGACGCGTCCACCACGACGTCTCCGTTGGTGGCCCAGGAGATCGTGAATTGAAAGCCATTCCCCGGCGGGTCCAACATGAGGCTGGAACCAAGGATGAGCGGATTCGGTTGAAACCATGGTGCAAAAGGCCAGCCCCCATAACTGGAAAACCAGCCCGTCGTGCCGGGCAGGTAATACACCGTCCCGGATTCCCCGGCAAAGACGGTGCTGTCCCTCCTGCCCGCCTTGCCGTTAATGGTAGGGGCATTTCCGAGAAAAAATGCCTGATGCAGACTCGTGCAGTTCTGAAATGCGCCGCCGCCAATGTCAGCGACAGTGCCGGGAATCGTGATGCTGGGCAGGCTGGAACACGAATCAAAAGCGTTCAATCCGATCTTAGTCAGTCCGGTGTCCAAGGTCACATTGGTCAGGCTGGAACAACCGGAGAACGCGCTTTCACCGATGGTGTTGACGCTGTCACCAAGCCGGAGTCGCTGGAGCGCCGAGCAACCATAGAACATCATGAGACCGAGCTGTTTCAATCCGCTGCCGATGGTCACGCGCTGCAACCCGGAACAGTATTCAAACACATTGTTGCCGACGCGCTGCACGTTATCCGGCAGGATCACATTCGTGAGACTCGAACATCCGGAGAAGGCGGCTGTGCCAATGTTCGTGACGGCGACAGGCATCAAAAAAATCTTTCAAGGCATGACAATCATAGAAGGCCAGGTCGCCGATACTCTGGACATTCGTGCCAACGCTCACATTGGTCACATTGACGCAACCTTGGAAAAGGTAGCTGTTCAGGCTGCCCAAGCCACTGGGCAGCGTTACATCCCGCAGTTTGGTGCATCCATAGAAAGCAAAAATCCCGATGTTCGTCACATTGCCCGTTATCGAGACCGTGGCCAAATTGGTGCATTCTTGGAACGCATGATCGTCAATGTTGCACCCGGAATCGGTGAGGAATGGCGTGCTGTTCCCTGAAGCATGCCTGGACTGAGCTATGTTGGATTGTCCTGTATGCAGTTCGATGGCCAGGTTCGTCAACCCTGTTCTCATGAACGCTTGGAGTCCGATGTGGCCTATTATGGTGCCTCCAACGAGCGTCAGATCTGAAAGGTTTTTACAGTTAAAAAATGCTGAATTGCCGATATGATAAACTCCGTTGCCCAAAGAAAGCTCACTGAGCGAGATGCAACCTTCGAACGCGTAATCGCCGATGCCAGTGTGGCCATCACCTGCCTTTGCTTGAACCGTTACACTTACAAGTGCGGTGCATCCGCTAAAGGCAAAAGCTCCAACTTCTTCGACAGTATTTGGAAAGCCCACTCTTGCCAGGACCTTATTACCAATGAATGCACCCTGTTCTATTCTCTTTAGGGTCGAAGGATAATCGACGTTCGTTATGGGACACCCCGCGAATGCACGGAAACCTATTCGTGCAAGCCCTGGGACAAACCCCGTCGCTCTCAAGAAAGAGCAGCCATCGAAGGCATAATCATCGATGTTTGTTATGCTATTGGGAAAATCAGCGACAACGATCTTGGTATTATTGAAGAAAGCGTTAGTGCCGATTGTCGTTACAGGAAGTCCATTGATTGCGCTCGGGAAATTGAGCGTAATGTTCGTAGCCCCCGGGCTGTTTGTGTAGCCGGTGATGGTGATGGTGTTGTTGGCATTGGTCTTAAAACTGAATTGCGCCCAGCCACACCAAGGCAAGGCCAACAAAAATAAAACTGCTGCGCGCTGAAGAATTGAGGTGCGCATAAGGCAATTAGTGAACATCGATTCGGGAGCACGCGCTCCGCTGCTTCTGAGATGTCCCGATAATAACCCGCCCAAACCCGTCCTCAAGGGAATTACGCCATCGCGCGGGCGATGCTGTTCCACCAGGCGTCGTGCAGTTCGGTGAGCGGGGCGGAGAATTCGCCGCTGGCGGTTTTCAGCGTCAGCTTGTCGCCACCGACTTTGCCGATCTGCAGCGCGGGCACGCCCATGAGCTTGGCGCGTTCGACGACTTTCACGGCGTCGAGCGCTTTGCAACTGATGACGACGCGCGATTGCGTTTCGCCGAAGAGCAGGGCGTCGAGGCGGACGTCTTTGATGGCGCTCAAGTCAACCGTCGCACCGATCAATCGCGGCGTGTCGCGGGCGATGAGCTGGCTGATGCAGCTTTCGGCGAGCGCGACGGCGAGGCCGCCTTCGCTGCAATCGTGCGCGCTTTTCACGAGGCCGGATTGGATCAGGCCGATGAGCGTGGTGTGCAGCGTCTTCGCGACTTCGAGATCGCAGCGCGGCGGTGCGCCGGTTTTCTTGCCGTGGATGACTTGCAGATACGCGCTGCCGCCGAGGCCTTGCACGGGCGTGGCTTCCACCGCGTCGCCGAGCAGGATGATGGCGTCGCCTTCGTCCTTGAACCATTGTGTGGTGACGTGCTCAGGCTTCTCGATGAGGCCGACGACGGAAATCGTGGGCGTCGGGTCAATCGGACCAGCGGGACTTTGATTGTAGAGCGAGCAATTGCCGCCGGTGACCGGCGCGTTGAACGCCTTGCAACCGTCGGCGAGGCCGCGCACGGATTCTTTGATCTGCCAAAACAATTCCGGCTTCAACGGACTCGGCATATTCAGATTATCCGTCGCGCCGAGCGGCAATGCGCCGGAGCAAGCAAGATTGCGGCACGCTTCAGCCACGGCGGCTTTCGCGCCTTCGTAAGGGTCGAGATAAACGTAACCGCCGTTGCAATCCACAGTCATGGCGATGAGCTTCTCGGAAACTTTCGCGTCGCCGACTTTGGCGGCGAGCTCGGCGCTCATCACGGGCAAGGAATCCGTCTTGATGCGGATGACCGCGGCGTCGCTGCCGGGCAGGACGACTGAGCCGTCGCGCACTTGATGATCGTATTGGCGATAGACCCAGTTCTTGGAAGCGATGCTCGGGAACGCGAGCAGCTTTTTCAAAACGTCCGCGGGCGCAGTCGTGTCGGCGATGCCGTTGAGACGGAACGCCTGCACTTCCTTGATGTAAGCGGGCTCAACCGCTTCGCGATGATACACGGGCGATTCGTCCGCGATTTTCTTCGCGGGAATGTCCACGACGAGTTTGCCGCCGTGGCGCACTTTCATGTGGCCGGTGTCGGTGATGATGCCGATCTCGGCCCACGGCAGATCCCACTTGTCGAAAATGCGTTTCACTTCCTCTTCGCGGCCTTTGTGGACGACGATGAGCATGCGTTCCTGCGATTCCGAAAGCATGATTTCGTAGCTGCTCATGTTCGGCGCGCGTTGCGGAACTTTGGCGAGTTCAATCTCGATGCCCGTGCCGGCGCGCGCAGCCATTTCGCAAGTGGAACAGGTCAAACCTGCCGCGCCCATGTCTTGCATTCCCGCGACGCAACCGGTCGCGAGCAATTCCAGGCACGCTTCGCACACAAGTTTTTCCATGAACGGATCGCCGACCTGCACCGCGCCGCGCTGTTGCTCGGCGGATTCCTCGGTCAAATCCTGCGACGCAAACGCCGCGCCCGCGAGACCGTCGCGACCCGTCGCCGGACCGACGTAAAACACGGGATTGCCCACGCCCTTGGCCGCGCCGCGCGTGATCTGTTCATGACGCAGCACGCCGAGACAGAAGGCGTTCACGAGCGGATTGCCCTGATACGTCTTGTCGAAATACACCTCGCCCGCGACGGTCGGGATGCCGAAGCAATTGCCGTAATGCGCGATGCCGCTGACGACGCCCGCGAACAGGCGGCGGTTGTTTTTCAACTGCGCGTCCGAATCACTTTGGGGAGAACATGCGCCATCGCGTGTGGCCGACGACGCCTCGTCGTCGGCACAGCGCGCGCCAGCGCGCGTTGTATCCTCGCGCGCTGGCGCGCTCGGTGCGGTTGACGAGGCGTCAACCGCCGCACGCGAGGCGCGTGCGCTCCCCGAATCGGAAGTGATCGGCCCAAAGCGCAGCGAGTTCACCGCGCAGACCGGACGCGCGCCCATCGTGAAGATGTCGCGCACGATGCCGCCGACGCCGGTGGTCGCGCCCTGAAATGGCTCGACCGCGCTCGGATGGTTGTGCGACTCGATCTTGAACGCGATGGCGATGCCGTCGCCGATGTCAATGATGCCGGCGTTTTCCTCGCCCGCGCCGACGAGGATTTTCGGCGACTTGGTGGGGAAAGTCTTGAGCAGCGGCTTGGTGTTTTTGTAGCTGCAATGTTCGCTCCACATCACGGAAAAGATGCCAAGCTCGGTGTAGCTCGGCACGCGGCCGAGGATCTCCTTGGCGTGGGCAAATTCTTCCGGCGTGAGGTTGTGTTTGGCAACCAACTCTGGGGTGATGGCGGGTTCGGTCATTTAAGCTTTAATAATTATTTTGTCCAAAGCAGTCGCTCGGCCTGTCCGAGCAGATAACAGAAAATGTGCGCGGGGATGTGCAGGAAATTCGTTTCAATCCCCTCAATCTTACGCACGCCAAAATCCGTATCCTTCTTCGTGGCAACGTAGGCTGTCTTCAAGGACTGGTTGTGGCAATAAACGGCTAGTCCGTCTTTTGAACCGATGGAAGGCTTCTCCTGGTACTTCACCTCGACGGCCAGGTGATAATTCGGGCTTTGAACGATGATATCCACCTCCCGTTCGGTGGCGGCGTCGCGCCAGTAGCTGATGCGGGGAGTATCCAAATACGAGTAGGCGTAGAGATGCCGCAGAATTGCGGTCTCCACGACCAGGCCCATTTGAATCGGGTCGGACAGAATTTCTTCGCCGCGCAGGAGCACTGCGTTTCGCAACGCCGCATCCACCAGATAAACCTTATAGCGGGCTTTGAGGATGGCTTTCCCGCCTTTCATCGTGGGTGGAAGCCGATAAATCAAATTCGCCTGCTCCAGGTTTTGCAGGTAATTCGAGACCGTCACGTTGGTTGTACCAACGTCGCTCGCGCAACCTTGAGTCGAAAACAGTCCGCCCGTGTGCAGGCAGAGATAAATGAAAATCCGCTCCAGTTCGTTGACGTTGCGGATGCGAAAAAGCGCGGTCATGTCGCGTTTCAAAACGCGTTCTACGACATCCTCCCGCAACAACCTCTGGCATAGCGAAAGGTCTGTGAGCCTGGCAGTTTCCGGAAAACCGCCGACCAGCAAATACCGCTGAAAGGAATCTTGAACCAACCGGAATGAACGTGCGAGTTCCCCAAGTTGATTTGCATCCCAATCGAAAATATGCCGGGGAATCAAATCTTCAGGAATACCCGCAGGCGATTCCCCACGAATCTGCAAGTATTCGTAAAATGAAAGCGTCGGAACGGGAATGGTGAGCCAACGTCCCACCCCGCTTTCACTGACTTGAGTGCGGTGAGCCAAGGCCGATGAACCAGTGGCTACAATTCGGTATTCCGGATGGTGATCCACCAACTGCTTCAACTCCAAATCCCACTCCTTGGCATATTGGACTTCATCCAGCAACAGCGTGGCGGGCTTGCCTTTCGGATGAATGTGTTCGTGATAGAGTTTCAGAACATTTGCCAGCGAGTAGATTTTGATGAGCGGATGATCAAGGCTCAAATAGAGCACGCTCGAAGGCGAATCTCCCTTTTCCAGCAAATAGGCAGCGAGTTGTTGAAGCACGGTTGTCTTTCCAACGCGACGTGGACCGGAAAGCAAAATGGCACGTTTGAGACCAGCTTCGCTCAATCGCCGTCGACAGGATTCAAACGCTAACCGGCGAAACTTCGCGACATTATGTGAAGGCTGACGCCACCAAGGATTAAATCCTTGGATGGCGGCCAGTACTTCGTCGCGATTCAAAAAATCCATACTCAAAAGCTCACGCTTTGCATTTTTTAGCCAAAAACAGTCGAAAAGTATATTCTGAACTATGCATAAATTGGGAAAAGATGATGTTCTCGGGGGATTCCCTATGCATTTCTGAAATCATGCGACAGCCGCGACCGTTTTGTTCTTCAGCGCTGCGAAGATGCTTTCAAAAATCCATTTGCCGTCGTCGCTGCCGAGCAGCGGTTCGCAGGCGCGTTCCGGATGCGGCATCAGGCCGGCCACATTGCGGCGTTCGTCTTGACTCGGCCTTGATTCGATGGTTCTCGCTGGCACTGAATTCTCCGGGATCAAAATCACTTCTCGCGTGGAGAAATCATGCCGGTTTGAATTTCGCCGCACAAGATATTCGCAGCCAACGAGAGCCCTAGCCCACGCGAAAGGAGATTTTCCGAACAAGGGTCGGTCCAAAGCTGTGCTGGAGGCGATCAAGGATTTCCTTGCGGCGATAACGGACGATTTCCGAGAGCCAGACGCTGCTGTCCACGACGACGAAGAGCGTGCCGTTGCGCAGTCCGGCTGGTTGGGCGTGCGCGACGATGCCGGGCTCAATCAGTTGATTCCAGACCTTGACGATCTCGGCCTCGGCGCGGCGGCCGTCCAGACGCAGGTCATGGAGCAGTTTGGGCATCACTTCGCCGGCGTTGCGGGCGTGATTGGCCCGCGCAATCTCCAGGGGGCGGACGTCCACGCCGCGCCATTGGGCCAGTACGCGTTGCCGGGCCGAGGCCTTGGGCGGGCCGATGCGCGGAACTCGTTTGGTGGGCGGGGATTTCACCTGTTGGGCGTGATTTTAGTGGTTGCGGAAATAGAACGCACGGCAAGATTCCGGTGAAGCATGGCGAGAGGCTTCTTCGTCACTGCCGCGCGAAGTCGGTCGCGCCAGCGGATCACGCGGCGGGCGCGGCTTCGGCCGCCGGCGCCGCCGCGACCTTCGACTCGGGATGTTCGTCCAAGACCAGGATGCCGTGCGGTGGAATGTCGTAGCTGCCGCTGAACATGTTGCCGGTGAGGTAATCGTGCATCGGTTTGTAGAACTGGATTCGCACCGGCGAGTTCTGGTGGTTGAGCAGAAAGAACACCTTGGTGCCTTCCTTCTGGCGCATGCAGACTTCAACGGTGTCCGGCACCTTGAGCAACGGATGCAGATTGCAGATTTGCCGCAGCCACGCGACGAGGTCGTAATAGAGGTGTTGATGGCTCATCGTGCCGAGGTAAATCGCCTTGCCCAAGCCGAACGTGTTCATCGTCACCGCCGGCCGGCCGGCGTAAAAATCCTTCGCGTAGGTCGCCAGAATCTGGCACTCACCGGGTTCGATGATGTCGCACCACAGCCGTGCGGGATGCATGTGGCTCGTGGGGAAGGAGCCCTTGAACGTCAGGTGATTTTCCTCGCCCGGCGGCAACGAATCGAATTCCAACACCTCCAGGCCGAACAGGTCGGTGAGATCGTGCGGATAACCGGAATCGGGGGCCATGTGGTGTTCGTCCACGAGGCCGCTGTTGAACGTGCCGACCAGCGTGCCGCCGTTTTGCACGTAGAGTTTGAGCATATCCGCCTCCGCACCGGAGAGCAGGAAGAGCGAGGGCGCAAACACCAGCCGGTACTTCGAGAGGTCTTCGCCGGGACGCGCGAAGTCCACGAGGATGTTGCGGTCGTGGAGCGCATTGTAGATGAGTTGAATGTGCTCGCGCAGATTGAAGAACTTGTTGGGCTGGTTGGGCTGCTGGAGCGCCCACTCGTTGTAGTGGCTGTAAAGGATGCAGGCTTCGGCCGCAACCTGGGTGTCCTTGATGACCGGCGCCAGGAGTTTCATTTCCTCACCGAGCTGGCTGACCTCGCGGAAAATCCGGTTCTCCTTGCACCGACGATGCGGCATCACCGCGCCATGGAACTGTTCCGTGCCGATGCGGGACTGGCGCCAGCGGAAGAAGAGAATCGCATCCGCGCCACGGGAAACCAGTTGGTAGGTGAACATGCGCAACACGCCCGGGCGCACCAGTGAGTTCACATCGTTCCAACTCACATTGCCCGCCTTGTGCTCGATGACCCAGAAGCCGGACGCGCAGTCCGGCGCGCGAATACCGGTCTTTTTGAGCGAACGCAGCATGTCAATCTCGCACGCGGCCTCGGCCGACTTGGCCCGCACGACCGAAGCGCTCTCAGCCGCCACGAAGTCCAGCACTTCGGCGAGATCGAAGTGATCGAATTTATGGACCAGCGGTTTGAGGTTCGTGGTGACAGGGCACTTGGGCGTGAGCTCGTGCAACAAATCGGCCTGCATGCGGACGTATTGCACGATGGTGTCGCTGCAAAAGCGCCGCCAGTCGAGCACCAGCGCCGGGTTATGCCAGGTGGGCGCGCGCGCGGGCATGGGGACCTCGTCCCACGAACTCACCGCCTGGCCCCAATGCCGCAGACCCATTTGTTCGTTCAGCTTCTGGATCGTCTCGTATTTCGCCTGCAACCAGAGATGCCATTCCTTGCGCGTGTCTTCGTTGAACGCCTCTTCGGTGAAGTTGCCGCCGATGGCGTTGTCAATCTGCCAGGCCAGCAGCGCGGGATGATTGCCGAGTGCCTTGGCCATGGCGGTGACTACCTTCCGGGAATAATCCCAGTAGGCGTCGCTGTTCAGGCAGACCGCGCGACGCGTGCCTTCGTGTTTGATCAGGCCCTGCTCATCCACCGGCAGAATCTCCGGATGTTTCCTCGTCAGCCAGATGGGCGGTGCGGCGGTGGGGGTGCCGAGGATGACTTTGATGCCGGCCTGGTGCAGCAGGTCCATGACCCGCCGCATCCAGGCGAAGTCATACTTGCCTTCGGCGGGTTCGCACAGCCCCCAGGCGAACTCGCCGATGCGGGCGACGTTAAAACCGGCTTGGCGCATCAACTCGATGTCTTCCGCCCAGCAGGCTTCGGGGTTTTCGGGGGTGCCGCCGTAGGGATAGACCCAATGCTCGGGATAGTAATCAACGCCGAAATACATAGTCGTATGATTGGTTGGCGTCCGTTGCCTGACTCTAGTCCCAGTCCCGGCGAACCTGCAAATGAAAAGTCGGCGCGCGGAAGAACTTTTCGCGCCATCCGACGAACCGCTCGGATCGCGGCGGCGGGCATCGTGCCACAGAGCCGGTCGTAGCTGCTTATGGCGCGTAACCTTTTTGTGGATTCGTCCCCGGCTTGGTCACCCCCCTGCGCGCGGCGAGTGCGGGCGGCTCAAGGGTTGCGCCTTGGTCGTGGGTTTCGGCAATCCACTTTTCCAGCGCGCCCCGCAGCCGTTGCAGCGTTTTCTGATGCGGCGGCGACTGGGCAAGGTTGCGAATCGCGAACGGATCGGCCGCGCAATCGTAAAGCTCCTCCGCCGGCATGGTCGGCGCGCACAGGAATTCCTGCGGCGGCGACAGCCGGCCCTCGCCGTGCAATTCCTTGAGAAGATTCCAGACCGGATAGGAGCGCTCCTTGTATTCATTTGGCTGGAGAAACGGCCGCTCCGGGGTGAAGTTGCGGATGTAGCGATAGCGTTCATCGCGCACGGTGCGGAAGCGAAACACGGTTTCGTCGCAACGATCCCGCGCGCCGAAGACGTAGCGTTTCGGTCTGGCCGCGTGCGGCCCGAGAAAAACCTGACCCTCCATCTTCACCGGCTGCTTGGCGCCCGCTATGGCCAGCATCGTGGGTGCGAGATCAATCGCCTCCAGCAACCGATCCTCCACCGCGCCGGCGTGGATTTGTTTCGGCGCGGGAAAATTCTTTGGCCAGCGAATGATGAGCGGCACGAGCAGGCCTTCGTCATAACAGAATTGTTTCCCGCGCACGTGCGCCTGGCCGTTATCGCCGAAGAAAACCACGATCGTGCGGTCGGCCAGACCGTCCGCTTCAAGTTGCTGGAGCACGAGGCCGACTTTGCGGTCCAGCTCCGTCGCCGAGTCCAGGTACTTCGCCCAATCCTCGCGGGCGACCGGATGATCGGGTATCCACGGTGGCAGTTCGACCTTCTCCAAGTCGGCGCGTTTCGGCGCGTGAAAGGCGCGATGCGTTTCCTGGAAATTGATTTGCGCGTAAAACGGTTGATGCGATTTCAGCTCGCCCCATTTGTCCGAGTCGAACGGCTTGCCCGGGTAAGTGAAATTCCAGTCCGTCTTGCCCGTGCCTTTGAAACCAAGCTCCGCGGGTAGTTCACGCACGTTCGCCGTGAAGTATCCTGCGGCGCGCAGCCAGTCGGTCAGCACCCGTACGCCCTGCGGCAATTCATAGCCGTCGTCGCGATGCGAGCGGTGATTGTGCGCGCCGATGGTGGTCTGATACATGCCGGTCATGAATGCCGATCGGCTCGGCGAACATACCGGTGCGGTTGTGAAGAAGCGCGTGTAGCGTACGCCGTCGCGCGCGAGTTGGTCGAGCTGGGGCGTCCAGACTTCCCGCGTGCCGTAGCAGCCCAGGTGCTGGCCGAAATCCTCGGCGATGAGCCAGAGAATATTCGGGTGGGGCGGCTTTCCGATGGCTGGTGAAGCGAACGACAACAGCAGCAGCAAGGCCGCCGCGGCCATCCCTTGGAACAGATTTTTTGGCATGTTGATGTTACGGTTCCCGCATCAATTCCAATCCGTCAAGCGCCGTGGCGTTGACGTTGAAACCCGCAGGGGTGGCGAGTTTGTAGCGCAGCTTGCCCGCATCCCTTCGCCAGCGCAAGACCACCGGGCCATCAGGCGTCGGCAGCGCGCCTTCGCACCAGTCGAGTTTCACGTCCGCAAACCGCAAAGCAACTTCCCGCTTCACGGGATCCACGCGGGCGAGCCCGAGCACATCGCGATTCAACACGCGCACGGCGTGCGAGGCAAAACCATGATTGCAGCTTGCGTAATCGCCGTCGTTTTCCCACAGCGTGCCGGTTTGGTCGGCCATGAACAGCCAGTAGCCAAAGGCTTCCTCGGCGATCTGCCGACACAGCCCGGCTTGCGACAGCAGCTCCATCCGCAGCACGTTGCCGACGAATTGATTTGCCGGATGCACCTCGGGAAACGCCTTCGTCTCGCGGCGCTTGGGGCCGAAGTCGCGCGCGAGCGTTTGCCAGAGTTTCGCGTGCGATTCGCGGGAGGCCACCCCGAAGTAGAACGCGAAGTACTGACAGACCTCGCTGCGATTCCGGGTGACTTGCAGTTTGCCGTCCACGCGTTTGGCGTTGTCCACGAAGAATTCACCGTCGAACGATTGCTGGCGAATGACGTCGCGCATCTGCTCCGCGTCCCGGGCGAGTTCCGGCAGGTCGTAGAGTCGCGCGACGGCTTCCAGCACGCGGGCAAAAAGCATGTTTGAAGGATAATTCACGTCCTGCACGAACTCGTTAGCCTTCGACCATTCCACAAACACCCAACTGGGCAGTTTCTCCAGCAGGTCGTCGCGGTTGCGGTAAGGCTGGAAGAAATCCAGCAACTTGAGCACCCGAGGCCGGAGCGCGTCCACCAGCGCTCGGTCGCCGCTGCGGGCGTAGTACTCTTCCAGTTCGAGGACGAACCACAGCGCCCAGTTCGGGATGTAAATGCCGTCGTTGTGATCGGACGGGTAGCACATTGGCAACATGCCCGCGGGCAGGTGCGCGAATTTGGGGGGCAGCGCGAAGTTCTCGAGAAAGTTCCGTTCGATGCGGGTGTTGCCGCACAAATCCTGCGCCACCCGGGCCGTAAAGTAGCTGTCGCACAACCAGCCGGCGCGCTCACGCGACGGGCAATCCATGAAAACATCCACGGCATTTTGGCGGAAGGTTTCGCGCCCGGCGGCGAACAGGCGGTTCAGGCGCTCGTCGCTCGACGCGAAGTGCGCTCGCGAGGCATCCGGGCAGACGTATTCGCGCAGATACAAGCCACTCAACTCGCACTCCCCATCCAACGTGAATGCCTTTAGATAGCGCAACGTGTACGGCTCGAAGGACTCTATCTCATAAGTGCCGGGTTCGAGCTCGTATGCCAGCGCATTGACACAACCAAGCCGTTTGAAGTCCACATCTCCACCGCGCAGGATTTCGTCGAAGGTGAAGAACAGGCGTGCCTTGCTCCGGCAAACGACCTTCGCACCCACGAAGCCGGTCAGGTTCGCGCCGAAGTCCACAATGTGAAACGTCTTCGGCCCGAGAGCCAATGCCTCATCTGCGGCGAGCGTCCGGTTGGCCGGGCGATTGGTGGTGCTGGCAATCGTCTGTAGTTCAAGCGAGGGAATGCTCGCCAGTTCCTTCTGCGGGTAGCCGCCGAGGGCTGTCCCGATCTGGGTCAGCGAACGGTCTTTCCACAGCGCGTCCACCTTGAGGCCGGTGGCGAGCTCGCCCGAGGACACCAGCGACGTCACGCCGCGTTTCGAGAATTCCGAATACGATACCCGCCGGGGCAGCAGCGCCTTGGCTTCAGCCACAGCACACTTCACCGTCTCGACAGGCTCATCAGGGCGAATCCGCCAGGCGTCGAACCCCGGCGTCAGGCGATAGACCTCGGTGAAGGGCCTTTGGAAGCTGTAGCGCTGCACCTTCTGGACCCGTTCCTTGAGGATGGTGGCGCTGAATGCCGCCCCGCTGCCGGCTGTGGACGCGAGGACGTTGCCCTCCGACACCACTTCCGCTTGGAGGAACGACGGTTGATCCAGCAGGTAATAACTGTTGGCGTTGTAGCCGGCGACCTCAATGGCGAGGAGGTTCGCGCTCTTGGCCAAGCGTTCGGTCAGATCAATCTCATCCACACGATAGAAACCGTGCGGACCGCGCGCCGGGCCATGGGCGAGGAACTGACCGTTGAGCCAGACGCGGTAGATCGTCGAGCCCGTCATGCGTAGCAGCGTGCGTTGACCAACCGGCGCGGTAAACGTGGCGCGGAAACCGACGGACAGATTCTTCTCCGTCTCGCGCCCCTCCGGCCAAATCGGCTTGGCGGATACAAACTTGGGTGCGTCCGCGAGCAGCGGCATCCTCGCGAGAGTCAGCGTGGTTATGGTAATCGCGGTCCAAACGACTGCCCGCAGACTTTGTGTTGTCATTGCGCGGCCTTCTCTGAAATGGAACTGGTGAAGTGATAGTGGCCGGCTTGGACTTCAAAGACGGCCCTGCCGTTTTCGTAACTGAACGCCTTCACGCCCTTGGCCTTGATCGCAGCCGACCGCCCTTCGGTCACTTCATTCAGGCTCGCTGCCGGGACGCAGACCGTCGCCGTTGTGTTCGGCGGCACGGTGATTTGCCAGTCGAATTTGGCACCATCGCGTTTCCACTCGCTGGCAATCAGGCCGTAAGGCGAACGATGCGTAGCTTTCACGAACTGCAAGTCGCCGACGGGATGCGGCTTCATGATGATATGCTTGAAACCGGGCTGTGCCGGGTCGGATTTGATTCCCGCGAGGCATTCGTAAAACCAGATCACCAGATCGCCGACGAGCATGACGTGGTTGCCGGAATTCATGGCCGGATCGGCGGTGTCGCCGTTCCACAATTCCCACACGGTCGTTGCGCCCTTTTCCACCATGTAGCCCCAGCTTGGGTAGGCGGTGTTCGTGGCAAAGCGATAGACGATGTCCGCCCGTCCGCCGTCGGTGAGCACACGGTTGAGCCATTGCCCGCCCACCAGACCCGTGCCCACATGGCCCTTGGTTTCCTCCGTGATCTTTTGCACGAGATGGTTGAAGACGCGCGGGCGCTCCTCCGGCGGCACCATGTCAAACGCCAGCGGCAATACACAGGAAGTCTGCGAGCCATTGTCGTAGAAACCTTTTTCCCGGTTATAGAATTTGTCGTTCAGCGCGACCTTGAGCTGGTCCGCCAAAGCGGCGAAGCGTTGTGCATCGTCCGGTTTGCCAAGCCGGTTGGCGTAGCTGGTCATGAGCTTCAGGCAGTGGTGGAAATAGCTCGTCGCCAAAATCGCGGGGGCGGTCTTCCGCGCCGGGTCTTTCGAGTGAATGAGCTTTGGATCTTCCGGCGGCACGCACCAATCGCCGTAGCTGTCCTTTGTGATGATCCCGTTCGTGATGTAGCCGCTCAGGTGGTCAATCCACTTCACCATGCTCGGATACAGGCGCGCGATGATCGCGGCGTCGGCATATTGGTCGAGCAACGCGCCGGGGATGATGACCGCGCTGCTGGGCCAGGTGACGTTGTCATTGTAGAGCGGCCAGTAGCTCGGGCAAACGTCCGAGATGCTGCCGTTGGGCCGCTGCGCGTCGGCCATATCCTGCGTCCACTTGGCGTAAAGCGCGGCGATGTCGAACAGATAAGTCTCCCCCTTGGATTCCGCCGAGCGGTCGCCGAGCCAGCCCTGGCGCTCGTCGCGTTGCGGGCAATCGGTCGAGATACTGCGGTAGTTTCCGCGCACGCCCCAGACGATGTTCCGGTAGAACTTGTTGATCGTCGGCTGCGAACAGGTGAACTCGCCCGCCGTGGCCACGTCATCGTTCACCACGCGGCCGGCGAGCGACGTAAGCGTCGGCTTGCCCGGGAAGCCGGTGACCTCGACGTAACGAAAGCCATGATACGTGAAGCGCGGTTCATAAACCTCATCGCCGTTGCCCCTGAGAGTGTAAACGTCCGTCACCTTGGCGCCGCGGATGTTGTCGAGGTAGAGCGAGCCGTCGGGCTTCAACGTCTCGGCGTGGCGCAGCGAAACTTGCGTTCCCGCCGGTCCGCTCATGCGCAGTCGGCACCAGCCCACCATATTCTGGCCCAAGTCGTAGATAAACACGCCGGGTTGAATCTCATTCACCGCGATGGGTTTGATCGTCTCGGTAACGCGGATCGGTTCCTGCATTTGGGCCGAGAGCGGACCCGCGGCCGAATAGAAAAGACTGCCAAGCGCTGGCCGGTCACCGCCGAACACCGGCGTCTTTGCGGAATCTTGATTAAACGTCGGCGCGCGAACCAGTTGTGCCAGCGACCATGCGGCATCGTCGAAGCCCGCGTTGGCCCAGCCCGGCATTTCTTTGCGCGCGTCGTATTCCTCGCCGTCGTATTCGTTGTTGGCGAGGATCGGCCCATCGGTAGTGAGCTTCCACGACGCGTCGCTCACAATCGTCTCGCGCGAACCGTCGGCGTAATCCACTTCGAGCTGGAGCAACAACTTGGGATAGCCATAGCTAGACGTGCCGGTCGGGACGGTCGAGCGCGGGGCGTAGAAGCGGCCATTGCCGAGCCACACGCCGAGGGCATTGCGACCCCGTTTCACTTGTGCCGTGACGTCATGCGTCACGTAAAACACGCGCTTGGGATATTCGCTCAGCGCCGGCGAGAGGACGTGATCACCCACTTTCTGGCCGTTAAGGTAAAGCTCCGAAATTCCCTGTCCGCTGAGGTACGCCGTCGCGCGCACGACTTTGCGCGTGACCTCGAATTCCTTGCGTAGCATCCGCGCCGCGAGCCGGCGATCCTCCGGGCCATGCACGTCGCCCCAAGGCGCCATGCCAGGCGGACCGAGAACTTTCGCTGCGCGCCAGATCGAGTCATCGTAATCCAGCGCCGTCCACGTGCCGGATTCCTTGTCGGTGGTCTTCCATTCCGCGTCCGTCGGGATGATCCGTGACGCCCCGGACTCGAACTGAATTGTCAGCAAGCCGACCAACCCGGCGGGGTTCGGCCCCTCGCCGGCGTTCTTCACCCAACCAGCCACGACGTTGCGCCCGGGCCGCAAGCTCCGCGTAACGTCCATCGTGGTCGTGGCTTTGAAATTCCCGCCGCCGCCGGCATGTTGCCCGTTCACCGCGCAAGCCCATTCATTGTCACCCGCCAATTGAAGTTCGGCCCGCTTCACGACCCGGCCCGCGGGGAGTTCAAAGGTCCGCCGGAAATAGCGCGTGCCCACCGGCGCGTCGCTCTCCGGTTTGCCTTCCGGAAACCAGATCCACGAACAGCCTTTGAGCACCGCGGAGTTGGTGACTTCGTCTTTGCCAATCCACTCACTGCGCCAGTCCGCGGGTTGCAGCAGGCCCATGCTCCACGAAGCCGGAGCGCTCCACGCGGACGGCTGGCCGTCCTGGTCCCAGACGCGGACCTTCCAGAAACATGGCTGGCGCGCCGCCAGCGGTCTGCCAGCGTAGCGGATGTGGATGGAATGATCCGACAGGACTTTGCCGCTGGCCCACAAATCCGCGGAGCCGGTTCGGAGACTGGACTCGCTGCTGGCGACGAGAATCTCGTAGGCGGTCTGCCGCGCGCCGCGTTGGCGCGACTCAAGAATCCAACTCAACCGTGGTTCCGTAACGTCAATTCCGACCGGGTTTTTGAGAAACTCGCAGCGCAACTCGCCAACCGACGGGCTGGCGCTGACCAGAAGTGAAGCCGCCAGGTTGAGCAGGAATCCGCCGGCGAAACGGAAGAGGAAGTTCGTATGCATGGTTTGCCCGCTGAATGGGCGGAAGCCCATCTTCCGCCCGCCCGGCGAGTTAATCCGCAAACCCAACCGGCGGCAAGCGGATTGCACCACCGTCATTGTCAGTCTGGACGCAAATGCCTATGCTTTGCGGCTCATGATACGACTGGTGCTCTTCGATATTGACGGCACGCTGGTTCACACCGGCGGCGCCGGCATGAAAGCCTTTGCCAAAGTCTTTGCCACCGAGTTCCGCGTTCCCAACGGCACGGAGAAAATCAAGTTCGCCGGGCGCACGGACTTCAGCCTCGTCCGCGAATTCTTCACCTGGAACCAGATCGAGCCGACCACGGAGAATTTTTCCCGCTTCTTCGACCGCTACGTGTTCTGGCTGGATCACGTGCTGGGGCACAGCCGGACGGAGGAGTGCCCGGGCATCCGCCCGTTTCTGGCCGAGTTGCGTTCGTTGGCCCAGGCGCCGTTGATCGGTTTGCTCACCGGCAACATTCGGCTTGGCGCGGAAATCAAACTGCGGCACTTCGATTTGTGGAAAGAGTTCGAGACCGGAGCCTTTGCCGACGACCACGAGGATCGGGATCAGATTGCGCACGCGGCGCTTCTGCGGGGTCGGCGGGTGTTGGGGGAGGGAATCCGGGGCGAAGAAGTGCTGGTGATCGGTGACACGACATTGGACATCCGCTGCGCCCGGGCCATTGGGGCGAAGGTGGTGGCAGTCGCCACCGGTGGGCACCAGTTCGAGCAACTCAAATCGCACGCGCCCGACTGGGCGGTGCGAACGCTGGCCCAGGTGAGCGCACGCGAAATCTGCGCCTAGCCTCAGTGGCGGTGCGGACCGCCCCGGCCACAACCGCAACCGCCGGACTTCGCCATGCAGGACGGCGCCGGGGCTTTGCTGGTCGCGGCACCCGCGTTGGCAGAGGCGAACGTGGAGAACTTCTTGGCCAGCTTGGTCGAACCGCAGCGCGGACATTTCGTCCCGCTCCAATCGCTCGAACGCACCAGGATTTCGCTGTCCGTTGCGCACTTCTCACAATGAAATTCGTAGATCGGCATGGCGGCAGGATAACCGGAGGCGGGCGGAAGCTCAAGCCGGGCGCGAACCGGCAACGGTCGTGGCAAAGGCTACCAGCGGCAGTCCGCCGCAATCCGCGCACTGGCCGGTGGGCGTGGTGAACTGCGCCTGGCAACGCGGGCAATAGGCTTGGTTCGTTGGTTCGCCCGGCTGCGGCGGCCGGCTCAATTCCTCCGGCGACAAGCCGGATTGCTTCAGCAGTTTTTCGGCGGCCGTGATCAATGCCCGCCGGGAGCGGAGTTCCGTCTCGCGCGCCGCGGGTTGCTCGTTCGGACACAGCGGCAGCGCAGGATTTCGCAGGTCGAGCCAGACGCGCCGGGCGAAATCGCGGAACTCCGTTTCCGGCAACAGCACCTTGGCCGGCGCGAGCGGATGGAACTCCTCGAACAGCGGACGCGACAGCGCATCCAACGCGCGCATCGCGCTGGTCGGCGCCAGCAGGATGGTCAGCGTGTGCGTGAACCGGTCGTCCTCCGCCTGCGGATACAGCGCGCGGTGGGCGCGGGCGAAGCGGAATGCGGTGCCGCAGGTCAGCGCCAGCAGGCCGAACAGCAAACCAAGCCAGCTTAGTTTGAGTCCCAGATTCCAGATCACCGCCGGCACTATGAGAAACACGTAAACGACCACGGCGTTGCTCAACAACCGTAGGGCGCTGGCGTGGTCGTTGAACTCTTTCCGCCGTTTCTCCACAGCTCCGCCGTCGAGACCATCCTGGTTAAAGTCGGCGATGGCCGCCTCGCGTTGCGACGGCTTGAGCTGGCTGAGTCGCTTGAGCAGGTCCGCGCTGCGCCGCGCCAATTCGGCGGTGGCATGGGTGGCCAGGAGTTCCCCGTTCACCAGCAGCCGCCGGCCGGACGCCCGCGTGGTTTGAATTTCTTCGTAGCGAAAGAAGCGGCCGGTTTGCGTCGGTCGCCAGCCGGGATTGACGTTGCTCGCCACAAAACCGAGCACACCTGCGGGCGAGAGCGAAAGCGGAAATTGATTTGCGACGAACAGCGTGCCCAATGGCGGCAAGGGAAAGGCGAGAACGAAACCGCCCGCCTGATTCGCGATCAGGTTGCCAGGTTGCCTTGCCTGCCAGGTTTTTCCCAGCCCGGTGGTGAAAGCGAGGCCGCCGCGGCGCAGCCAGCAGGCGCACTCCCACAAGTAGAGCGCCACCAGCACGGCGAACAACAACTGCGCATCGCTCATGGGCAGGGTGGCTGACGGAACGCAGCGCTATTCGTCTCGCTTGCCCGTCATCCGGCCAAAGATTTTCTTGAAGAACGCCGCCACGGCCACCACTGCAACGATGATGAGCTTGAAGCCCTTCTTCAGCGCCAACGCCAGCCAGCCAAAGAGGCCCAGCTTCATGGCGCCAACCGCCGCGCCACCCAGCACCAGCGCGCCGAGGCCGTACTTCGCGATTTTGTCGCCGGGCCGATACTCGGCATAAGATTCGCCAGTTTCAAATTTGTGGTTGGCGAGCAGCTTGTGGAAGGCGGGCAAGGTGGCCGGCAGATCGCTGGGATCGCAGATCAGCACCACCTCCATCACGCCCTTCCGCCCCAGCAAGCGGGTGTTGTAATTCAGCAACGGTTCGCCACCGCTCGTCGCCCGAATCGCCCAGGTGAGATTGTGGGTGACGGGATCGTATTTCGGCTCCTGCTCCCAGCCCACGATGATCAATGGTGGATTGCCGGCGGCTTCGCGCGCTTTGTTTTGCTCCGCCGTGCCATCCTGATAGGACTTGAGCAGCTTGGCCGCGTCCAGCTTGTCTTTGTCATCGTCCTTCACGTAACCGATGTCGCTGAATTCGAAAACCACCGACCAATGCGCGTTCGTCGGGCGCAGAAAGCCAACCTCGTTGCCGCTCGTCGGCTCCCCGGAGGATTTCATCAACTTCCGCGTCAGGTCGCCATCCAGGAAGACAAAACCTTCGGGCAACTCCAACTGCGCGACCTTGCCCAGCTTCGCGGTGGCGGGCCCTTCGAGGACGTTGAGTTTCTTGCCGGCGGCCTCCTGCGCGACGACCGGGAGCACCCAGGCGGCCAGCAGCAGCACGACGAGCCCAGGGGAATAGATTCTTTGCATAGAGCGGATGCGGGTTGGTGCGATTTGGCGTTTACCGTCGGAATCCGTGTACTCGGGCATCACCGGGGGCGTCAAGGCGAATGCCGCCCATCCGCCTGGTTCTGCGCTTGCCATTCATCGCGGTCGCAAGCTAGATGTTCGCCACCGTGGCGCGCAAAACACAACTGTTGGTAATCAGCCTGGTGGTTCTGGTGATCACCTCCACCGTGAGCCATTTGGTGGCGCGCGGCTTGCACCTTCGGGTCCAAGCGGTTTCGCCGCTGACATTCGGGGACCGCCAACAGCCGGCGGACACCGTCGCCGCCGGATCATCGCTTACTTTTTATGGCATCAACTGGTCCGAGATCGCCGGCGCGACGGGATCACGGGTACAGGGTTGGGCCGTGCCGTCGGGCTCGGTGGTCGAAATGGAAACCTTGCAGGCGCAGGTCCCGGGGGCGCGCCGCACTTTCCTGGGCCTGGGCATTTCCGACCTGAATGAAAACTATCTCTCGGACTACCGGGCTGAGATTGTGCCCTTGTTTCAAAACTTGAAAGGGCTGTGGGCCGCTCACCCCGATGCGGCGCTCGCCCGGCGGGTGCTTTCGCAATACCCGCTCAAGTATCTGCGGGTGTTGTTTCCCACGGCCGGTCGCGCAATGCATGTCATGGTGGGTGCGCGGGAGATGCTGCGGCAGTGGCGCGGCCGCCGGGCGGCGGGCGAGCCGGGTGAGCGCGCTGTGATTTCCAGCGACGCCAACACGCATCAGGACAACATCACCACCTGGCCGGAAGCCCGGCGGCTGCGGAACCTTGGCTTGATTCGCGAAGGCGCGGGCGGCGTGTTCGCGTTTCACGGCCCGAAGCGGGCAGCCCTTTTCCGGTTGCTCCAGCGCGGCGCGGCCCAGGGTAAAATGGTGGTGTTCGTCATCCCCGAATCGCCGACGTACCGGCGGGAATTTGTGACGCCGGAAGTCCAACGACGGTTCGAGGAGGCGCTGACGGAAGCCCGGCGGCGGATCCCGGAAGCGCTGTGGATCCGGCTGGATGCCGCGCCAGAGTTGAAATCGGACGAGGACTACTGGGACCTGGTGCATCTGAACGCCGCCGGTCAGGCCAAGGCGACAAAAATTCTACGCGAGCAACTGGCGGCGGCGGGGGCGCTTTGAAACCCGGGACGCGCGCGGGGCATCAGCCACCGCTTGGCGCGAGCTTCCCGAGGATGTTGTCACACATGTCGCCGACGTTCCGGAACTTTTGCAGCTCGGCGAAATTGAATTTGATCTTGAAGTGCTTCTCCACCGCCACCACCAGTTCGATGTGGTTCAGCGAGTCCCAGTCCGGAACGTCGTTGGCCGTGGTTCCGCGCTGCAGTTGGAGCGCCTCCTGATTCAGCACGTCGCGGAAGATTTCGGTGACTTCCGCCAGCACCTGGTCGAATGATTTGGGCATGACTTTTCCCCAGCTTGGCAGACCGGCCGGCGGAGTTAAAGGATTTCGGAGGCGGCGTTGATGACGAGATTCGCGCCGTTGATCTGCGCCGGCGCGTTCACGAGGAACTCGACGGCTTCGGCCACTTCGTCGGTAGCGAGCAGGCGCTTCAACGGATGGCGGCTGCGCATTTCCTCGACGATGCGTTCGTCCGTGTCGCTGGTGAGCCGCGTGGTCATGAAGGCGGGGGAAACGCAGTTGGACGTGATGCCGCTGGCGGCATTCTCGCCGGCCCAGGACTTCGCGAGCGAATGCAGGTAAGCCTTGGCGGCGCTGTATTCGGCGTAACCGGCGGGCGGTTTGCCCACCAGCGCGGCGGTCAGGATGGTGATGATCTTGCCGGACTGTCGCGGGCGAAACCCGAGGATGGCCCGCTGCGTAATCGCGATGACCGGCAGGATGTGTTGCGTGAAACCGTCGCGGAACACTTCCAAGTCCGTCTTGTGAAAATGCTTCTTCGCGATGCGGGTGGGCAGCGCATTATTGATCAGCACGTCGAGGCCGATCTCGTCCATCCGCCTGAGCAGGGCGGCAAGCTCGTCGGCGTTGCGGAAATCGCAGCGCACGCCGTGCGTGTTCGGCAGGTCGCGCTCCAGTTCCCCGGCGGCGGCGGCCGAGCTGTGGAAGGTGAACCAGATTTCGTGCGTGGCGTTTTGCGCCAGACGGCGCGTGATGGCTTCGCCCAATCCCGAGGCGCCGCCGGTGATCAAAATTTTCATAGCAATCCCACGAGCAGTTTGCCGCTCGCGACCTTGACCTGGTTTTGGTTGAGAAACTGAAAGGTGAACTCCGCGCTCCGGACGGACTCATGATAGTCCGCAACCTCGGCCTGGAGCGTCACCGTATCGTGGAGATAAACCGGCTTGCGGAATTTGATTTCCTGCGACTGGATGACCACGGTCTTCACCGGCAGACACTCGCCGACAAAGTAGGAGAGGAAACCGTTGAGAATGTTGCCGTGCATGATTTTTCCCGCAAAGCCCCGGGCTTGGGCGGCCGCGTCGCTGACGTGATAAGGATTGCGATCGTTGAAGGTCTGGAGGAAGCCTTCGTAAACCGACGGGGACACGGCGAATTGCCGGCTGAACTTCGCACCTTTCAGCAAAGCCGGCGGCGGAACGGCGGATTCTACTTCGCGCATATCAAGGTCTTCAAGTTGGTGCGGTGGTTCAGTTCCAGTTCCCACCTGCCGTTCACGGCGGCGAAACCCATCTGCGCGTAAAGGTCCTTCACCATCGCATTTTTCGCGGTGGGCAGGTATTCGCCGATGAGCCGTTCGAGCCCGGCGGCGCGGGCGTGCTGGACCATCTGGTTCACGGTGAATTCCTCCATGCCGCGCTTCAACACCCGGCAGCTCATGATCCACGTGTCAATGAACGCCGTGCGATCCGGTTGTTGTTTCAAGATGACCAGCGCGATCAAACCGTGATCGCCGAGTTTGTCCGCCAGATGAAACGAAAGGGTGATGAACTCCGCGGACTGGCTCATGGCCTTCACGTCGGCTTCGGTGTAGCGGACGGTGCGCAGGTTGAACTGATTGGAGCGCTGGGTGAGTTGGGCGATGCGGGGCGTGTTGAAGTCGTCAAACGGCCGGACGAGCGAGACCATTTCTAGACTCTTCAGGTAGTCGTCAATGTTGGTGAAGGACTTTTGCAGATCGGCCCGGGCGATTTCCTGTTGATACTGGCGGGTGCGCTCCAGATCTTCCTCGGAATAAGAGGCGGTCTCAAAGAGATTGAGCGAACGCAGGAAGCTCACATACATCGCGGGATCTTCCGGCAACTCGGGCACCGTCACCGCCGGCAGATGTTCGCTCACCAGATTTCGCTCGAACGGATTGTCATCCACGAACACCAGCGAATCGAACCCGATGTTCAGCGTCGCCTGAATGGCTTTGAGGTTGTCGGCCTTGTTCTCCCAATTGGCGACGAAGACAGCGATGTCCTCCAGGCGCAACGTCATCTCCGGATGCTCGCGGAACGGTAGCTTGGCGGCGGCCTCTTCGTTCTTGCTACAGACCGCGAGGATGATGCCGCGCTGCTTCAATTCCTTGGCCCAGGCTTGCAAGGCATCGAACGCGTGGCCCAGCCCGAGTTCGCCGATCTGGATGTTTTCCAGGCCGTCGTCGCCGATGACGCCGCCCCAAAGCGTGTTGTCGAGATCGAGGATCAGGCATTTCTTAAATTGACCGCTCACGGCTTTGACAATGTCGGTGACGGCTTTCGCGACGGCGGGCAGAAACTCCAAAGCAAACGCAACCTTCGAGGTCGCATAGAGGCGCGGGTCGTGGGCGTTGGCGTAGCCGACGACGTTGGCCAGCGCTGCCACGTCGGCGACGAACACCTGTTTGTGTGCCTGTGCCAGATTCATCAGTTCGTAATTGAGTTTCCGCAGTTGAAACAGGAACGAGGCCGGCGTGCGATTGGCGAAATGGCCGAACACGCCGTCGTTTAATTCCACGAGGTTGAACTGGATCACCTTTGCCTTGCTGTGGGTGGCGAGGGTCTGCCACCAATGCTTGATTTCCGCCAGCACTTGGTCCGCGAACTGCGGTTTGACCCGGGCGTCCAGCGCGACGAAGCGTTGCCAGAGCTTTTCCGCGCACAAGTAGAGGACGACAAATTCGGGACGGGCGTGATACAACTCCGAACCGGGATCAAGTATCTGCCGGTCCAACTGATCATAGTCCGCCTCGAAAATGTCGAAGTTGAGCTTCTCCTCGTAGCCGTAGCCCTTGATGGCCTTGGCGAGAAACTGCGTCGCGGAATCGCCCAACAGGGCCAGCCGCCGCACCGGGAGGCCGGCGAAGTCCTTGCTGAGATTGCGCTTCAGGTCTTTGAAAAGCATGGCTGTCTTTCACCGCGCGCTGGATCGGGCGTCACCCCGTGCCACGCCGGCCGGCAGGATGATTACGCGAAGTCGCTAAAACTGGAAATAGATAAACGGCGAGGCGTCGGTCGCTCCCAGTAACACGAGCAGCAGCGCCAAAATCGAATAGCCCGCGATGCGCGCCGGCAGCGATTTCTGCGGCAGTTCGAGGGCGAGGTTGCGGTCTTTGCGCACGAGCAGATGCACGACGGCCACGGCGACGATAGCCGCCAGAATGTAGGGAGAGTTCAAGCGCGTGCCGCTGTGCTGCCAGGCCAGCAGGGCACGCAGGTAATCAATCGCCGCTGAAAAGGTGGGCGCGCGGAAAAAGGCAAACGCCACCAGCACCACCCCCAGCGTCAGGAAGTGGGCGCTGGCGGTCCAGACGAACTTCACCGCCGCCTTCTTTTTGACCGGCTTCAGCGGATCCCACGCTGTCCATAGCTTGTGAATCACCAGCGCCAGGCCGTGAATGCCGCCGAAGATGACGTAGTTCCAACTCGGTCCGTGCCACAGCCCCACGAGCAACATCATCAACAGGATGTTGCCCGAGATGCGCAAGTTGGGGCTTGGATTCGCGCGCGTGGCCATTTCGAGCGGGAGAAAGACGTAATCCCGAAACCATTTCGACAGCGTGATATGCCAGCGCCGCCAGAAGTCCGTGATGGAAGTCGCGCTGAGCGGCATTTGAAAGTTTTCCGGCAGCTTGAAACCCAACACGCGCGCGAAGCCAATCGCCATCGCTGAGTAGCCGGCAAAGTCACAGTAGATTTGCACCGTGTAGCCCATCAATCCCAACAAGAGCGTGAGTGAATCGAACTGCTTGGGTGACGCGAACGTCTGCCCGACGTGGGCGGAAATCTGATCGGCAATGACGAGTTTCTGCACCGCGCCAACCAACACGTAGGACAAACCGATTTCGACGTCCTCGGCGCTGGCCCGCACGCGTTCCTTGAATTGCCCGAGCAATTCGCCGCTACGCGTAATGGGGCCGGAAAGCAGTTTGGGAAAGAAGCTGACGAACAGGGTATAGTCGCGCGCGCTGCGCGTCGGCTGGATGCGTTCGTAATAGACATCGAGCACGTAGCCCAGGCTGGCGAAGGTGTAGAAGGAAATCGCCGGCGGCAACACAAGGTTGTAGCGCAGCGGGCCCATCCGCCATCCGGCCCAGCCCAGCACGACGCCCAGGTTTTCCAGAAAGAAATTCCCGTACTTGAAAAAAGCCAGCAGTCCCAGGCTCGCCGTGAGGCTGGTCAGGAGCAGACGCCGTCGCCGCCCGGGGTCGGTGGTGCCGCCCAGTTTTCGGGCGATGGTAAAATCCAGCAGTGCCGTGAAACTGATAAGCAGCACGCAGGGCAGATTCCAACTGGCGTAAAATGCCAGGCTGGCGATCAGCAGAAACCATTTCTCGGCGGCAAAGCTGCGCAGCGACCAGCGCACCGCCACCACGACGACGAAGAACAAGGCGAAGTCAAACGAGGTGAAAATCATGCGGAGCGGGGGCTGGCCGCGGAGCGATGCGTTTTCAAAGGTGCGAACACGGGCTTTACATCGGCAAAGCTCTTACCGGTGTCCAGAAAAAACACCCTACGCGTGCGGGGCGCGGCGGACGCAGGTTCGCCCCCCGGAATTTTGTTTGCCCTTGAACCGGGCGCGATTAGCTTGGTCCGACCTGAACGACGCAACCAATTCCTGTTTACCTATGCAGACTGCAATGCTCCCACGCCCGGCCATCCGCCGGCTCGTGTTCCTGCTCCTGGCCGCGCCCCTGGCGCTGTCCGCCCAACAAGTCCCGGTCGTCGAGAAGACGCTCTCCAACGGCATGAGGCTGCTGATGGTGGCGCGGCACGATGATCCCGCCGTGGCAGGCGGCTGGGTGGCGCACGTCGGCAGCGCCAACGAGCGGCCCGGCATCACCGGCATCGCGCATCTCTTCGAGCACATGATGTTCAAGGGCACGCCCACCATCGGCACCACGAATTACCCGCGCGACCTTGAGATCATCGCTGAGCAGGAAAAACTCCGCGACCAGATGCGCGAGGAGGACGCCAAGTTGCGTGCGGCCATCCGCCGGGGCGACGCCGACGATTTGCTCAAGCCGGAAAACAAGACCGAGCGGTACAAGGAACTGAACAAGAAATTCAACGAGTTGATCGCCGAGCAGCGGCGGATCCTTGTGAAGAACGAGTTCGACAAGATTTACCGCTCGAACGGCGGCTCGGGCATGAACGCCTTCACCTCCGACGACATGACCGGCTACTTCATCAACGTCCCGGCGAACAAACTGGAGCTTTGGATGTGGATGGAATCTGAACGGCTGTATCGCCCGGTCTTCCGCGAGTTTTACGCCGAGCGCGACGTGGTCTTCGAGGAGCGCCGGATGCGGACCGAATCCACGCCGCTGGGCAAGTTCGAGGAAACGTTCAACTCGCTGTTCTGGGAATCGCATCCCTACGGCTGGCCCACGGTCGGCTGGCCCTCGGACATTCCCGTGATCTCGAAAGCGCAGGCCGATGAGTTCTACGCGACCTACTATGCGCCCCAGAACATTACGGCGATTCTCGTCGGCGATTTCGATCCCGAAGCGACCGCCGCGCGGATGGAAAAATACTTCGGCCGCATTCCGCGCGGCCAAAAGGAAGCGCCCGACGTCGTCACGCTCGAGGTCAAGCAGCCTGCCGAGAAGCGCATGAACGCCGAGGCCGAAACGAATCCCCAGGTGGACATCCTCTGGCATACGGTGCCGTTCGGCCACAAGGATTCCTATCCGCTGGCGATCCTCGGCCAGATTCTTTCCACCCGCACGGGCCGGCTCTACAAGGGCCTCGTGCTCGGCAAACAACTCGCCACCGAAACCTGGGCCTGGCAAGGCTCGCAAAAATGGGCCGGCATGTTTAACGCGGGCGGCGAAGCCAAGGACGGCGCGAAACTGGACGACCTCGAAGCGGCGATCTACGCCGAGATTGAAAAAATGAAAACCGACGACGTGCCCGCCGAGGAATTGCAGAAGGTGAAAAACAACTTCGCCGCCGGGGAATACCGCAAGCTCTCCTCGAACATGGCGATCCTCATGCAACTGATCCACACCGATGGCCTCGGCAACTGGCGCGAGATCAACGAAGCCGCGGCGAGGTATCAGGCGGTGACAGCTGCCGACGTAAAGCGCGTGGCCAAGGAGTATTTCACGAAGGAAAACCGGGCCGTGGCTGTTTACACCCGCAAACCGGCCGCGAAGAACGAGAAATCCTGAGCCGGTCGCCCATTCACTTGATCCGTTTCATCCCATGAAATCCAAAACGACGCTTCCTGTTTTTTTCCTCGCCGCCGGTCTAGTCGCCAGCGCTCCCAGTTGTGCCAAGAAATCCTGCACGTCCGGCTGCATGGTCCCGCTTGCGGCGGCGCCGGTTGGCATAGCCGCCGCGCCGGCGGCCAATGTTCCCGAGCGGCCGGAAAAGCTCACTTTTCCCGATTTGAAATACGAGCCGCCGGCACCGGAGCAATTCCGCGCGCAACTCAAGTCCGGCCCGGTGGCCTATGTCGTTCCCGATCGCGAGCTGCCGCTGGTGAATATTTCCATTCTGGTGCATACCGGCGATTACCTTGATCCCGAGGGCAAGGAAGGCTTGGCGAACTTGACGGGCTATTTGCTGGCCCGGGGCGGCACGAAGTCGAAGACGGCGGAGGAGTTGGAGGAGCGGCTGGCTTTTCTCGCCGCGCAGTTGAACTCGAGCATTTCCGACGACCAGGGCGGCGTGAGCCTGAACCTGCTCTCCAAGGACCTCGACGAAGGCCTCGCCATTTTGCGCGAGGTGCTCACCGCGCCGCGGTTCCAGGACGACAAGCTGACCTTGCGCAAACAGCAGATGGTCCAGTTCATGAAACAGCGCAACGACGATTCCTCGGCCATTGAGGATCGCGAGGCAAACATCCTGGCCTACGGCGAGAACTTCTCCAACAACCGCTTCTCCACCCAGGCCTCGGTGGAATCGTTGACCCGCGCGGATCTTGAGGCGTTTCACCAAAAATGGTTCGCGCCGCAGAATTTTGTCGTCGCTGTGAACGGTGACTTCGACCGCGCCGACATGATCGCCCGGCTCGAGAAGCTGTTTGCCGACTGGCCGGGCAAGGGCGAAACCCCGCCGCCCGTGCCCAGCAACACCACCTTCGCCGCCGCCGGCGTTTATCTCGTGGACAAGGATGTGAACCAGGGCCGCGTCTCAATGATGCTGCCCGGCATCAAGCGGGACAACCCGGATTACTTTTCCGTCATCGTGATGAACGACATCCTCGGGGGCGGCGGCTTCACCTCGCGCATTGTGAACCGCGTGCGTTCCGATGAAGGCCTGGCGTATTCGGCGTTTTCGAGTTTTCCGGGCGGCGTGTATTATCCGCTGACCTTCACGGCCGGTTTCCAATCGAAGTCGCGCACCGTGGCCTATGCGGCCTCCATCGTGGTCGAAGAGATCAAACGGATGATGAACGAACCGGTGGACGCGCGGGAACTCGACGCCACCAAGCGCGGCTACATTGACCGCTTTCCCCGCTCGTTCGCCACGCGCGGGCAGATTGCCGGCACCTTCGCGCAGGACGAGTACACCGGGCGGTACGCCCAGGATCCCCAGTTCTGGAAAAACTTCCGCGCGCGCATCGCCGCCGTCACGCGCGAAGATGTGCAGCGCGTCGCAAAAAAATACCTGTCGCCGGAGCAGCTGGTCATCGTCGCCGTAGGCCAGAAGGAGGAAATCCTGAAGGGCCACCCGGATCATCCCGTGAAGCTCGCCGAGCTGGCGGGCGGCAAATTCACCGAGCTGCCGCTGCGGGACCCGTTGACGATGAAGCCGCTGGCGCCCGCTGCCAAGTAAACGAGCGATCGGGAGCTTTCTTGGGGCGGGATCGTCAGCGGGCCGCTGAGTCGCTCGACTTTGTAGCGCCGACAGTTCCCGGCGAGTTCATACGCTTGACCACCACCTCGTAGTTCGTCGCCAGCTCGTTGAACTTCTGGACGGAAGCGTTGAGTTGTTCGGCCAGGGTGCGGGTCCGGTCATTCAACGTGCGGATGTTGTCGTTGGCTTCGGCGATCAACTTGTCACGGGCGGCCACGGCGGTTGACCAGTTCGTCACGCTGGCCTGAAGCTGATCGCGCACACCGGTCAGCCGTTGATTCTTGCGTTCGAGTTCCTGCAATCGTCTGGCGACGTCGCTGTTCTCGCGGGTCGCCCGGGTGTGCTGTTCCTTGAACATGGCCAGGTCGTCGGTGACGCTGCGGAGGTTCTTTTCTTGTGCGGTCAGTTTCGATTGAAGTTCGATCCGCGCCTTCTCGCGGCGGTTCAATTCCAGGTTCAACGCGCGATCACGTTGCCATTGAAGCACACAAATCAACGCCAGCACGGTCACGCCGATCAGATTTACGAGTTGCAGCCGGCGGTTCATGGCTGGATGGAGGCGGCACGAATCTCGAAAGCCACGCGCTGAATTCCGGTCGCGCGCACCTTATCGAGCACCTTGATGATGTCCGCGTGGCGCGTGTCGGCGTCGCCGCTGATGAAGACGCGGACGTTGTCGTTGGTGCGTTGCCAGTTGGTGAGCCGCTGCGCAAGTTCGTTCGGTCCGACGGGTTGTTTGTCGAAATAAACCATCCCGGCCTTGTCCACGGAGAGGCTGACGAAGTCCTTTTTGGTTTCGAGGGTGGCCGTCGTGGCGGTGGGGAGGTTCACCTTCACGCTCTTCAAGTTCACCATGCTCAGGCTCACCAGCATGAACGCCGCAAGCAGGAAGAACATGATGTCAATCAACGGGATGATCTCGATGCGTGCGCCTTCCTCGGCCGGCAGTCGGGAGGTGAGCTTGACGGGCATGGGGCGTGTAACGTGAACTCAGGCCAAGGGCGAGCGCGGAGCACCGCTTTCCGTTGCGCGCATCCGGGCGAATTCTTCGAGGTCGTGGCCGTGATGCTTGGCTGATTGCACGAGCAACTCGACGTGATTGATCGTGCGCTCGAGCCGCGAGCGGAAGTGCGCCAGCCGGCGGTTGAGATAGTTATATGGCAGCAGGCAAAGAATCGCGATGCTCAGGCCACAAGCCGTCGCAATCAACGCTTCCGCAATGCCGCCACTGACCCGGGTCGGGGCCAGTTCCTCGCCGCCCACGAAATTGAACGAGTGCATGATGCCCGTCACCGTGCCGAGCAAACCCAGCAACGGCGCGAGGGTGATGAATGTGCTGAGAATCCAAAGCCGCTTTTCCGCCTGCTCGATTTCATCCGTGGCGCGCAGCTGCATGGCCCCAAGCAGCGACGTGTGCGCGTGCAGCAACCCTTCGTGCACCGTGGCAAGGAAAGGATCGTTGGCTTGCCGGGTAAGTTTGACCGCGTGCTCGAAACGGCCCTGGCTCACCGCCTCGAACGTTTCGTTCAACGCTTCGCCCCGCGCCCGCCGGCCCAGGGACAGCCACCACAGCGCGCGTTCGGTCACCACGACCAGGGCGGCGAGCAGGCAGAACAGGATCGGCCACATGATCGGGCCGCCGCGCAGGAAAAAATCAAAAACGACGTTGGCAAAAAGCGGACTCATAATTCATTTCGGCAGCATGAAGCGGATGGCGACTTCGAAAGCGCGTGGCTGACCGCCGGTGAAGCGCCAGCGATTGCGGATCGTGCGCAACGCGGCATCATTCAACAGTGGCCACGGGGACGGGGCGACGGCTTCCGCAGCCGTCACCCGCCCGTTTTCCGCAACAACAAAGCGAACGCTCACCACGCCTTCCTGCCCAGCATCTTGAGCGACGATTGGATATTCTGGCGCGGGTTGTTTGCCCGCGCCCTGACCGAAAGTGAGCCGCTGCACCGCCAACGGGGCGGTCGTGGCGTGGCTCGGTGACTCGGCGCGAGTGTAGCTCGCTTGCGCCGCTTCCACCACCCGCACCGGACCATTGACCGGCAATGCGAACGCGATGGCCGGCGAAGGCATCGCCACGGCGACAGCTTGGGGTAGTTGCGGTTCGGCGATGGCTTCAGCGGGCGGCGGAGTTGCCAGTGTGCTGGCGGACGGTGGGTCGAGGTCGGGCAGCGGGTCGTTGCTCAATTCGACGTTGAGCATTTCGACCTGGAGCGGTTCGGGCTGCGCCTTGGCCAGATGCGGGCGCGCGTAAGGCATGATGAAACCCATCGCCGCGACCACGGAAAAGCCAACCCAGAGAACCAGCGTGAGCACGGGAACGAATCTGGATGTTTCACCGACCGGGCGGGAAAAGCCGCCTGGCGAGGGCGAGGTTGAAGGCGCGAGGACACGTGTGCTTGCGGTTGTTGCCGCCACTGTAGTATCGCAAATTGCTTCGCCGGTTTTCGTCACGGCCAAGACGCTACGGGAAAGCGGATTTGGCCGCTGTCGGCCGCTTGCTATTCTTTGGCGGCGGTTTGCACTACTGAAATTGTTGCTTTTCCGGCTGTTTCTTGGCTTCACCGCGGAAAGAACCTACGCCAAGCCAGCGCGAACCCAGTCCAAACCAGCAGGGCCGAGGCGGCTGAAGTCGCCCCCGCGATCCCTTGACCGGCCGGACCCAAGGCCTCGCCGGTGTGCAGGAAACGCGTCCAGGAACGGACCCGCCGCCCAAGGTTTGCGTCGCGAAAGCCATCCTTGCGCAGCACCGCGCCAGTGAACGGATCGAGCGTGAGTTGTGTGTTGGCAAACAATGGCCATTGCCCTTTCTGAATGACTGTGAGCGTGACTGCCTGTGAAGTATTGCGACCTTCGCCACTAAGTTCGCCCCGCTCACGGCGCTCGTTGCGACCGCGTTCGCCTTCCTGCCCATCCGTGGACCGTGCCTCGCGCGGAGGTTCATTCGTCGCGCCTGTTGCTGAGCGCGAACTGTCATCGGCGCCCCGCGGACCGCGCCCACCCGGGCCGCTTGAGCGTTGACTGATTTGTTTCCAGTTGGGGAATTCCCTTTGCGCGACGGCGAAAAGTTCTGCCATGCCGAGTGGCTTTGCGCCCTCGGGCGGCTTGGGAATTTCGACGGCCGGTCCACCTTGTGTCGGTGCCGGGCTCCCGGTGATTTTGTAAATCAAGTTGCCCGCCCACTGATACGAAATCGGCAACGCGGTGGCCGTGAGCGCGATCAACACGGGCGCGGTCCACAGCCCGACGGCGTTGTGCCAGTTCCAATCGCGCGCTTTGCCGCGCAGTTGGAAATTCATCAAGCCAACCGAACGCAGCGTGTTCTTCGTCCATTGGCGGGGCCACCATAGGTAAAGCCCGCTCACGGCGAGCAACAGGAACGCGGCATTGCTCGCACCGGTAAGGGCTTTGCCGAGCGCACGACGTTCTTCGCCGGCGCCAAGAAAGCGATGCCACGCCAGCATCGTCTGCATGAACGCGCGCAGGCCGCCGCCGGAACGCTCCCGCATTTCGCCGCTGTAAGGATTGACGTAGAGTGAATTCGTGCGGCCGTAACTCACCAGCAGCGCCGCATTGGGATCCACTTCGAGCGTGATGCCGGAAAGGCGTTCGCCGGGATTCCTTTCGCGAACGCGTGCGAGCAATTCATCAAGCGGGAGCGGCTTGGGATCGGCAGTCGGCGGGGAGACGCGGCGCACGTCGCGCTCAGCCCAGACAATGATTTCCTTTTCAAACGCCAGCGCGGCGCCGGTCACGGACATGATCAGGATGACCGCGCCCGCCCCGAGTCCGGCGATGAGGTGAAGCCAGAAGAGCAGTTTGCGAAGGGACATGCTTAAAAGCGGTAGCCGAAGCGCAGCGTCAGCGTGCGGGGCGCGGCGATTTGAAGGTTCGCGCCCGTCGTGCCGTCCACGAAGATTTTCTCATCGAAGACATTGGCGATATTCAGCGCCACGTCGGCATGTTGGTTCAGTTTGTAGGAAAAGCCCAAGTCCACGCGGTAGAAGTCCGGCAGGATAAGCGGATCGGGTGAGGCGGCGGTGCGCGCGGCGTTGCCAGCGAGGCGTTCGTCCTGCCAGACCACGCCGAGGTTGACGGCCAATTTTTTCAAAGGCCCGCGAGTGATTTCGTAGCGAGTGAAGAGACTCCAGGAAAACTCCGGCGTCTTCGCCACCGGCTCCGGGAACACACCGGATTGGTAGCTGGCGTCAATCCACGCGAACGTGCCGATCAAACTCCAGTTTTTCTGGAGGTGAAGTTCACCGCTCAATTCCACGCCGTCGGCGCGCTGGCCGCCTTGTTGAAGGTAATACGGCTGCCCATTCGTGTTGACCGGTCCCAGGGATGTATCTTGGGCGATCACGTTGTCGCGTTCCGTGCGGAAGAGCGCGGCGGCGATGCTGGCGCGGTTCGATGGCAGGTCATATTTCATGCCGATCTCGTAGTTCACGCCGGTCTGCGGATCGAACGTTCCCGGTTGGCCGGCGAAATTCTCCAGCGTCGGGTCGGCTGGCTGATAGCTGGTTGAATAACTGGCGTAGAGGGAAAGCTGTTTGGTTGGATTGTAAACCAACGCGGCGTTCGGCGTGAGGTCGCCTTCGCGCGTCGGCGCATCGTTGAAATGCTGCTGGCCGTAACCAAGGCCGATCGTCAGGACAAACATTTCATCGAGGAACGCGGCCTGGTTCTGAAAATAAGTGTTCCAATAGAAATCGTCATCCAGGGTCGTCGCTCCCCAACCGGCGGAGACATCCGTCACCGGCGCAGCGGCGCCCGTGTAAATGTTGATCGGCGATTGCGGCGTGCCGAGCGGCCCGGTGGCGGTGCGTGATTCTGAGCGATAGAAACGACCATTCAGACCGACTTGCACAAGGTCCTTCCACCAGTCCATTGGCTGGAACTCGTAGATGCCGTTCAAGTCGAAGTTGTGGCTGGCGCGGTCGGCCTCGCTCTTGGCCTGGATGCGGGAGACGGTGTTCGAGTTGACCAGCTGGTTGCGTTGCGCGGCGGTGTTCACCTGCGGCGTCCATTGGCTGATATCCGTTTCGTAATTGATGAGGCGATACCCGGCGTTGAACGTCACCGCGTCGCTGGGTTGCGAGCGAAAATCGAATCCCGCGACGAGCATCGTGTCGCTCCGACCGCCCTCGTAGAGATTCACGCTGAGCGGCGACAGGTCGGCGGTGTTGATTGGACCGAAGCTGCCATCGTTCACGTTGAGCGAAGTTGAAGGCGAAATCACCATCGCCGCGCCGGCGGGCCGGAGGTTGTCGGAGAATTGCACCAGCGGCGTGAATGTGTGGCGCCCATCGGGGTCGAGTTTGAAGGTGAGCGCAGCGTTGAGGTAGCGGGTTTTGTTCACCGCGTCGTCCGTGTATTGGTCCGAGTTGTCGCCGGCGAGAATGCCGCGATAGAGCACACGGCCGTCCTTCGTGAGCGAACCGGTGGAGTCGAGTTCCATCCCAAAAGTGGCGCGGTTGCCAAAGTTCACGCCGTTCCCGGCAAAGGTGGCCGTGGTGAGATCGAGGCGCGTGGACGCGAGCTCGGACGGCTTCTTCGTGATGATGTTAATCAGCCCGCCCGGCAGTGCGGTCGCACCGTAGAGCAGGCCCACCGGACCGCGCTGGACGACAATTCTTTCAACGCCGTAGAGCATTTGCGGCGATTGCCCACCGCCGACATAGAAGCCGGTGAAGCCATCAATGCGCGTTTCATCCGGCGACATCCGAAAACCGCGGGCAATGAAATGATATCCGCCGCTGGCGGTGCTGTTCGGAAAAATGCTGGGCGTGTAATAAAACGTGTCCACCGGCGTGCGGAAATTCTGTTCGCGAATCCGCTCGGCTTCGATCACCGAGACGCTGCGCGGAGTTTCGTGCAACGTAATGGGCAGCTTCAGCGTGGTGGAATCCACGACGTTGCCTGCGGCGGGCCGGCCGGCGCCTTGCACTACGATGTCGGGCAATGTCGTAGTGGCGTTGGTAGCGATCGTATTGGTGGGCTGGGCCGTTACCAGCAACGGCAGTTGGGCGAAGGATAACACGCCCGCCAGGGCAACTCGTTCGATTACATTCATCGCGGCCGAGACTAATCACGCGGGCCGCGGTGCTGCTGACGGCAGCTTGCGAAAGATTGTCGGCCACTTGCGCTACCCGGGGCGCGCGATTCAAAAGCGAAGGTCCAGGCCCACAATGAAGTTCCTTCCCGGTTCGTTTATGCCCGAGCCGTGGATGCGGTAGTCGCGGTCGGTCAGGTTTTCGAGGGCGACGGTGAGCGAGGCGTTCGCGCAAGGCCGCCAGCCGGCGCGGAGGTGATAAACGTCGTAGCCCGGCGTGCCGCCGGGCGGAATCCGCTGCGTGTCCAGTCGGTCGTTGGAGGCGAGTTGATCCTGCTGCGCCGCAAACGTGGCGGCGAACTCCGCCCACCACTGGCCGGCTGCATGTTCCCAGCGCAAGCCGGTGTTGAAAGTTGTCGGCATCAAGCGGCTCACGGGTTCGGTTACCTTTGGCCCGCCGACAACCAGCGGCGTTTCCAAGCGGCCGGCCATCCAGGTGAAATTACCCCACCAAGTCCAGTCGCGGTGCAGCTTGACGTCGCCGCTCAACTCAACGCCGTGGATGTAGCCTTTACCGGAGTTTTCCTTGGCAACGATCGGGATATTGCCGACGGGATTGGTCTGGCCGTTGGGCACGCGCACGATCAGGTCGTCAATCAACGTGTGGAAATACGTCGCGCCGAACTGAAACCGTTCGTAACGAAACTTCGCGCCGCCTTCGAGGGCCAGAAAGGACTCCGGCTGCACACCGGGCGTGGGGATTTCCTCGCCCCAATCCGCATCCCAGCGGGTGAGGTCGGAAAGATTCGGCGCGCGGAAGCCCTGCGAGGCACCGACGTAGAGCGCGGCGTGTTCCTCGGCATCCAGATGGTAAAGCAACCGTCCGCTACCCACCGCGTTGTCCCAGGAATCGGCCAGGGAAAACGTCGCGCCGCTGGAAGGATTGCGGATGCGGCGGGCATCCACTTGTGCGAACTCGTAGCGACCGCCGAGCACGAGTTTGAGCCGTTCGCCGGCGAGTGGGACCTGGTCCTCCACAAACGCGCCCACGGCGTCGTAGGTGGCGTCGTCCGCCACCGGTCCTTGCACCCGGATGGTCGTGAGACCGCCGGCCGCATCGTAGCCGCGATAAGAACTGTCCACCCAGTCGCGATAGTATTCGGCGCCGTAAATCCACCGGCCCACCGACGAGGGGCTTTCCAGTTGCAGGCCGAGTCCGAGCGTGCGGACATCCACGGTCTGCACCTGGCGGGTGCCATTGCCGCGCACGCGGTCTTCCAGTTCATTCTGGAAATGATACGAGAGGCTGAAGTGCATCTCCTCGACGAAGCCCGGCCGGTTCTCGGCGTGGAGTTGGAGATAATCCAGGGCGCGCCCTTGATCGAACACGCGGCGCTGGTCCGTGCCCACCGTGGTTCCCGCCCACGACTTTCCGTAAATCGTGGAGTGCGTTCGCCAAGCGTCGTCCAGACTCACTCGTTGGTGCCCGTAAACCAGCCGCAGGTCGGGCGACAGGAAGTAATCCATCTTAACGTCCCAATCGAGCTCGTCATAGCCCGTCGCCGGTTGCCGGCCAACATCAGCGCCGCCTTGAAGGTTGCCAAAGTCCTTCAACGACACGCCGGCGTAGAAACCAAACTCGCGCTCCCACTGCCCGCTGACTTCCGCGCGGGCAATTTGCGACTGCTCCGCCGACGAATAACGATAGCACACGCGGCGGTCCCAATCGAATCCGTCGTTGTATTCCGTTCGCCCCTGACTGAGCGCGTTGACGGTGCCGCCAACCGCATCGCTACCGTACAGCACCGAGCCCGGACCGCGCACGACTTCCAGCCGTTCCAGACTTAGGGCATCCACTGTGCCCCAGTATTGATTCGGCCCGTCACGAAAGGTGGAGTTGTTCAGCCGGATGCCGTCCACGAGCATCAAGGTGCGAAAACCGGTGAAGCCACGCAGATAGGGCGAGCCCTGGCCGTGCGCGGATTTTTGCAACATGACGGACGGCACCGCCCGTAGCGCCTCGATGGTGGTGCGGGGTTGCTGGCGCTCCAGCTTCGTGGGGTCCACCAGATCGGTGGCGTACGGCAGCGCGTGCGGGTCTTCCTCCGCGCGAGTGGCGGTGACCAGTACGGTTGGCAAACGCACCAGGTCCACGTTGCTGGGCGGGTTGGTTTGAGCGGCGGCGGAAGCCATCAGCGCCAAACCAATGCTGAAGGGGGGAAGGCTGGACAGGCGAATACGATTCATGGGCGCAGACAATAGAATTCGCGAACGGGTGCGGGCAAGCCGTACCGTTCCGGCCGCATCAGAAAATCACCCGGCGGGAGCGGAGGCTGGAAGTTGCCAAATCTTCACTTGCCAAGCCGTCATTCCCGGCGAAAATCGCCGGCCATGATTCGCGCAGTTCATTTGCTTCTCACTTCCTTTGCCATCGCCGCCAGCCTTCTGGCGGCTTCCGCCGCGCCGCGCGTGGAGCATGTTTTCATCATCAGTATTGACGGCGGCGCCCCCGGCGTCATGCAGCGCAGCCCGATGCCCGTGCTCAAGAAACTGGCCCGGGAGGGCGCGGTCACGTGGGATGCGCAGACGATCAAGCCCTGTATCACGTTGCCGGCCCACACTTCCATGTTGACCGGCGTGAAGGCGGAGCGTCATCGGATCACTTGGAACAATTGGTCGCCCACGAACGGGCTGGTGCCCGTGCCAACGATTTTCGCGGCGGCAAAGGCAGCCGGTTTGACCACGGGCATGATTGTCGGCAAGGAGAAGTTCCGTCACCTGCTCCTCCCCGAAACGGTGGACTACTTCGACTATGACCAGGCGCGTTCGATGGTGGTCCTTAAGAGCGCCAGTGGTCAGGGCGAAAAGAAGAAGGAAGGCAACGTCCTTGCGAAAATCGTGGCGACGAACGCCGCGCAGTTCATCGCGGCGCAGAAACCGAGCCTGTGTTTCATCCACTTCACCGATCCGGACACTTTCGGCCACGAATTCGGCTGGGGTTCGCCGGAGCAGATCAAGGCCTTTGCGGACGTGGACGCCGGACTGGACATCATCGTGAAGGCAATCCGCCGGGCGGGCCTCGCGCGCCGCAGCGTGATCATCGTCAGCGCGGACCACGGCGGACACGACAAGGGCCACAGCAAGGCCGAGCCGGTGGACATGCAAATCCCGTGGATTGCCTGGGGGCAGGGGGTGAAGAAGCGGAGCCAGATCACCACAGCGGTGAATACCTGCGATACCGCCGCCACGGCGTTGTGGCTGTTGGAGGTGAAATCCCTGATCGCGATGGAGGGTGTGCCGGTGACGAGCGCGTTCAAGTAATCGAATCGCGGACCGCCGAGTCCGCGAGTTCCGGTCTTGCGGGTTCGTGGGGACAAGGCTGTCCGCGCGCCTACGACTTCTGCGTCGGCGTCTTGAGTGGGTACAAACCCGGACAACAGCCAAACGTCTCGTGAAACGCCGCGCTGAAATGGCTGAGGCTGCTATAGCCCACCTCGAGCGCCGCTTCGGTGACATTGTGTTCGCCCGACTTCAGCAGTTCCGCCGCGCGTTCCATTCGCAACTGCCGCAGATATTGCGTGATGGTTTGGCCCGTCTGCGCCGAAAAAATCCGGCTGAGGTAGAAATGGCTGCACCCGATCTTCTTCCCGAGTGCTTCCAGCGAGGGCGGCTCGGCGAGATTCTGTTTCAACAGGAAGATCACTTGCTCGACGCGCTCCTGCGCGAGCCGTTGCTGTCGGGTGCAGAACAATTCCTCTGCCGGCTGCATCAGAAAGGTCACCGCCAGTTCGAGCGCCTTGCATTGATACCAGATCGGTTGCGCCGCGGCGTAAACCGGCGGTTGCCGCAACGTGGCGATGAGTTGCAATTGCGGGGCCGTGAGACGGACGGTCGCGCCGGTCACGTGCTCGCACGGGCAACCTTCCAGCGCCGCGCGCACGACGGGATGCAGCATCGCCTTCGTTTCGGCGAGATGCTTCGCCAGAAACGGGCAGGAAAATTCCACCGTGAGAAACTGATGCCGCTCCCCCGCGGCGCGTTTGGCCGTCAACGGTTCCTGATGCCGGCAATAAAATCCGGCCGTGTTCGGTGCAAATTCGGCGCGGGCGCGCTTGCCTTCTACAAAGCCGCGGCCACCCAGGTTCAGGCACAGCTCGACACACTCGGGGTGAAAACTCGGCGCCCAGTCAAACTCGCCGTGCGCCAGAAAGTCATGCCATTCGATGCTATAGCCCGTGCCCCGAAAACTGCCGAAGACCCTTTGCCAGCCCGCGCCCACATTCCGCCAGGCACCCGCTTCGGAAAACACCGCACCGCCGCGCCCGCGGGCACGCGGCGGCTTCTCCAAAATCGCGGCTGGCGAAGTGGCGCTCATCGAAGCAATGCAATGGATTCGAGAATGCCGGGATTCTCCGCCAAGAATCCGGCGCTGACAAGTTGTGAAATTTCCCGTGAAAATTCCCGGAGCTATTTGGGCAACTCGCTGCCGCAATCCAGCATCTCACTGCCAAAATACGGATTGCGCAACGGGCCTTCCAGTTGCAGCCAGAAGCCCGGCTGTGGCGCCATCGGACAGCGGTAGAGTTTCAGCGACTCCAACGCATCGCTCTGCTGCCGCGCGGTGCGGGCGAATTCCGAGACCGCCACGCTGAACGGCAGAAATTCCTTGCGCGCCTCGGCCAGATCGCCGGCGGAAACGAGCTTTCCGTTGCGGGAAATTTTCTCCAGCAAGGCCAGCCATGGATGGCCGGGCGGAAGCGATTGCGTCAGCTTCTCCAACGCAGGCGCCACTTCTGCCGCCGCGCGGTTGAAGGCCGCCAGATTGTCGGCCGCCAGACTCTCGCTCACCGCCGCCGCCGCGGCGACGAAGCGTTGTGCTGCTGCCACCTGCGCGGTGGTCAAGTCCAGCTTCGGTTGAGCCACTGGCGCATTGGTCTGCTGCGTCACAGGTGTCGCCTCTGCGGCCTGCTCAAGCTTTGAGTTGCGGGTCATCAGAAACACGCCGCCCAACAAAAGCACCACCACCAGCAACCATAGCCACCACTTTGCACTTTGCCGTGCCACTGGAGCGCCGGTCTCCGACCCCACGGGTTGCTCCATGGTCGTGGCCAGTGCGGGACGCTCTACTGTTCCCGAAGCATCGTGATGTCCGGCGCGTTCCATCTCGACAAATTCGTGGCTCAATTCACTCCAACTCTTGTGCGGTGGACACGGACCTTTCACCCATTGCACCTGTCGCCCCCGCCAGAGCGAATAAATCGCCGGGACAATTTCCAGTGTGAGAATCGTGGAGGTGATCAAGCCGCCAATCATCGGTGCGGCGATGCGTTGGATGGCTTCGGCGCCTGCGCCATGCGCCCACAGCGCCGGCACCAGGCCGAACGTGATCATACAAACGGTCATCAACTTGGGCCGCACGCGCTGCACCGCGCCATAGGTAATCGCCTCAAACAAATCGTGCTGCGTCTTCATGCGACCGGCGTGTTGATAGGCATGAAACGCTTCATCGAGATAGATGATCATCACCGTGCCCGTTTGCGCGGCGAGTCCGGCGAGTGCGATAATGCCGACCCACACGGCGATGCTGAGGTTGTAATTCATTATCCAGAGAAACCAGATGCTGCCGGTCATCGCGAACGGAATGGAAAGGAGGATGATGAGGGTTTCCGGAACGCTCTTGAAGTTCATGAACAGCAGCACAAAGATCAGCGCCAGTGTCAGCGGCACGACGACCTTCAGCCGCTCCTTTACGCGCAGCATGTACTCGTACTGGCCGGTCCATTCAAGGCGGTAGCCAGTTGGCAACATGCCCGCGTTCTCAATCTTCTCCGACACCACTCGCTTCGCATCCTTCACATAACTGCCGATGTCGCGGCCCGTCACATCCACATAGACCCAACCCGTGAGAGCGCCGTCTTCGTTCTTGATCAGCGGCGGACCGGTGGTGATGTGGATGTCCGCAAGCTGGCCGAGCGGTATTTGCGCCATCGTCGTTTGGCCTTTCGGCGATTGGCCGTCCATTCCCGCCGGCGAGGGCGCCGTCGCTCCCAGATTCACGGGCACGAGCACGCGCTTGAGCTTTTCCGGATCGTCACGCAGTTCGCGCGAATAGCGGACGTTGATGGTGAACCGCTCGCGGCCTTCGATGGTTTTCGCCACGGGCATTCCGCCGATGGCGGTTTCGACCAGCATCAACACTTCTTCAACGTTCAAACCGTAGCGAGCGATCTCGCGGCGGTTCGGAATGATGTCGAGGTAATAGCCGCCGGTGGTGCGTTCGGAATAAACACTCCGCGTGCCGGGCACATCGCGCAGCACGGACTCCAGATGCTCGCCCAGCTTGCTGATCTCGCCGAGGTCCGTGCCAAAAACCTTGATGCCCACGGGCGTGCGGATGCCGGTCGAAAGCATGTCAATGCGCGCCTTGATCGGCATCGTCCACGCGTTGACTTGCCCTGGGATTTGCAGCGCGGCGTCCATTTCGCTCACGAGTTCGTCCCACGAAATGGGCCGCACGTCCGGCCAAATTTTGCGGAGCGGTTTCTGCAAGGATTCTGGTGTCCAATTGGAATACCAACGTGATTGCGGAATTTTCCGCCACTCGCTCTGCGGTTTGAGTTGAATCACCGTCTCGAACATTTCCATCGGCGCCGGATCGGTGGCGGTTTCGCTGCGACCCGCCTTGCCGTGAACCGTGAGAACTTCGGGAAACTGCTTGATAATGCGATCCTGAATCTGCATCAGCCGCGTGGCTTCAGTGATGGACATCGTCGGCAGCGATGTGGGCATGTAGAGCATCGTGCCCTCGTTGAGCGGTGGCATGAATTCCGAACCGAGCTTGAGATAAACGGGAATCGCCGAGGCCACCGAGACCACGGCAATGGCGATGGAGAGAATCCGCCGCCGCATCAGCGCGCTGACCCACGGATAATAAAGCCGATGGAGGATGCGACTGATCGGATGCTTGTGTTCGGGAATTACTTTTGCGCCCGTCATTAACACGATGAGCGCCGGGCCAATGGTCACGGAGAGAAACGCCGCCCACGCCATCGTGAACGTCTTGGTGAACGCGAGGGGCTTGAATAGCCGGCCTTCCTGCGCTTCCAGCGTGAACACCGGCATGAAGCTCACCGTGATGACGAGCAGTGCGAAGAACAGCGGCTTGCCGAGTTGCTTGCACGCGCTGATGATGATTTCCTGCCGCTGCACACGAGAGAGTCCGGGCGGCGCGTGTTCAAGCCGCTTATGAACGTTCTCGACCATCACCACCGCTTCGTCGCACAGCACACCAATGCTGATGGCGATGCCGGCGAGGGACATGACGTTCGCCGACAACCCCATGAAATAAATCGGGATGAACGCCAGTGCGACGGCGATGGGCAGCGTGACGATCGCCCGCGCCGCGCCGCCGAAGTCGAGCAGGAAGATGACGACCACGAGGCAGACGATGATGGATTCCTCGATGATTGTTCGCGTCAACGTGTGGATGGAGTCGCGAATCAAACCCGAGCGGTCATAGGTCGGAACAATTTCCACGCCGTCCGGCAAGGAAGGTTTGGTCTCAGCGAGTTTGGCCTTGATGCGGTCAATGACTTGCAAGACGTTTTGGCCATAGCGCACGACCACGATGCCGCCAACAGTTTCGCCTTCCCCGTTGAGATCGCCCGCGCCGCGCCGCATTTCCGGACCGACGGTGACGTTACGCGCCACGTCCTTGAGCAGAACCGTAGTTCCTTTCGCGTCCGCGCCGACGACAACGAGCCGCAAATCATCAAGCGATTGAATGTAGCCTTTGCCGCGCACGAGATAAGTCGTGCCGTTGCGCTCGAGTTCGCGTCCACCGACGTCATTGTTCGCACTGCGAATCGCGGAAACGATGCGGGTGAGCGGGATGTTGTAGGCGAGAAGTTGGTCGGGATCCAACTCGACCTGATACTGCTTCTCGAAGCCGCCGAACGTGGCGACTTCGGCTACGCCCTCGATGCTCTGCAGCCAGTAACGCAAATGCCAGTCCTGGAAAGAGCGGAGTTGGGCGAGATCGTTTTTGCCGCTTTTGTCCAACAGCGCATATTGAAATCCCCAGCCGACACCGGAAGCATCCGGGCCAAGCGTCGGCGTGACGCCCTGCGGGAGCGAACCGCTGAGCCCCTGTAAATACTCAAGCACGCGCGAGCGCGCCCAATAGACATCCGTGCCGTCCTCGAAGATCGCATAGACAAACGAATACCCGAAAAACGAGTAACCGCGTGCGACCCGCACCTTCGGCGCGCTGACGAGTTTGGTGACGATGGGATAAGTGATCTGGTCTTCGACGAGATTCGGGCTGCGCCCTTCCCATTGCGTGAAGACGATGACTTGCACGTCGGAGAGGTCGGGGATGGCGTCGAGCGGCGTTCGCTTCAGGCAGTAGATGCCACCGGCGAACAGCGCGCCAACGAGCATGAACACCATGAACTTGTTCCGCGCGCTCCATTCGATGAGGCGCTCGATGAGGCTTTCCTTGTGAGAGGTAGGGTTCACTCAAATCCTCAATGCTTGTGTTCACTGCTCGCGCCCATGCCGGCAACGACCGCGCGCAATTGACTTTCCGAATCCACGAGGAACAGCGCGCGCGTGACGACTTTTTCACCCGGCTTCAAGCCACCGAGGACTTGCCAGTAATCATCCGTCTTCGCGCCGACTTTGACTTCGCGCGGTTCGAGGTGACCGTCATCGCGATCCACAAAGGCCACGTTGCGCGTGCCGGTATCGAGCACGGCGCTGGCGGGGACGGACAGCACATCGCCAAGGTTTTGCTCGATCTCAACGGTGGTCCACATGTCGGGTCGCAAGGCGTGGCCGGGGTTATCCACTTCGAGGCGCACCTCGCCGCGGCGCGTTTGTGGATCAATGTGTGGGTTGATGAATGTGACTTCGGTCTCAATCGGTTCCTGACTCAAGTTGGGGAAAATCACGCGCGCCTTTTGTCCGACACGGATCGCGCCCAATTCAAATTCCGGCACGGCGGCCAGCACCCACAACCGATGGAGCGGTGCGATCTCGTAGAGTGATTCGCCCGCCATGAATGATTTGCCTTCGACGGCGGTCTTGGCGATTACGTGCCCGCTGAGCGGCGAGCGGAAAATCATTTCGTCACTCGCAGTATCACGTTGTTCGAGAGCACGAATTTCCGCGGCGTCCACCTGCATCAATTCCAGCCGGCGGCGGGCCGTTTCAAGCTGGCGGTTGGCTTCAGTGTTGTTCGTCTGGCCGCGCAGGTTGCGGAAAGCGATGAGGTAATCGTTCTCCGCATTCAAAAGCTCCGGGCTGTAAACCGTCAGCAACGGTGCGCCCTGCTCGACGCTCTGGCCGGTGTAACTCACATGCAACTTGCGCACCCAACCGCCGAAGCGAGGAGCGATTCGGGCCAAGGTGGTTTCATCGTGCGACAACGTGGCAGTGGCCCGTACGGTCCGGACCAACCGCTGAGTCTGGACAAGCGACGTGGTCAGGCCGATGAGCTGGCGCTTCTCGGGATCGAGATGAATGGTTACGCGTCCCGGGAGCGATGGCTGGTTGCTGCCGGCCGCGCCCTCGCCGATGGGCACAAGCTTCATGTTGCAGATCGGGCAATCGCCCAGCCGGTCGCTGACGTAGCTCGGATGCATCGGGCAGTGATACTTCGTCGCGGCGGCGGCACTGCCATTGTCTGCATGCGAGGAATGCGATTTGCCGCAACCGGCCAACAAACCGAGCGCGGCGAGTGACAGGGCTCCGCAGAGCAACCAGAGGTTTCGTTTCGTTTTCATGGCAGACTTATTGGTGAGGGCAGCAGCCGGCAGGCGCGGCGTTGGTCAAGCTCGCGAGATGCGGGCAGCTCATCACAGTCGCGCTCACGGAAGCGGGCTTGGAACTGCAACAGCCTTTAACGGGTTTGGTTTCCGTCGTGGCTTCGCCCGGAGTTAGCGCGACCAGTTTCATGCCGCACTCCGGGCAATCGCCAGCGGAGTCGCGCACCACTTGCGGATGCATCGGGCAGGTGAATTGAATCGCGTCAGCTTTTGCCGGAGCGGCGTGGGCTTTCTCGGGCAGACCGAGGTAAAGCCCAGCCGCTGCGGCGACGAATGAGGCGAGCAGGAGAATTCCAACGAGGTTGAGATGACGGGTGATGAGTTGCATAGGGTTACTTTCCAGGATTGGTTTCCAACATTTGCAGAGCTTCCAGGTCTCCGAGGCCGCAGCAGAGAACGAGTTCGGACAACATCTGATATTGTTCGCTCACGGCGCGGGCATACATGAGCCGGCCTTCGAGCAGCATCCGGCGGGCGTCAAGCACGTCGCGAAACATGCCGCGCCCGGATTCCCAGCCCGCGCGCGCGCTGTTGAGGGCGGACTCGCTGCGCGGAATGATTTCGTCGCGATAGACCACCGCTTCGCGACGCGCGGCGTCCAGCTTCACCGTGAGATTGTGAATCTCTTCATGAACGGAGAGCGTGTAGTCCGCCGCTTCGGCTTCGCTCGCCCTGACCTTGGCCTCGTCGCGGCGGATGTCCGCACGGTACTTGTCGCGATTGAACAGCGGCAGATTGAAGTTCACCATGAATTCCGCCTGCCGCCATTCACCATTGCCGGAAAAATTTCTGCTCTCCAGCCCCACGCTCACGTCGGGCCGCTGCGCGCGGCGGGTGGCCTCGGCCATGGCGCGCGCCTGCTTCGTTTGCGTGCGCAGCATGCGGAGCCTGGGTTCATATTTGGTCGCGAAGTTGACCAATCGTTCGTTGTAGGTTACGGGCGCAGCGAGTTGTGGTAATTCGAACGATGGCCAGGGCGCTTGGAGGTCGCGGTTGAGAAGCCGATTCAACGCGAGCCGTTCATGCGCGAGCTTTGTGCGGTCAGTTCCGAGTTGCGTCGCGCGCCGGGCGTGTTCGTTTTGAATTTGCAGCAGTTCGACCTGGGTCGCCATGCCGGAGCGGTATTTGGCGTCCGTGGCTTCAGTCATGGTTCTAACGAACGACAAATCCAGTTCGCCGATGGCGACGATTTTTTCCGCGAGCGCTGTGCGAAAAGCCGCTTTGGCCAGTTCGCTGCGGAGGATTTGAAATTGATAATCCGCATCCGCGTTCATCACCTCGCTTTCCGCTTGGGCAACGCGGCGCGCGGCGGCGGGCTTGCCCCACAACGGCAGCTTCTGCTCCGCGCCGTAAAGCACATCGCCATCTTCCGCGCGCATCATTTCCTCGGCCGCCATGCCCCCGAGCTTGATCATCGGGTCCTCCCAGGTGCGCACGCTCGCGCGCCCCGCGTCCGCAGCGGCGACGCGAGCGCCGGCGGCAGTCAATGCGGGATGGTTGGTGCGCATCTCCTCGGCGAGTCGGTTCACGTACGCCGGCGTCACCACGACAACGTTGGTTCCGCCCGCGGCGGCCAAGCCCGCGGCGGCGAGCGGCAACAAACTGAACAAAGCTAATTTTTTCATGATCTCAATTCTTCCAAGGACTACGAACTCGGACACACCACGTCACCTGAACGCGGTACACACTACGAGCGGCCAGGGCGGAAGAATCAGATCAGGAGGGCGCAATCCCGCGTGAAAAGCGGAACGCGCGCCGCAGAAAGCGGCAGGGCAGAAGCCGGGGGGGGAACTTCCGCCTCGCCCGACGGCAAGAGCCATGCGGGCGAAGCGAGGAAGGCAAACAGATTTTGACTGAGTGAAATGGATTGAACCGGCGCCGCCGGTTGCGGTGCAGAATCCGCCGGTGCCGGCTTGCCGACGCAACATTCGCCCGTGCCGCACGAGCAGCAGCGGCACTTGGTGGGAGCAGCGGCGACCGACGGCTGTGCCACCACGATCGCCTGCACCCAGAGGAGGAGCAGGCTTAGCAGAAGGGCGGACAGCCGTTTCATACGCTCAATTTAACAGGGTTTCCCGAAGCGGATAGCTTGATTTTGGGAAACCCCGGTTATTTTTTGGCTTTGGCTTCGGCGTCCTTGAGCTTCTTCAAATACTTGGCCGGGTCTTTTTTGAAATCCTTCTGGCACGATTTGCAGCACAGTTTGATTTCCTGGCCTTCGTGGACGAACACGAACGGCTTGCCCATCTCGCCCAGTTTCTCGTCGGAGACGATGCATTTTTCGAGCGGGTACGGTTTGGCCTTGGTTTCCTTTTTATCTTCGGCACGACCGACGAGTGGTGCGGCGAGAAAGGTGGCGGTCAGGGTCAGGACGGTAAACAGTTTCAATTTTTTCATGATAGTTTGGTGCTGTTGGCATTCATTATACGCCGGCAGCGGAAGAATCACTCAATATTTTTTCATTAAAGCGGTGGGCGGCATAGAAACCGCCCACCAGTCTTTGATTTGATTGGCACGCGGAGAATTACCCCATTCAATTCACCTGCTTCAGGGCACAGCAGGAACCGCCTTCGGCTCGGCTCAACTGGCAGGTGTGCGCGACCGTGCCGGTGGCGGACTTGCCGTGCCCATTGATGGCAAGCGTGCTTTTGCAGCCGGGGCATTCGTGGCGCGCGACGGTGTAGGTATTGGCCTTCGCGCCGGTCTTGGTTGGCTTTTCTGTGATCGTCACTGTGCCGTCCTTGCATTTCGAACAGGACATGGCGGGAGTTTCGCTGGCCGCGGCTGGACTGGCCTTGGCTGACAACAACATGGTCGCGCCCTTCTCCTGCGCCGCCGCAACCGATGGGAAGCCGGGGACAAACGCGATAGCCAAAGCGATGCTGCCAGCGGTGAGAATCTTTGTGAGTGAATCCGTAATTTTCATTTTGAACCTTGTTTGTTTTTGGCAACCACCATGGCTGCCTGCTGCCTGCGATTACCCCGCCGCGATCCAAATCCCGCAGAGTTTTCCCGAAAGGATTTCGTGCGTGATTTGCGGCGCGGCAGGGTAAATAGGATAGTGACGGCAAAGAAAATGGAGTCGTAGTCATGAAACCGCTGAACTCACCTGAGGATGAAAAACTGCAAAGGCTGCTGCGGGGGGCGCGGCCAGCGCCAGGGTTGCCCCCTCGATTCGAGGAAAATGTCTGGCGACGCATCGAGGCCAGGGAAGTGCTTTCCGCTACGGACGCGCCCGGCTGGTTGTCGGGTTTGGCTGGTTGGCTGTTGAGACCTAGACTGGCTTTCGCCCTGGCCGCCGTCGTGATGCTGGCCGGAGTCGGATTGGGCTGGAATAGCGCGCAACACCGGGGGCAACACGATGCGCAAGCGCGTTATCTGGCCGCGGTGGCACCGAACTCTCTGCGTTGAGATGAAACGTCCGCTGACCATCGTAGCGCTGGCACTGCTGGTGATGACCGCGGCGTTTGCGGGTTCCTACCTGTTGGCGCAACGGTTTTGCGCACGCCACATCGCCAGAACGGACAGTCTGGAATGGTTGCATCAGGAATTTCGTCTGGGCGAAGCCGACATGGTGCGCGTGCGTGAACTTCACGACGGCTATCTCCCGAAGTGCGCCGAGATGTGCGTGCGCATCGCCGCCAAGAAACAGGAGTTGGAACAAGCCCTGACCGGTCAGACGAATCTGACCAACGAGGCGGAAAGGTATCTTTCCGAACTCGGCGTCTTGCGCACCCAATGCCAGACCGAAATGTTGCGGCATTTTGTCGAAGTCAGCCAGGCCATGCCGCCGGAGCAAGGGAAACGCTATCTCACCGAAATGCAGCGGCTCACGCTTGGCTTCCACGAACAAATCGAGCAGTCCATGTCGCACGACGGGCACGTCCACCATGGAAACCATTGAGGCCGACGCGCGCGACCGGGCAGACATGGCACGCCTCGTCGCCGGGCACGATGCGGCGTTGAACGATCTGATGGAGCGCCACGCCACGCCCGTGTTTCATTTTCTCTGCCGCTGGCTCGGAAATGAAGACGACGCAAACGATCTGGCGCAGGAAACATTCGCGCGCGTTTTTCGTTCGCGGGAAAGTTTCCGGCCTGAAGCGCGGTTTGCGACCTGGCTCTTCACCATCGCCGCAAATCTCGCGCGGAATCAAATCCGCTGGCGCACGCGGCATCCGAATGTTTCGCTCGATGCCGAATCCGATGGTGCGGATCAACCGTTGGGGCCCACATTGCCGGCGGTTGGTGGTTCGCCGGGAGAGGAAACTCTCGCGGCGGAGCGGGCCGCCGCCGTGCGCGCCGCCGTGCGGCAATTGCCGGAGGATTTGCGCGAAGCCGTTGTGCTTTGCGAATGGGAGGAACGCAGCGTGGTCGAAGCCGCGGCGATTGCGGAGACAACGCCCAAAGCCATCGAATCGCGGCTCTATCGGGCGCGACAGATTCTGCGCGCGCGTTTGAAGTCCTGGTTGTGAGCCTGCTCAGCGGCGAGCGCAATGATTCAGCGCGAAATGTCGGCGCACGCGGTAGCTGGTCGAAATCGCCCGGGTGATGAAGCTTTTGGCCGAAGCCACCGCCGTTGCCAACGATTCTCCCCTCGCCAGGCTGGCGGCAATGGCAGCCGAATAAGTGCAGCCCGTGCCGTGAGTCGAGACGCCGGGAATCCGGCGCGCAGAATATTCACGCACGACCTGGCCATCGAAGAAAACATCCACGGCTTCGGCATCGTCGCGCAGGTGTCCGCCTTTGACCAGCACGGCGCAGCCGAAACGTTCGTAGATCTCCCGCGCAGCGCCGGGAAGTTCCGCGCGCGAACCCAATTTGCGGCCGAGGAGGATTTCTGTTTCGTCGAGATTGGGGGTGACCAAAGTGGCCAGCGGCAGGAATTTTTCCTGTAAGGCTCGGATTGCGGACGGCTTCAACAGCACCGCGCCGCTCGTGGCGACCATGACCGGATCAACCACCAGCGGCGGTCGTTTACCGCGCGCAAAAAACTCCGCCACTACCCGGATGATTTCGGTGGAGAACAACATTCCTGTCTTCACCGCGTCAGGCCGCAGTTCCGCGAAGACCGCTTCCACTTGTGTGCGGACCATGGCGGCTTTGATCGCTTGGATGCCGGTGACGCCGCGTGGATTTTGCGCCGTGACGCAGGTGATGGCGCTGGTGCCGTGAACACCGAGCGCGGCGAAGGTTTTCAAGTCGGCCTGGATACCCGCGCCTCCGCCACTGTCCGAGCCGGCGATGGTGAGGGCGATGGGGAGACGTTTAATCTTACGCTTCATCCTAATCTTGATCCCAATCCGTCAGGGGGAAGATTAAGATCAAGCTTAAGATCAAGACGAGGAGAAATGAGCCGGTCATTTCGGCACCGTGGCGTGTTCCTGCAGCCAGGTAAGGTCCTGGTTGTTGACGACCCACATCGTGAAGTGATTGGGATTCCATTCGGCCTTGGCGGCCTCAAGGGTGAGCGGATCGCGCCATTTGTGCATTTCCGTGTGGCCATCGGCAAAGGAGATGGCGCTGGAGTTTTCGTGCTGCGCGGAGGGGAGGTGATACATCAACCCGGAAAACAAACCGAGCACCGTGACAAACGCGGAATGGCAGACGTTGCCCGGGGCGACGTCCACAAAGGTGAAAATCTCGGACGGCTTCGCGCCCGCGAGATCGGCGGATTTGGCAAAATTGCGGTAGCTCGGATACGTGTGAATCCAGTCCGGCGCGGGCGTCTCCCAGTTCAGAAAGCCGTTGAGTGAAAAGCTGCGGAGCTTGGGCAGTTTCTGCCCGCCAATTTCCACGATGCTCTGGTCCGCCGGGCATTTGTAAATCTCGGCGGTTTTGAGGTAGTCCGCGAAGGCCGCGAGCTTCGGGTCGAGCAGGAAGTTGACGTTCGTGAAGTGGTTGGGGTTGGTGTGTTCGTCGCCGAGCACCCAGAGCCGGTTGGTGCCCACGGTGGTTTCGTTGGCATAGCCGTTGGGCACCAGCCGGTCGTCGTGATCGCTGGAATACAACACCCAGGTGGTGGACAACTGGTGCTGGTTGCTGATGCAGCGGGTGCGGCGGGCCATGGCCCGGGCGCGGGAGAGGGTGGGCAGCAACAGCGCGGCGAGAATGGCGATGATCGCGATCACCACGAGCAGCTCGATCAGCGTGAAGGCCGCGCGGCGTTTCCGCCAACGCCGGCAGCCGGGCCTCAAGAATCTGGATGCGCGCCGCACCACGCCAACATAGCAGAGCCGGCGCGGCCCGCGAACGGGAAAACGCGGGCGTGATTCGCGCTTTGCTCGCCGCCCCGGCGCGCGCATATTGCGCGGCATGGACAAAGACAAAGTAGCCGAAATGCTGGTCGAGATCGGCACGCTGCTGGAGTTGAAAGGCGAGAATCCATTCAAGACGCGGGCCTACTTCAACGGCGCGCGCACCATCGAGAGCCTGAACGAGCCGCTCGCCAAACTCGTGGCGGAGAAGCGGCTGGGCGAACTCAAAGGCATCGGCGATGCGTTGCAGCAGAAGATCACCGAACTCGTCGAGACCGGGAAGCTGAAGTACTACGAGGATTTGAAAGCCAGTGTTCCGCCGGGCCTCGTGGAGTTGCTCGACATTCCCGGGCTGGGGCCGAAGAAAATTCAAGCCATGCAGAAGCAGCTCGGCGTGGATTCCGTAGCGAAGCTCGAAGCGGCGTGCCACGCAGGCCAGGTCGCGGCACTGGCTGGCTTCGGCGAAAAGACGCAGACGAACATCCTCGAAGGCCTCGAGCGCAAACGATCGTACGCGTCGAAACATCACCTCTCAAAGGCGCTGTCCGCCGCGGAGCCGTTGCTGGAAAGTCTGCGGCAGCACCCCGAGGTGGCACGGTGCAGCACCGCGGGCAGTTTGCGCCGGCACAAGGAAGTCATCGGGGATGTTGATTTGCTGGCATCCTCGAAGAAACCGGTGGAGGTCATCGCGTATTTTGTCCAGCAGCCGGGCATCATCAAGGTCATCGCCCAAGGTGACACGAAGGCCAGCGTGATTCTCGCGGGCGGCATCCAGTGCGATCTGCGCGTGGTGAGCGACAAGGAATTTCCCTTTGCACTCGCTTATTTCACCGGCAGCAAGGAACACAATATCGTCATGCGCCAGCGGGCGATCCAGCGTGGATTGCGACTTAACGAATACGGCTTGTTCAAATCGAAGGAAGAAACGCGCGATCCAAAGCTCCTGGTCGCTTGCCAAGACGAGGCTGAAATATTTTCGACGCTTGATCTGCCCTATATCGCGCCGGAACTCCGCGAGGATCACGGGGAATTCGCCGCCGGCGAAAAAGGCGAACTGCCGAAGCTGATCGAGTGGACGGATCTGAAAGGCGCGTTGCACAATCACTCCACGTGGAGCGACGGCCACAACACGCTCGAAGAAATCGCCGCGCACATGGAAGGCTTGGGCTTGGAGTACTGGGCCATCACCGATCACTCGCGCGCGTCGTTTCAGGCCAATGGTCTTGATCCGCAGCGGCTGCGGGAACAGCTCAAGGAAATCCGACAGCTCAACCAGAAACTGGCCGACCGGGGCAGCGACTTCCGCCTGCTCACCGGGAGCGAAGTGGACGTGCTCAAGGACAAGCTGGATTTCGAGGATGACCTGCTGGCGGAACTCGACGTGGTGGTGGCGAGCTTGCACGTGCCGGCGAACAACGAGGCCGAGAACACCAAGCGGCTCATCCGCGCGGCGGAGAATAAGTTCGTCCACATGCTTGGCCATCTCACGGGGCGGTTGTTGTTGGAGCGCGAACCGTATCCGGTGAATCAGCAGGCGGTTATGGATGCCTGCGCCGAAACCGGCACGTGGATCGAGTTGAACTGCAACCCATATCGCTTCGATCTCGACTGGCGGCAATGGCAGTATGCCAGGAGCAAGGGGGTGAAGTGCGTGATCAATCCCGACGCGCACCGCAACGAGCAGGCGGGCTACCTCCGGCTCGGCGCCGGCGTCGCGCGGAAGGGCTGGCTTACCAAGAGCGATGTGATCAACACCCAGTCCCTCGACAAGCTGCGGAAGGCGTTGCGGCTCAAGCGCAATCCCTGAGCCATCTCATCAGTTTTGGGGACTAGCCGGGCCTTGAAAGGCGAGGTTAACCTGACGCGGAAATGCCGCTTGACGGGCTAGAACAAAAAACTGATTGGCCTGAATGCAGGCGGATGCGACACTGCTCCGACAATTGGGAATGGCAGGCAGACCCCGGCAAGTACTGGAAATAATCATGCGACTAAGACTCAACTCCTCCACCGACCGCCGCGCCCGCAAAGGCGGCTTCACCTTGATCGAACTGCTCGTGGTCATCGCCATCATTGCCATCCTGGCGGCGATGCTTCTGCCGGCGCTGGCGAAGGCGAAGGACAAAGCCGCCCGCACCAACTGCGTCAACAACGAGAAGCAGTTGGCCCTGGCAATGTCCATGTACACCCAGGACAATCGTGATTTCCTGCCGTATCCAAACTGGGGCACGGCCACCTTGCCGAACGGGCAATATGGTCCAGGCTGGCTTTACACGCCCGTGGGTGGAGTGCCGCCGGATCTGGCAATCGCGACCTACAGCAACAATCCGGTTTCCGCATACACGACCGGTCTGTACTTCCAGTACATGCCCAATCCAAAGACCTACCTTTGTCCGGTGGACACCAAGAGCAAGTACTACGCACAACGCGCCAACAAACTCTCAACCTACATCATGAACGGCGCGGTCTGTGGTTTTACCGGCACCCCATTCCAAAGTGCGAAGACCACTTCGATTTGGAGCCCGATGTGTTACATCCAATGGGAACCGGACGAGACGCTGGGCATTCCCCCAATCGGAGCCTTTGCCTACAACGATGCCAGCAGCTTTCCCGATCGCAACGAAGGCGTCGGCCGCTTGCACAATAAAGGCGCGATCATCCTGGCGGTGGGTGGGCATGTGCAGTTCATCTCGTTCAAGTCGTTCACGACGGAGCAGAACAATCCCGGAACGCCCCGAGGATTGCTCTGGTGGAGTCCGTTTAGCGCGAACGGGCACTGAACCGGTCGAAGCCGATGTTGGTCCCCTGATGAAAATCCTTTCCCAGACGATTGCCGGCGCGGTCGCAGGCTTGCTTCTCCTGGCCGGTTGCCGCAAAAGCGCCTCCACCCTCGGTTCGCGAAACGCGGCGCTTTTCAAAGCTGCCACGCCCGAAATCAAACTCCAATGGGATACCGCCACCGCCGCGATGGCGACGAATGGATTCGTGCCCGCGATGGTGGCGCTCAAGAAACTCCAGCAGGCCAGCCTGACCTCCGAGCAGACCGCCGCCGTGGGCGCCACCGCCACGGCGGTCAGTGATGAAATGTACGCCGCCGCCAACAAGGGCGACGCCCGCGCCAAGGAAGCCATCGTGACGCTAAGACAATTGAACGCACGCTGAAAATCATCGGGGAGACAGTCTCATACATGAGCAGGGAAATGATCGTGCTTCATGCCGCGCCTCGGAATATGGCGCGGGTCCGGCGCTGTGCTGGGAATGGCGCGTTCGCGACCGGCTGGATTTCCTTCCGCAACTCCAATTCAACAACCTTATGAAAACCAAGAACCCTCCGTTTGTTCGTTCTCGGGGCCGATTCGGTCCCGGCAAAACCATGTTGCTCCTGGCAGCGTTGCTGCCGTTGGCCGTTACCGCGCCGGCCGCCACCATCGGCGTGCATTTCCTGCGCGGCGCGGGCGGCGATGTCACCGGCGTGCAAAACGCGGTGGCGAATTCGCTGACGCCGGCGGACCTGGCCGGCGCGGCGGTTTACGCACAAACCAACTGGAACAACCTCGGTGTCCGCGGCACGAACATCGTCGTTCTGGACAGTTACGGTTCACCTGGCGCCACGCTCAACTGGGATGCTGCCAATGCTTGGAGCCAATCTGGCGGCGGGACTCCGGCTGTGCAGGGGACGCCCGACGGTAACCTGATGAACGACTATCTCGACTCCGGCGGAGCGGTAAACGTGGCGGTCACCGCGAATCTCTGGGGCAACAACAACGCCAACAAACCGCTCGTCCACGTCTCGGGCCTCAGCGCGTGGCTGGCAACCCAGGGCGCCGCCTATTACGACTTGGTAATCTATTCCGATGGCGACAACACCGGTGGGCGCGGCGGCGAGTTTTGGACTTCCGATGTGAACAGCGACGCGACGACCATGACGGTTGGCAGTGACCAGGTTTCGCACGTGTTCATTTGTGATCGGGCGAACTTCGTCACCACGGGCACATACGGCGGTGTGCCGGCCACGGTGCAGAGCACCTTCTCCGCTCAACAAGGCAATTTTCCCGGAAACTACTCGGTACTCTACAACCTGACGGCCGATTCGTTTCTGCTGCGGACCGCTGAATTCAACTCGCGCAGCGTGGTCAACGCCATTCAGATCATTCCCCAGACTACGGTGCAACCGCCGGAGTTCCACGTCGAGGCGCCCGCGCAAGTGGTTAACGGAGCGACGGCGATCCTGCGGGCCACGGTCGGCGGACGCGCCCCGCAGACGTTCCGCTGGCAGAAGAATGGCACCGACCTTGCCGACGCCGGCAACATTGCCGGTAGCGGCACGACGACGCTGACGATTTCCGGATTCAGCGCGGGCGACGCCGGCAGCTACTCGCTGGTGGTGACCAACCCGGTCGGGGTCTTCACGAACACAGCGAATGTGCTTTCACTGGCGAGTTACGTGGCGGGCAGTTACGTTGAGAAGATCATCACCAACGGTCCGGTGGCCTACTGGCGGTTCAACGAAAGCGGCACGGCCCCTGCGGGCGGTTTCGCTGTGGCGGGTGATCAAATGGGCCGTTTCAGCGGCACCTATGGCAAGGTTCTCCAGAATGGGTACAATGCGATCGCCGGTCCGCAACCCGGTGACTGGCCGGGTTTTGAAAGCGGCAACTTCGCCCTGCTTTCAACCTACAACGTCCGCCATTCTTGGATGATTGCTCCGGCCTTGAATCTCAACACAAACACCGTCACGTTCTGCGCCTGGATTTATCCCGTCGGCAACCAGGGAGGATTCTGTGCGCTCTATCAATCCCGGAACGGCAACGACGCCCCTGCGTTCGGATACGGCAACAACAACAACCTGGGTTACACCTGGAATAGCAATAGCGCTGCAACCTACAACTTTGTCTCGGGCCTGGTGCCGCCTTCCAATCAATGGTCCTTCGTGGCCCTCGCGATCTCGCCGACGAACGCGGTCCTTTATCTCTACCATACCAACGGCCAGTTCTCGGCAACCAACGCCATTGCGCACACCGTTCAGGGAATGACCGGACCGACGTTTATCGGCGACGATACCGGCACGTTGAACCGCTCGTTCAACGGAATGATTGACGAATTCGCTGTGTTCGACCGCACGCTCCCC